>Ga0065707_10082164_pt1 | contig 20479 bp, 24 predicted proteins | sample SwiRhicommuniRL3_FD_59094 | JGI IMG/M metagenome (GOLD analysis project Ga0065707, IMG submission 59094) | Switchgrass rhizosphere bacterial communities from Rose Lake, Michigan, USA - RL3 v2 (version 2) | ecosystem: Host-associated > Plants > Roots > Rhizosphere > Soil | place: East Lansing...
AGTCGGATAAGCCCTCCCAGCCGCCTGTCACACTGCCCCTCACCCCGACCCTCTCCCCTGAAGGGGAGAGGGAGAAGAAAGTCCTCGCATCCCCCGCCGTTCGCGCCCGCGCGAAGGATCTCGGCGTCGATCTTGCGCAGGTGAAGCCCATCGCCGAAGGCCGCATCCGCCATGCCGATCTTGATGCCTATCTGAGCTATCATAGCGGGCAGGGTTATGGCGCGCCCGCCGCGCGGCGGCACGACGAGGTGGTCAAGGTCGCCGGCCTGCGCCGCCGCATCGCCGAGAGCATGGCCGCCTCCAAGCGGCACATCCCGCACTTCACCTATGTCGAGGAGATCGACGTCACCGAGCTGGAGGCGATGCGCGCGTCGCTCAACGCCAATCGCGGTGATCGGCCCAAGCTCACTTTGCTGCCATTCCTGATCGTCGCGATCGCCCGCGTGCTGCCCGATTTCCCGATGATCAATGCGCGCTATGACGACGAGGCGGGCATCGTCACCCGCCATGGCGCGCTCCATCTCGGCATGGCGACCCAGACCGGCGCCGGGCTGATGGTGCCGGTGATCCGCGATGCCCAGGACAGGAACATCTGGCAGCTTGCGCGCGAGATCACTCGCCTCGCCGAGGCCGCGCGCACCGGCAAGGCGAAAAGCGAGGAGTTGAGCGGATCGACCCTCACGCTCAGCTCGCTCGGCCCGCTTGGGGGCATTGCCGCGACGCCGGTGATCAACCGGCCCGAGGTTGCGATCATCTGCCCCAACCGAATCGTCGAGCGACCGGTGTTCCGGGGCAAGGAGATCGTCGCCGCCAAGCTGATGAACCTTTCGATCAGCTGTGATCATCGTGTCGTGGACGGCTGGGATGCCGCCAGCTTCGTGCAGGCGATCAAGAAGTTGCTGGAGATGCCGGCGCTGCTGTTCGTCCCCTAGGTCCTGACCCTAGGCATCAGCGCAAGAAAACGCGAGAAATCTGTCCAGAACTTATCCCGTAAGGCCATTTCAAGACGATCATTCTGTAGAAAATCGATCGCGTTCTGGCAGTGCGCCAGAAAGCAAAGGTTGTCGGGCCTCAAGAAACCTATGACTGGCCGACGTAACAAACCGCGCCTAAATCGCCGCCATGTCATTGACCCATATCGAGCGGCTTGAGGCCGAGAGCATTCATATCCTGCGCGAGGTTGTGGCCGAGTGCGAGAAGCCGGTGATGCTCTATTCGGTCGGCAAGGATTCGGCGGTGATGCTGCATCTTGCCCGCAAGGCCTTTTACCCGTCGCCGCCGCCCTTTCCGCTGCTGCATGTCGACACCACCTGGAAGTTCAGGGCGATGTACGAGCTGCGCGACAAGGCGGCGAAGGACGCGGGGATGGATCTGCTGGTCTACCAGAACCCGGAAGCCAAGGAGCGCGGGATCAACCCGTTCGATCATGGCGCGCTGCACACCGACATGTGGAAGACCGAAGGGCTGAAGCAGGCGCTTGATCTCTACGGCTTCGACGCGGCCTTCGGGGGCGCGCGGCGTGACGAGGAGAAGAGCCGCGCCAAGGAGCGCATCTTCTCCTTCCGGTCGGCCAATCATCGCTGGGACCCGAAGAACCAGCGGCCCGAGCTGTGGCGGCTCTACAATGCCAAGAAGGCGAAGGGCGAAAGCGTGCGCGTGTTCCCGATCTCGAACTGGACCGAGCTCGATATCTGGCAATATATCCACTTGAACGACATCCCGATCGTGCCGCTCTATTTCGCGGCCAAGCGCCCGACGGTGGAGCGCGACGGCCTCCTGTTGATGGTCGACGACGATCGCTTCCCGCTGGAGCCAGGCGAAGTTCCGGTCGAGCGCTCGATCCGCTTCCGCACGCTTGGTTGCTATCCATTGACGGGTGCGGTCGAGAGCGAGGCGGCGACGCTGCCCGAGGTGATTCAGGAGATGCTGCTGACGACGACTTCCGAGCGGCAGGGCAGGGCGATCGACAAGGATGCCGCCGGTGCGGGCATGGAGAAGAAGAAGCAGGAAGGGTATTTTTAAAATGTGTGGGACACATTTGAAAAATAGCCCTGTATTTCTGATGGGCTTCGGTCGTCATCCCGGCGCAGGCTGGGATCCATCTCTCCTGCAACAACAGATGCCGTTCCAAATGAAAACGGACATGGACCCCAGCCTCCGCTGGGATGACGAGGTGGTGTCGTGAGCGAGCCGATCTACCAGACCGACGCCCTCATCGCCGAGGATATCGACGCCTATCTTGAGCAGCACCAGCACAAGAGCCTGCTGCGCTTCATCACCTGCGGTTCGGTGGATGACGGCAAGTCCACGCTCATCGGCCGATTGCTCTATGATTCCAAGATGATCTTCGAGGATCAGCTTGCAGCATTGGAGGCCGACAGCAAGCGCGTCGGCACGCAGGGGCAGAATATCGATTTCGCGCTTCTGGTCGACGGCCTAGCGGCCGAGCGCGAGCAGGGCATCACCATCGATGTCGCCTATCGCTTCTTCGCGACCGAGAAGCGCAAGTTCATCGTCGCCGACACGCCGGGGCACGAGCAGTATACCCGCAACATGGTGACCGGCGCCTCCACCGCCGACCTTGCCGTGATCCTGATCGACGCGCGCAAGGGCGTGCTCACCCAGACGCGGCGGCATAGCTATCTCGCCCATCTGATCGGCATCCGCCATATCGTGCTTGCGGTGAACAAGATGGATCTGGTCGACTATGATCAGACGATTTTCGACCGAATTACATTGGCTTACCGCGCTTTCGCCAACGAGATCGGCATCACCCGCTTCCAGAGCATGCCGATCTCGGGCTTCAAGGGCGACAATATCACCACGCTGTCCGAGAACATGCCCTGGTACACCGGGCCGACGCTGATGCAGCATCTCGAAACGGTGGAGCTCGATGTCGAGAGCGACAAGGCCAAGCCGTTCCGCATGCCGGTGCAATGGGTCAATCGCCCCAATCTCGATTTCCGCGGCTTTTCCGGCCTGATCGCGAGCGGTGCGGTCAAGCCCGGCGATCCCGTGCGGGTGCTGCCTTCGGGCAAGACCTCGACCGTCGCCCGCATCGTCACCTTCCAGAAGGATCTTGACGAAGCCGTTGCCGGCCAATCGGTTACGCTCACCCTGGCCGACGAGATCGATTGCTCGCGCGGCGACGTGCTCGCCGTCGCCGACAATCCGCCGCAGGTCGCCGATCAGTTCGAGGCGACCGTGGTGTGGATGGCTGACGAGGCGATGCTGCCGGGCCGCTCCTACTGGCTCAAGCTTGGTACGCAGATGGTATCGGCCTCGCTCCAGCCGCCGAAATATCAGGTCAACGTCAACACGATGGAGCATCTGGCGGCGAAGACGCTGGACCTTAACGCGATCGGCGTGGTCAACCTCTCGACCGACCGCCCGCTGGTGTTCGAGCCCTATGCCGTGGAAAACTCCAGTCCGAACAAGGATCTGGGAGGGTTCATCCTGATCGACAAGATCACCAACGGAACCGTCGGCGCCGGCATGCTGCACTTCTCGCTCAGGCGCGCGCAGAATGTCCACTGGCAGGCGGTCGAGGTCGATCGCGCGGCGCATGCTGCGCAAAAAGGACAGCAGCCCAAGCTGTTATGGTTCACCGGCCTTTCCGGCGCGGGCAAGTCTACGATCGCCAATCTGGTCGAGAAGAAGCTGCATGCGCTCGGCAAGCACAGCTTCCTGCTCGACGGCGACAATGTCCGCCACGGGCTCAACAAGGATCTCGGCTTCACCGACGCCGACCGGGTCGAGAATATCCGCCGCGTGGGCGAGGTCGCCAAGCTGATGACCGATGCCGGGCTGATCGTGCTCACCGCGTTCATCTCGCCGTTCCGCGCCGAGCGCGAGATGGTGCGCCAGATGCTGCCGGAGGGCGATTTTATCGAGGTGCACATCGATACGCCACTGGCCGAGGCCGAGGCGCGCGACGTCAAGGGCCTCTACAAGAAGGCGCGGGCAGGGCAGCTCAAGAACTTCACCGGTATCGACAGCCCCTATGAGCCGCCCGAGCATCCGGAGATCCGAGTCGACACCACGAAACTGAGCCCGGAAGAGGCAGCCGACCTGATCGTCGAGAGCCTGCTCGGATGAGCGAGAGCGACGCCCAACTTTGCGCCCGCCTGGCGGATGAGGCTGGCAGGCTGCTGGTCGACCTGCGTGCCTCGGGCCGGTTCGAAGGGAAGACGCTGGGGGGGGAGGGCGACCGTATCGCCAATGGCCATCTCATGGCTGCGCTACGCGCGGCCCGGCCCAACGATGCGATCCTCTCCGAGGAGGAAAAGGACGATCCCGCCCGCCTGTCGGCCAGCCGCGTCTGGATCATCGACCCGCTCGACGGCACCCGCGAATATGGCGAGGGCCGCGAGGACTGGGCGGTCCATGTCGCGCTGGCGATCGACGGCACTGTCATCGACGGCGCGGTGGCGCTCCCAGCGCTTGAACTGACGCTCTCATCCGCCAATCCTCCGTCGGTCCCTCCGCACAACGGCCGCCTGCGCATGCTGGTCAGTCGCACCCGTCCGCCCGCCGAAGCACTGTCGGTCGCCGAAAAGCTCGACGCCGAACTGGTCCCGATGGGCTCCGCCGGCGCGAAAGCGATGGCCGTGGTACGCGGCCTGGCCGACATCTACCTTCACGCCGGCGGCCAATATGAATGGGACAACGCCGCCCCGGTGGCGGTCGCGCAGGCGGCTGGGCTCCACGCGACGCGGGTGGATGGATCGCCGATGGCCTACAACAACGCCAATCCCTATCTGCCCGACCTGCTGATCTGCCGGGAAGACCTGACGGCCAAGGTGATGGCAGCGCTATCCGCCTAGACGCACGTCACCCCAGCCCTTCGGCTGCCGCCTGCGGCGGCCGCTCAGGATAAACTTCGTTCCAAAGGAACGAAGGCTGGGGTCCATGTTTCTCCCATTTCAAGCTACCCGAGGATGAAAGAGCCATGGATGCCAGCCTTCGCTGGCATGACGACTCTGGGGTGGTGTCCGGAACGGCTCCTATCGGCGACGAAATTTACGAAGCTGCCCTTCATTCAGCATGCAAACTCGCGCCCAAAACAATTTGCCATAGATCCGCAGTGGGAAGCTCCGAAAGGTCGGAACATCGTCTGGAAGCGGCGTGCTTGCCTGCCTATGCTTAACCTGATTCCGCATTTCAATGGGCGGCAAATCGCCCGCTTCAAACCGCGCTCGATATGTGGAGACCCAAAAACCGGGCTCAAACTTTAGAAAAATGGCTGAATTGCAGCATGATGCCACCATCCTACGGGTGGGGGCATTGTCACTGAGCCGGTAACCCACCAGAAGTTCCTCGCCCGACACGCATTCGAAGCGATCATCGCGGTAGGTGAGCAAGGGCGTTCCACCGTCCGGGTCGCGAAATGCTGGTGCTTGTTCGAGCCCCTCAATTCGGCGAGCACCTTCCTGGCAATCGTCACAATAGCAAACTATGCTCGCGATCGGAGCACCGGTCGCTTGGCATCGCACGCGACCGCATTGACACGATAATTGCCTGATATTGGTGCAAGGATTGGTCATATCACACTCCCCAGTCCCGAACCGTGTCAAATACAACCCACGGCCATCTTTCCCACCGACAGGATTCCTTCCTCCAGTTCTGCCAACCGATTAAATTCGCACACGAACGTCCGCAATTGCAATCAACAAACCTGCCGGCGGATGCCGGCTTTGGGTCGTAATCCCACACGCCAACAACATTTCCCACAGGTCAGCAATTTGCCATCACTCTATGGCGCTTTTTGCACTGTAGGATTCGTTGACCGCGCGAGTGGTGTAATTGCCCTGAACGAAGCTGCGAAAGTTCAGGAGAATTGTCGCCTATCCGCGAACCTTCCTAAACTAACACCGAGACTTGCCGCTGAACTTGTTTCAGCATCCACCAAGCCACTTTGCCTCAGCGCTTGTGAGACAGTGGACCCTGAACAGATTCAGAGTGAGGAAAGCAGAAGAGTCCGCTGCTAGAGACGGACGCAGCCCTATTTCTCCCGGTGGTGCTCGCCCTTGACCCAGCGGACGGTGCCGGAGCTGGCGCGCATCACCACGCTTTCGGTGGTCATGCAGCCCTTGCGGCGCTTGACGCCCTCGAGCAGTGAACCGTCGGTGACGCCGGTGGCGGCGAAGATTGCGTCGCCTTTCACCAGATCCTCCAGCTTGTAGATGCGGTTGAGATCGGTGACGCCCCATTTCTTGGCACGCGCCTTCTCGTCGTCGTTGCGGAACAGCAGGCGCCCTTCGAACTGGCCGCCGACGCAGCGCAGCGCGGCCGCCGCCAGCACGCCTTCCGGCGCGCCGCCCGCGCCCATGTAGATGTCGATCGTGGTGTCCGGGTTGGTGACCGCGATCACGCCGGCGACGTCGCCGTCCGGGATCAGCACGATGCCGCAGCCGAGCGAACGCAGCTCAGCGATCAGCTTCTCGTGGCGCGGGCGATCGAGCACGCAGGCGATGATCTCGTTGGGCTTGACGCCCTTGGCCTTGGCGAGCGCCTTGATATTCTCGGTCGGCGTCTTGGCGAGGCTGACGATGCCGTCCTTGTAGCCGGGGCCGATCGCCAGCTTTTCCATGTAGACGTCCGGCGCGTTGAGCAGCCCGCCTTCCTCGGCGATCGCCAGCACGGCGAGCGCATTGGGGCCGGCCTTGGCGGTGATGGTGGTGCCTTCCAGCGGATCGAGCGCGATATCGATCTTCGGGCCGGTGCCGATCGCACTGCCGACCTTCTCGCCGATATAGAGCATTGGCGCTTCGTCGCGCTCGCCTTCGCCGATCACGACGGTGCCGTCGAATTCGAGGCCATTGAACGCTTTGCGCATCGCCTCGACGGCGGCGGCGTCGGCGGCTTTCTCGTCGCCCCGGCCGATCAGCTTGGAGGCGGCGATGGCGGCCGCTTCAGTGACGCGCACCATTTCGAGCACGAGAACCCTGTCGAGCGCCTTGCTGGCTTTGACCATCTTACACAAACCCCTTTTCAACTGTGCGGCCGGTTAAGCGAGCCCGGTTACAATGTCGAGACCGGCCGGCCGCATATCTTTGGTTAAACGTCGAGAATGTGCATCAGCAGGGGACGGCCGATCACGCTCTGCGAGCCCTCCAGCCGTTCCAGTGCGGCAGCGATCGAGGCTGCTGGCGTGTCGTGCGTCACCATCACCAGCAGCGCCTCGCCCTCCGGGCTGGTGCCGCGCTGGATCAGGCTTTCGATCGAGACCCCGGAATCGCGCATCGCGGCGGTGATCTCGGCGAGCACGCCGGTGCGGTCGGGCACGGCGAAGCGGAGATAGACGCGGCCGTGGCGCTTGGCGGTGGAGGGCGTGCCGGGGGCGGCAAGGCTCGCGACCGGCATCGCGAAGGCGGGGCCGAACTCGCCGCGGGCGATGTCGATCAGGTCGGCGACGACGGCCGAGGCGGTCGGCCCTTCGCCGGCGCCGCGGCCCTCGAACACCAGCCGCCCGACGAAATTGCCCTCGGCAACCACGGCGTTGAGCGATCCGGTGACGTGCGCCATCGGATGCTTGAGCGGCACGAGGCAGGCGTGGACGCGCTGGAACAGCCCCTCCGCGGTCGCCTCGGCGAGGCCGACCAGGCGGACGCGGAAGCCGAGCGACTTGGCTTCGGTAATGTCGGCGGCGATGACGTGGCGGATGCCGCTGATCTCCACGCCCGTGAAATCGAGGCGGGTGCCGAAGGCGAGGCTGGCGAGGATTGTCAGCTTGTGCGCGGCATCGACGCCGTCGATGTCGAACGAAGGATCGGCCTCGGCATAGCCGAGCGCCTGCGCCTCGGCGAGCACGTCCGCGAAGTCGCGGCCTTCCTCCTCCATCGCGGTAAGGATATAATTGCAGGTGCCGTTGAGGATGCCGTAGACCCGCGCTATCTCGTTGGCCGCCGCGCCTTCGCGCAGGCCCTTGATCACCGGGATGCCGCCGCCGACCGCCGCTTCATATTTGAGCGCCGCGCCGCTTTGCTCGGCGAGGGCGGCGAGTTCGAGCCCGTGATGGGCGATCATCGCCTTGTTGGCGGTGACCAGCGCCTTGCCGGCACCGAGCGTGCCGCGAGCCAGCGTGAGGGCAGGCCCGTCCGAGCCGCCGATCAGTTCGATGACGACATCGACATCGTCCCGCGCGGACAAGGTGGCCGCATCATCGACCCATTCGAAACGGGAGAGGTCGACGCCGCGATCACGCGCCCGGTCCCGCGCCGAGACCGCAACGACCTCGACGGGTCGACCCGCCCGGCGCTCGATCAGCGCGCGGTTGGTGTCGATCAGCTTGATCACACCTGCGCCCACCGTGCCCAAGCCCGCCAGCGCAATGCGCAACGGCTGCGCCATGATCTACCCCTTTTGATTCTCTTCGCGTCGCGCACCCTTTAGTGCGGTGACGTGAAAATCCAATGCAGTCATTGACTGTTCAGACGTGGTCGGGATTAAGACGCCACGACAACGACCTCGATTACGGGATTACAGGAATGCGCGCTTCACTGATCCTCCTGCTCGCCACCGCCACGCTGCTCACCGGCTGCAACACCGTACGGGGTGTCGGTCAGGACGTGCAGTCAGTCGGCAAGGCGGTCGAGAAATCCTCGAACTGAACACGCCGCTACTGGCCAAGCTGCCCGCGCACCGCCCCGGCCGGATGCGCCTCGCTGTGGACGTTGACATAGTAATCGCTCGGGTGAGCGATGATGTCGGCGGCAAGCTCGGGCTTGATCTGCGCGCAGCCCTGGCTTGATCCGCTGGTCGGCGGCGCGAACGGGAGCACGACATTGCCCATCGAGCCCATCGGCGCATGATGAATGTGCGCCATGGTGATGCCGTCGACCTTCTGGACCGAGACGGTGTAGCAGAGCTGGCTGGTGCCAGCGTTGATGGTGACCGTCGCGGCGCCTGTGCCATCCTCATCGCCGGGACCAGGCACTTCATTCTTTCCGATCAGCGTCGCCTTGAGCACGCCGGGCACCGGAGCAGCGGCAGGAGCCGGAGCAGGATTGGCATGACCCGCCGGAGCCCCCAGCACCGCACCCGAAACGAAGAGCGCCAGCACGCCCGATAGCCTGGTATATATCGTCATGAGAATCGCCTCCAGCTACTTAACAATCGCGAAAGCATATTAACCAAGTTACGAAAAAGTCTGTCAATTCCGGAAATGAACGCCTTTGTAAGTAACACAATCCTGTACTCTAGTGTACATTGAGATCGGTTCACCGACTCATGGTCGCATGGGAAACAAAGGATGGCCAAATACCATTTTCATCTGTGGGACGGTACCTGCCTTATCCACGATCCGGAGGGCGCGGAGCTGCCCGACCTCGCTGCCGTTGAGGACCGCGCGCTGCAAACCGCCCGCGAGCTCCTCGCCGAGGAAATCACCGAGGGCAAGCTACCGCTCTATATGCGGCTTGACGTTGAGGACGAGGGCAACCGCATCATCTACCGGCTGCCATTCGAAAAGGTCGTCCAGATCCTTCACTGAGCCGCGCCCGCCGGGGCGACGGAGATCACTGACTGCGCCCACGCCGCGTGGGCGCGCCGAGATCGGGATCCGGCTCGAACAGCACTTCGCGCTCGTCATCGTCCCCGCCGCCGCGATCCAGCACCACGAAATCCGGATCGAAGCTGAAGTGTTGCTCCTCCTCACCCGCCAATCGCATGCCGGCCGCGATCGTGAACCAGTTATGCGTTTTCCGGGCGGCTGTATTTTTCATGACACGCTCCTGTGCCAAAATATTACAGCCCGGAAACGATTGGCAGCAGATAATGTTCATCTATGGCCCAGGTTGAACCGGCGATGGTAATGCCCGCACTTTCGTGTACAGTAAGTGGGCTGCTCCGTCCGGATCAGAGCGTTGGCCTCCCGGCTCGAACGCCAACAGGAGCGCAACATGGCCAAGGGTCAACGCAAAAGTAACAAGGAAATCCGGAAGCCCAAGAAAGCGGCCGACGTGAAGAAGGGCGCGACAGGGCTGGCTCCGCTAGAGCCGATCAAGGCTGCGCTCAAGAAGCATGGCGGCACCGGCTGAATGGTCTGACGCGGCGCGCGGGGACCGTGCCATTCAGCAACTGCCTATATCCTATTCATCGATTAGATCGGAGGAACGCCATGTCGTCCCGTGCAATAAACCTGAGCATGCCGGAGAAAGAGGTCGCACAGCTTTGCGCCGATCTGGGCATCATGACCACCTCGATCGAAACGCTGGTGCCGCGCGGCACCCGCGTGGTGTGCCGTACCGGCGACGGGTCCGCGGTGCTGCGCCGCAAGCTCAGCGGCAAGCTGATTGAAGGCACGGTTGTCCGTACGCCGCGAAGCATCCGCGGCAGCTGGTAACGCCTTGTCACCAATGCCGAGGGTGATCGCCTTCGGAATGATAGTGATGATCGGGGCGGGGGTACGGAGTGTCCTCGGCTGCCATCAGCCAGCTCTGTCTGACCACCAGCATTATGCTCGCCGGATGGCCGGCGATGTTCGAGCCGCGATCCGAAATGCGGCAGCCAAGCTCATAGAGCTTGCTGGTCCATGGTGGTGGCAGCGCGACGGTTGGTTCGTCGCACGGCTTGCGCATGGTTGTGGCGTGAAGGCTAGACCACGCGCCTGCCGCTGAACAACTGGATAAGGCCAACGATCAGCGCAACGACCAGCAATAGGTGGATCAGCCCTCCACCGATGTGGAAAGCAAATCCGAGCAGCCAGAGCACGAACAGGATGACGAGGACGGTCCAGAGCATTTCACTCTCCTTTTTTCGCTCAGGTGTCTTGACCTAGAAAGGCGAGACCCCGAAATATTTGAGCACGCCAAGTACGAGCAGCAACAAGGCGACCGCGGCGATGATGCCGCCGATGTTCACGCTGCTCTTTTCGACGACGACCTTTTCATCGCTCTCGACATGAGCCATGCTTTTTCTCCTTCGACCGCCGGGCAGCGCGCCGCGCGCATCGTGCACCGGTAAGACCCAAACACATTCGGTACAGTCAGGGTTCCGTGCGGACGGAACGTCGATCTCGCATGATGCGCGGCAATAAGGCTCAACTATACCGAACGACATAGGGCCGATGGCGGCAATCGCTTTGGCCGCAAGGGCCGGTCAGGACATCGGGTTGGGGACCGGTTTTGGCGGGTCTTCAGGGAGCGGAATATATTCGTCGTGATCGAGATCGGGGAGTTTCATGCGGCCGGCGCGCCAGTCGGCCTTGGCCTGTTCGAGGCGCTCCTGCGACGAGGAGACGAAGTTCCAGTACAGATGGCGCTCGCCGACGGGATCGCCGCCCAGCGCCATGACCGTCGCGGCTTCCGGGGCCTTGAAGGTGGCGGGACCGGGGGACAGCACCAGCATCTGGCCAGCGGCGTAGCGATGGCCCTCATGCTCGATTGCGCCCGCCGCCACATACAACGCGCGCTCTGGATAATCGTGTGGCATGGCGAAGCCGGCGCCGGGGGTCATTTCCAGATGGGCGTAGAAGAGCGGGGAGAAGGTCTCGACCTCCGCCTTGAGGCCCCAGGCCTCGCCCGCGATCAGGCGGCCGGCGACGCCGGATTCGCTCCAGCTCGGGAGCGCCGCGCCTTCATGGTGGGAGAAGGCGGGATCGGCCTCCTCATGCTCGACAGGGAGCGCTACCCAGGCCTGGATGCCGTGGAGATGATCGCCATGGGCGCGGGCGCGCTCGAAGCGCTCGCTGTGGGTGATGCCGCTGCCAGCGGTCATCCAGTTGACCTCGCCGGGGTGGATCGCCGCCTCGCTGCCGACGCTGTCGCGGTGCATGATCTCGCCCGCGAACAGATAGGTGACGGTGGCGAGGCCGATATGCGGATGCGGGCGGACGTCGACATGGCGCGAGATGCCGGCGGGCATATCGACCGGGCCCATATGATCAAAGAACACGAACGGGCCGACCATGCGGCGCCTGGCGAAGGGAAGGACCCGGCCGACCTCGAACCCGCCGAGATCCTTGCGCCGCTGGTCTATGACGAGATCGATCATCTGGGGGCTCCTCACCAACAAGTTTCGTCACCCTGAACTTGTTTCAGGGTCCACTCAAACACTTGTCGCAGCGCCGGTGGCTTGGTGGATGCTGAAACGAGTTCAGCATGACTCTAATAAGCTATTTCAACATATGCGTCAGCGTGATCTCAGCGTTGAGCAGTTTGGAGACCGGGCAGCCGGCCTTGGCCTCGGCGGCGATCTCGGCGAATTTGGCGGGGTCGATGCCGGGGACGGAGGCGGTGAGTTCGAGGTCCGATCTGGTGATGGTGAAGCCGCCATCCTTCTGCTCAAGCGTGATCGCGCATTTCGTCTCCAGCGTGCCGTCGGTGAAGCCGGCGCGGTTGAGCGCGAAGCTGAGCGCCATGGTGAAGCAGCCGGCATGGGCGGCGGCGATCAGCTCCTCCGGGTTGGTGCCCTTCTCGTCGCCGAAGCGGGTGTTGAAGCCGTAATACTGATCCTCGAGCACGCCCGACTGGGTGGTGAGGCGGCCCTTGCCCTCCTTGCCGAGGCCTTCGTAGCGGGCGGTCGCGGTGCGAATAGTCATGACAAGCCTCCTGTGGAGATGGGACGGGTAGCGACGAACATGCATATCGGCGCGACGAAGACGCCGTTAACCATGTTGACCCGTCAAACCGTGCGCGGGATAAGTTGTTCCGCTACCGGGTCAAATCCGGAGCGCCGGGTCGCACCGAGTAACCGAGTTGCGTATTTTTGGTTATGGCGGCGGACCGCTATTTATCCGTCGGCGCGCATCGCCGGCATGGCCTTCGCAACTCCATCGAGAAACGCTCCCGCATCGGGAGCCCTGCGAATGGAGGCGACACATGACCACTCTTGCTACCATCACATTGAAGACGCTGCGCTGTATCAAGGAAAGCGATCGCGGCGGCACCAGCCATAGCGAGCCCTATATGTGGCCCTTTCTGGCCACCGTCAGCAACCGCAGCTTTACGGCGACGCCGAGCGCGGCGATCCTCTCGGACTCGCGCAAGATCATCAAGAACGAGATGCGCGCGGGACAGACGGCGGTGATCGATGGCCCCGCAAACCGGCTGATCGGCCGCTACGAGGATGACGAGACTGACCGATGGATGCTGCTCGTCACCATGCTGCTGGAGGCGGACGACCTGCCGCTCGGCGCGGCCTCGGCGGGCTACCAGGCCTATCTCGACGAGCTGCACCTGCGGGTCGGACAGAACACGTTCGCGATCAAATCGGCATGGGACGAGGGCGATGTCGCGACGCTGACCGAGTTGATCACACGGATCGCCAAGCAGGTCTCGGACAAGGTGCAGTCCGCGATCCGGGGCGCGCTTTCGACCGGGGACAAGATCAAGATCGGTCTTGGCTGGCTCAACCTCGACGATCCGATCAACGTCGCGGTCGGGATGATCCGGCCGCTCGGCGGGCCGGGCACGCGGAACCTGAGCATGCACTTCGCCAACCCCTCGTCGGGCGATCCGCGCGTGATCTTCACCGGCTGGCCCGCACACATTCAGATTCAGCAGTTCCCGGTCGAATATGAGATCGACGGGACGCTGGTGGTCGGGACGGTGCAGGCCGATCCGTGCCAGAACCGGATCGACGCGGTGCAGGCGGCCGAGGCGGCGCTGAAAGGGCTTCAGCACATGGTGCAATCGCTGCAGCACCAACTGGCCACGGCGACGCCGCAGCAGAAGCCCGGCATCGTCGCGGAGATCCGTCACGTCAACGAAGACCTGATTCCCGAGGCCGAAAAGCGCATCGAACGAGCGCGCAAGGCGCTGCAGTTCTGCAAGCTCGTGGGCGGGCCGAACATGGACGCGCCGCTGGAACCGGCGATCGCTTAGCGCCAAGGCTTAACGGGGGCGGGGCGGCGGAGGCCCAGCTTCGCCGCCCCGTTTTTACCTGGTTCGCGCAGAGACGCGAAGAACGCGGAGTGGCCGCAGACGGCAAGGCCGCTGGACATTTTTCGCGCCCGGGGCATTTTTGACGATATCGGAAGAGAGGAAAGCCGCCATGCCCAACACCGTCCGCCTGCACCGCGTGCTCACCGCCAGCCCCGAGAAGGTCTACCGCGCCTTCATCGAGCCGGACGCGATCGCGAGCTGGCTGCCGCCGTTCGGCTTCCTCTGCACGGTACATGAGCTCGACGCGAAGGTGGGCGGCAGGCACCGCATGTCCTTCCGCAACTTCACCACCGGGGACGGCCACAGCTTCGGCGGCGAATATCTGGAACTCGTGCCCGGCGCGCGGCTGGTCTACACCGACCGCTTCGACGATCCCAACCTGCCCGGCGAGATGACGGTGACCGTCACGCTGAAGGCGGTCTCGTGCGGTACCGAGATGACCATCGAACAGGCGGGCGTACCGGACATGATCCCGCTGGAGGGGTGTTATCTCGGCTGGCAGGAGAGCCTGCGGAAGCTGGCGAAGCTCGTGGAGCCGGAGATTGATCAGTAGGCCGTACCATCACGGATATTGCCGGCGCGCGTGGAGCACAGCCAAAATCTCGATCGCTTCTGTCACGCGATAGACGATGATGTAGTTGGGATGGACGATGGCTTCCCGCGTGCCCGGAGCGCGGCCCGGGCGGTGAGCATAGGGATGATCCGGCAAACGATCCGCCATATGCTGGATGGCGTCGTTAAGCCGTTCGGAAGCAGGTAGATTGCGGGCAGCGATGTAATCGAGAATGTCGAGCAGATCGGCGGTCGCCTCATCCGACCAGACAAGCGGCAGGGTCACCCGGCCTTGTGCTTGTCGATGACGGCGCGCGCCATCGCCATAACCTGATCGTGCGGGATACGCGGTTTCTTCGAGTTGATCGCCTTTTCGACTTTGGCGCGGACCCAGGCGTCATGCGCCTCGGCCTCTTCGGACGTGTCGAATTCGGATTCGATGGGCGTCAGCTTGTTCATTGGGCCAGTATAGTCGAGTTAGCTGCGGCAGACAAACTGCGGCACGGACATGACCATCGAACAGGCCGGGGTGCCGGACATGATCCCGCTGGAGAACTGCTATCTCGGCTGGCAGGAGAGCCTGCGGAAGCTGGCGAAGCTGGTGGAGCCGGAGATCAGCGACTGAGGCAGGACGCCGCCGGCGGATCGAAAGGTTAGTCAAAGGTTAGGGGGTCGCATGTTTTTGCGCCTGTCCTCGAGGCGCGACGCGCGCCTTCTGACGGCGATGCGCCGAAGCCCCGCGCGCGGGCCGGCAGCGGCTGGCTGGTTGTGACGGGCTGTTCCATGCCGCGAAGGGGATCAGAGGAAATCCTATTAGGAAAGACGTTTCTGTGGGGAGGGGCGATGTTGTGCGGGGGCCATCGCCGCCTACTTCATCCGCGCGAGGGCGGCGGCCGACATGCGCAGGCTATGCTTGGCGAGAGATGACTTGGTATAATGTCCTCGGATTTATTACCTGAAGCAAGCACCTCTGAGCTCAGAATGCGCGCGAGTTTAAAGTCGAGGCCATCGCACGGGACTCAAGATTATGAAAAGGTGGGTTGACGGGCCAACCAGGTTTGGACAACGTTCCATCATGATTGTTTCAGGTTAAGATTAGAATATGTGATGGAAAAGAAACACCACGGATATTTTGCCATTCGTAAGATTGAAGGCGGGGTAAACCGATCTTTTTCGTTTGGTACAAGTCTCGACGGCGTCAGAGCATGGGCCATAGAGGCATCCAAAGAGAAAAAACCTGAAGAAGCGCATGAAGACGAAGCAGAGAATTCGTCCAAATCGGAAGGCGTAAATCTTCGCGATCTAATGGAACGAATTATTGATACCGGGCTGGCTCTCCAAGAATTAGCTATGTCGACTCGATCGGTGAGCAGCATTTTTTCAGCGGTAATATCACGAGTCGAAATTATAGATCCCATACAAGAAGAATGTAGTATAATTGAAGATTCAAATAGTTTTACAATTTATGGTATCGCGGCTGATAGGTTAAATAAAATTCGTGAAGGACATAGACGACTTTTAAGAATGGAAAAGGGCTTTGATCTATTGCCTTCGGCAGTGTTGCTAACGGCTATCGCAACATTCGACTCCCTTATGTCTGATATCGTTCGCCATATGCTTTCTCGGCATCCGGAGCGGTTTGACAATATGGAAAAAACGATGACAATATCTGAAATCATGAAGATGAATTCTTTTGACGATCTCAAAGACCGTCTCCTTGATGATGAGATTTATCAATTTTCTCGGGGAAGTCATGAAGAACAGGTCAAGCAAATTGAAAAATGGTTCGGTATAAAAATTACAGATACCTGGAAGAGATGGCCAGATTTTATAGAAATATTTGAACGAAGAAATTTGATAGCTCACGGTGAGTCGACCTTTACCAAGCGGTATGTGGAAATATGCTTAAAACATGGCCACAAGGGTTCGGAAAAGACTCTAAATACAGAGATAAAACTCGAGTTTAATTATCTTGCGCAGTCTCTCGATGTGCTGCTGGAATTCGCTTTATTGGCATTATTCTCCATTTGGAGAAAAGAATCGCGCGATGAGGAATCTCAAGCATTCGATGCAATAAATCATGTATGCTATCGCCTTATTCTCGACGAGCGCTATAGGGTGCCGATCAGGGTAATTGAGTACGTACTGAGTTTAAATAAGACTAACATTACCGAAGCAACTAGATTGATGATGATCGTAAATCTAGCAAGTTCGCATAAACATGCGGGTGCACTCGATAAGTGTAATGAAACTCTCTCAAAGGTAGATTGGTCGGCAGTTTCCGATAATTATAGAATTTGTGTGGCGTCATTAAACGAAGAACATGAAGAAGTTTGTCGACTTATGGATATTGTCTTTAAAGCGGGGTCCGTTTCCAAGCAAGATTTTCGCGAATGGCCGGTTTTTGATTTCGTGAGAAAGGATGACCGTTTCAAAGAGAAATTCGAAGAAATTTTTTCCGAACCGTTCGACGATCCACTGACCAAATCTCAAAAAATCGAAAGTGACGAAGAAATTGTTGGCGACATAGAAAAATCTGAAAATACACTACATTAATTTTAAAGATCTACAAAGATCTACAGGGTAACGTGAAACGTCCAAAATTAATGCAAAGATTCACTCCGCTACCTCAGCCTCAAGCTCCTTGGAATTACGGGGACAGTTTACTTAATCCCCAGTCCTGACAGTCCCGCCGCCTTCCGCAACGCCTCGTTGATGCGCGATTGCCAGCGGGGGCCTTCGGCGCGGAATTTTTCGAGGACGGCTTCGTCGAGGCGAAGAGAGACGAGGCGCTTGGACGAACCTTTCGGGCGGCCGCGGCGGATGATCTTGTCGCCGATGCGGAGTTCGGCGCGTTCGAACATTTCGTCGGTCCATTCGGGGGCGTCGTCGGGATCAACCCAACTGCTCTCCGAGCCTGATTTGCTCTCGTTCATTTGCCTTTCGCATCGATATGATGTGACGATCCTCACCAGGGCGTGGCTTGCCCTCATCCAACTTCGCCTAGCCAGCACAGCTGGCAAGGCTTCGTATCCTTCTCCCGCTCGCAGGAGAAGGTTGTCTGCATTTGCAGCGGAATAGCGCACCACACTCATCGATACACTTCGCGCCGGTGCGCCACGCGGACGACGAGCACGACCATGCGTTCATCCTCGAAGCGCACGACGATCCTGTAATCGCCGACGCGATAGCGCCAGTTTTCGGAATCGCCGATCAGGCGTTTGGCGAGCTGGCGCGGGTCGGGTTGGGTGAGGACGCGGGTTTCGAGAAAGGCGATGATGCGGGCGCGGGCCGTGCGATCGAGCGCGTCAAGCTGCCTTTTCGCCGCCCTGGTGACCTCGATCGTCCAGGCCATAAAGCTCCTTCAGTTCGGCGAGGCTGATATTTTCCGCGGGATCATAGGTGCGCATCACTTCCTCGGCGAGGAAATGATCCTCCATATCCTCGATATATTCCTCGATTGCGCGGCGGGCATAGAAGCTCTTGGTGCGGCCGGTGCGCTCGGCCAGCGTGGCGAGACGCTTCTCGAGTTCGGGATTGATGCGGATAGCGAGCATGGCGGCGGTCCTTTGCTATACGTGTATAGCATGTGGCGCGGCGGGAATCCATGGGCAGCAGCGTGCCCGATAGAAATGTGATGTGTGATACTGGATTCCCGCCTGCGCGGGAATGACACGAGAATGGCTATTCCGCCGCCTCGGTCTCGGGCTCCTTGACCTTCCCCCGCCGGGCCTTCGGCTTGGTCCTTCGAGACGGGCTCTCGACTGCGCTCGATCCCTCCTCAGGATGATCGGAGAAGAGGGTTGAGGATGCCGCCACCGGGCTGCGTTCCAGCAGCGGTTTGAGGTAGTGACCGGTATAGCTGCCCTTCGCCGCCGCGACCTGCTCCGGCGTGCCTTCCGCCACGATCATGCCGCCCTTGACGCCGCCTTCGGGGCCGAGGTCGATGATCCAGTCGGCGGTCTTGATGACGTCGAGATTATGTTCGATCACGACGACGCTGTTGCCCTGTTCGACGAGGCGGTGGAGGACTTCGAGGAGCTTGCGGACGTCGTCGAAGTGGAGGCCGGTGGTGGGCTCGTCGAGGATGTAGAGGGTGTTGCCGGTGGCGCGGCGGCTCAGTTCCTTGGCGAGCTTGACGCGCTGGGCCTCGCCGCCGCTCAAGGTGGTCGCCTGCTGGCCGACCTTGACGTAGCCGAGGCCGACCTCGACCAGCATGGCCATCTTGTCGCGGATCGGGGGGACGGCCTTGAAGAATTCGGCGGCGTCCTCGACGGTCATGTCGAGCACGTCGGCGATCGACTTGCCCCGGAAGGTGACCTCCAGCGTCTCGCGGTTGTAGCGCTTGCCGTGGCAGACGTCGCAGGTGACGTAGACATCGGGCAGGAAGTGCATTTCAATCTTGAGCACGCCATCGCCCTGGCACGCCTCGCACCGCCCGCCCTTGACGTTGAAGCTGAAGCGGCCGGGCTTGTAGCCGCGCGCCTGCGCCTCGGGCAGGCCGGCGAACCAGTCGCGGATATGGGTGAAGGCGCCCGTGTAAGTCGCGGGGTTCGAGCGCGGGGTGCGGCCGATCGGCGACTGATCGATATCGATCACCTTGTCGAGATGCTCCAGCCCGGTGATCTTTTCATGATGGCCCGCCGGGAGCCGGGCGCCGTTGAGCTGGCGCGCGGCGGCGGCATAGAGCGTGTCGATGGTGAAGCTAGACTTGCCCGAGCCCGAGACGCCGGTGATGCAGCAGAAGGTGCCCAATGGGATCGCGGCGGTGACATCGCGCAGATTATTGGCGCGGGCATTGTGGACGGTGAGCTTCTTGCCCGATCCCTTGCGGCGGCGCGCGGGGAGGGGGACGGCGCGGCGGCCGGCGAGATAATCGCCGGTGAGGCTGCCCGTATTGCCGAGGATGTCGGCGAGCTTGCCTTCCGCCACGACCTTGCCGCCATGGACGCCCGCACCCGGCCCCATATCGATGACATGATCGGCGGTGCGGATCGCATCCTCGTCATGCTCGACGACCAGCACGGTGTTGCCGAGATCGCGCAGGCGCCGGAGGGTGGCGAGGAGGCGGTCATTGTCGCGCTGGTGGAGGCCGATCGAGGGCTCGTCGAGCACATAGAGCACGCCGGAGAGGCCGCTGCCGATCTGGCTGGCGAGGCGGATGCGCTGGCTCTCGCCGCCGGAGAGGGTGCCGCTGGTGCGATCGAGGTTGAGATATTCGAGGCCGACATTGTTGAGGAAGCCGAGCCGCTCGACGATCTCCTTGAGGATGCGCTCGGCGATCTGGCGCTGCTGATCGTTGAGTTTCGGGGTGAGGGTGGAGAAGAAGGCGAGCGCGTCGGCGACCGAGAGGCGCGCGGCGTCGGCAATGGTCGACATCGCGACCTTGACCGCCAGCGCCTCGGGCTTGAGGCGGGCGCCGCCGCAGGTTTCGCACGGCGCGGAGGACTGGAACTTGCCCAGCTCCTCGCGCATCCAGGCGCTGTCGGTGGCGAGCATGCGGCGGTTGAGATTGTTGATCACGCCTTCGAAGGGCTTGCGGACATCGTAGGATTTGCGGCCGTCGATGAAGGTGAGGGTGACCGGCTTGCCCTTCGAGCCATAGAGGATGACGTCGACGATCTCGTCCGGCAGCTGGTTCCAGGGCGTTTCGAGCGCGAAGCCATATTCGCGGGCCAGGCTGGCGAGCACCTGCATATAATAGGGGCTGGGCGGGTTGGACTTTGCCCAGGGAACGACCGCGCCCTGCTTGATCGAAAGATTCTCGTTGGGGACGACCAGCGCGGGATCGAAATAGAGCCGCTCGCCAAGGCCGTCGCAGGTGGGGCAGGCGCCCTGCGGTGCGTTGAACGAGAAGAGCCGCGGCTCGATCTCGGCGATGGTGAAGCCGGAGACCGGGCAGGCGAATTTCTCGCTGAAGATGATGCGGTTGGGGGGGATGCCCACATTCTTCATGCCGCTGCTCTTGAGCCCCTCTCCTTCAGGGGAGGGGGTGGGGTGGGGCGGTGCGGCTTGGTCCGATGCGTCGGATTCGTGGGACG
>Ga0065707_10082165_pt1 | contig 20479 bp, 10 predicted proteins | sample SwiRhicommuniRL3_FD_59094 | JGI IMG/M metagenome (GOLD analysis project Ga0065707, IMG submission 59094) | Switchgrass rhizosphere bacterial communities from Rose Lake, Michigan, USA - RL3 v2 (version 2) | ecosystem: Host-associated > Plants > Roots > Rhizosphere > Soil | place: East Lansing...
TGCCTCTAACGGTATCAGACATTTGATTTGGGATTTCGGTAAGGAATTGTCCATTAAGGGTGTCTATAGAACTGGTTATGTTGTTTTAGCTTCCACTGCCATCTTCGGCTCTTACTTTGCTTTCTTCGTCTAATGTTGTGAATGGAGAATGTTTCCATATTTATTATTTATAGCATTATTGTTTAGGGTGTATCGGTATACCTTAGTAGTCCGTTAATCTACAAGTTTTACGAATAATCTGAGTGTAATATATTAGTATTGGTAGGGTCAGGGAGACTTAGCGAGACTATAGTGAGACTCCACTAGTATTCTACACCGAAACTCCACTAGTAGACTCCACTAGTAGACTCGTACGACTCCAGTATACTTCTTACTCAATTCACTCACTCTTTCTATAGATAATGATACTATTCTCATAATCTACGTGGTAAACTATTTACAAGAGTAATAAAACCAATGGTAATAAATTATACCAACCAAACCAAAACCAAAGCCCGTGAATATAAAAAGTCGTCTAATCATGAAGGTTACTGAAGGCTAGAAGTGAATCGTGAAATTACTCTCTAGACTTCACTATATTAATCTGCTTAAATCTATCTCTGCATCTAGGCACAAGCATGGTGTATCGTTTGTACAAAACCCGCAGTTTAGTTTCAGTTTCTTCTTGAGTAAACTTTCATTCATACGGTGGTTCCTGACTGGAGTAACTTCTTGTTTTTTATCGTGAATCTTCACGGCACCAAGATTCTCTTCTTCATCTTCGAACATTCCAGTAACACCTAGAATACCGTCGATACCATTATTCATTGAGCTTTCATCCTCTCCTCTCATCATGCCGACGAAATCGCGTTCGTCCATTAGAACATCGTCACCATCCATATTTGAAGTGTATTCTTCACCTATGAGGTCCAAAACTATGCCATCATCCATATCTTGGTCAAATAAGTTAGATGTGTGCAATGGTTTTAAGAGATCGGGGGTGAACTTGCTTGAAGACTGTCTCTGAGGACTGTCAGTTGGTGCTGGACCAGGAGTTGATGACAATGACGAAGGGTCGGATATATCTTTGGGACTTGCTAGTATCGAACTAGGTCCGTTGATGGATAATTCACCTTCATTCTTTATGGAGCGTCTTGTAGATTGTAGCTTTTTCAAGGAGTTGACTTTTTTCATCTCGTTGCTCTGCATGGTTTTGAATTTGGACCGTATATCAACATAATAATTGATTTGGTTATTGAGTGCTTCATCCTTGTCGGTAGATTTCTTCTTCTTAGTCACACTATGGATAAGGTTTGAAGATCTCGTCAAATATCCCAAGAACTTGTTCAAATCATTCAAGTTATTGATCGATTCCAACTGGTCGTAGCTCGATGGTTTGGCAGGAACGGGCGGATTTGCATTGGCTCCAGGCATATTTGCAAATGAGTTTCCGTTTGCCTTCTTTATCTTGACATTTGATGCCAGAGAGGGCGTATTTCTGAGGGCATCGAAAGTGATTACACCGTTCTGAACAAAGCTGAGCTCTTTGATCTGGTTAGATAATACTTCTATGTAATTCCGGATCAATTCTTGCTCCTTCAATTTGGCAAGGTACGACACTTTCAAGTTTGATATTTCCGATTTTGAATCTGCAAATTTGAGGGAAGGAAAGGATGGTTCGGGAATAGGGACCTTGGCTGTATCTAGCATTTGGTTTTCTCTCACGGCCTCGGATTTAGCCTTTCTCATGGTCGTGGAATCTGTCGGAATGGGTAGCATGGGGAATTTTGCATCCTGTTCTTTCTTGCAAACCTTGGCTCTTTTGGTACTAGGACCTTTGGCTAATTCTTCGGGAGATTTGATTATTCCAGGTTCAGTCTTTATAATAGGAGAAGCCAACTTTGCAGCTTGTTTAGCCTTTATTTCATCGGACGTAGGTTTTCTTCCTGGTCTAGGTCTAGGAGGTAGGACCCATCTTTTCGAAGTGTTGATTACGGAATCTGAACATGACAGTTGCATATGAACTGATTTCGTTTTGCTTGTCACTATAGGGGAAAAAGTCGATGGTTTAGGCATTACTGGTTTTGGAGCAATGGCTGGTTGGATCTTTGTATATTTTTGTTGTTGAGTCTTTTGGTGTTTGAAAGGCTGAGTATGAGATTTCACATGTATTTGCGAGGGTCCCACCCTATTGTTGATCATATCATAGTTGATGGTTTGGGTAGAAGTTCCTGAAACTGATTTGGTTAGTGGCAAGCACTCGATCGCAGGAATCGGTCCAGGACCCCCATTTTGTTTAGGACCTAGTCCTTGATGATTTTCTTTTTCCATTGCAAAGGACATCGACGTTAATATTGAGCCGAGATACTAGGAAGTACTAAATGGTCTTGGATGTTATTCATTCAAGAATTGATGATCTTAATAGTGAATTTGTAGGAGGATGCCGTGAGTATCAGTAAGTTTTGATTTGGAAGACGTTGTATAAAATATTAATGATATCTGTCGGATTTGATGTTTAAAGACAATTCTCGCTTGATGTCGTTAACTCCGATTTGGCGCTGGATAGTCGGGTATGGGGTATTGGATTCAAATATAATCACAGGAAGTGACGCCTGACTAGATCCACAAATGACTACTTTGAAGTTTAAATAAAGCCCACTAATAATCCGGGGATCTGTGAGTAGGGATGATCAGAATGTGACCAGTGATTCTTGATAGAAAGAGTATTTATACTCTTCAAGCTCAGTTGTAGTATTAGGACACTCCAGCTATGCCTTTTAGGTTATGTTGCAGTTGGTTTGTAGTATGGAGGAAGAACACGGTTGGTTTTAATATGAAGGTATTAAAAGTTGATGAGATTTGAAGATACTTTTTCGCACTAAGGAGCGAAGCGACTAGTTCGGAACCAAGGAACACAGACTCGTAACGCCGCGACTCCCACAGTATTAGCAGTCACTCGGACCCTTCCAGATCTTGCCAAAAATACTCGATCGAGTTTGAAGGTACAATACCGAATATGCCGCGAATTGAATATGTGTGCTTCTAGTAAGTCTTGGAGTTTACCGACCGGGAGCTGCTTATGTTTCACCCAAGAAAGTGACTATGGAAGATGATCTTTTACTAGTGGTTTCTAAATCCAAAGCTTCAGACAGTAATGTCAATCGTGCAAGCAAGTCGTTGCAACCTCTTCTGGTGATGGGCTTTGAATTATTAGATCCAGGTCACGCGACTTACAACATGGGTTTCCGGAGCCGGTAGGAGCAAAACGGAACCACCAGGAATAACGCGGAAATGATAGCGGATATCGAAAACTTTGACTAACTGCTAAAGCTTTAGAGAACCGAAAAATCCAAGATTTATGGCGAAGTATTATAATGAAAAAGGAGCTTAAGTATGGGGACCACATATGAATTGAAAACTATTTTAGTGATATTACACCGGATAGTTGAAGAATAACCTCCACCAGGTAACGAATGTAGTGATGTTACAATGGGTGCAAAATAATTGTAACTACTTGTCGATAATGACTATATTTTTACAAATATGTTCTACTACTTGAGAACAGGAAAAGGTCATCAATTGTCTTGAATCATCAGTGTCTCGTTCGTGACTAATCAGCATAAATGCATAATTAGGCCGAACTAGTCCCAGCGTATAAAAAACCAAGCCTAGTATTAAGAAACCCAAGAAACCTAGAATATTTGATGAGTACGGTAACCTGTTGTCTCCTCATTAACATGCAACTACTAATTATTGATTAACTTATCTCTACAGGTTCCGGTATTTGAATATTTTAACTTGCGGTGTTGATGTTTTCTCGTATATTTTATCTTATGTAATAAATCAACCAAAACAAAAGCTTAAACCATAACAATCCTGACAGAACACACCACCATCAAGCCAATACTCTGCTATATAAGACGTTAATCTTCGATATACAAAAACTGGTCTATTATAATACAGGCAAAGTCTTTTTTCACAATGTCTGCTCCTTCAAATGCAACAGTGTCGTCTTCCATCAAACAACGACAACTAAGTCACTTAAATTCTCAGATGGCCCAACTACATGCTAATTTGTCAGATTTTAATGAATTGATACATACGACCTGTACTCAATATAAGTCTATTGAAAAGTTGGGGAAATTACATGCCAGTTTGTTCATGGCAAGTCATGGAGTGTTTGAGAGTGACAACTTTAGTAATGACTCCTAAGAGGTACATAGACTCACATTTAGCATACGGACAGCGGCCGCGTCTATAGTAGACCAGCATATCCAACATTTAATCTATTCTCTGCAGTTTAGATTTTTCATTAACAGCATAGTTCGGAGGGAGCCTATTTATTCTCTTCTACTACCCTTTTCTTCTCTTCTACTACATTTTCTTCTTGTCACAATTATATTCCTTATTCTATTTACATTTCGTACACTAATTTACGCTCAGATCTTATACTTGTAACTGTAATCCCTTCAGTATTGAAAGGTTTCTCATTTGCCCTGGGAAATCGAGAATTACTCCTAAAGTGATCCTCAACCTCATTTCTTTGCCTCATTCAGAAGCTTTCTCTTCTCCAACTTCTCATCAATCAATATCTCTCTTTCTATGTCCAAGTATTCTTGTTTCTGATACGTTGCCACACATTCCTGTGCTGCCTTGTTGACATTTTCGCATTGCTTCAAAGACTCGAGAGGGTTCTTGAAACTATTGGAACATTCAATATAGGCTTTAATCAAGTCATCACATTTCGAAAAGGCCTTCTTTCTCCACCTATCGAAAATCAACCTTTCCTCTTTTGGAGTGATAACCCATGCTGGTAAGTTTGGATTGCTAGGAAGCTCAACGTCTGCGAACGTTTTCTTGTCTTTCGAAGGATAACTCATGGGAACTTCTGGACCTGTTAAGTATAGCTATTATGGAGTTTCAATATTAACAAGGGTATTTAGAATTGGAGCCTTGAGTATGTGTCGCTAATTAGTTCTGATGATGGTGTGATGGAAATTTTCAAGTGTCGCACACTCAGATTCGGATTGACCAAGACAAAAGTGAGTATCAAATAAACCAACCAGTATGAGAAAATGGTTCCTTTAATGTTTGGAGATAGTGTCAGTTAAATTTGGAGAATACATTGCAATTCCTTAAGCTCATATTTTAATAGAATCGGGAATTGAAATATTGGGTGTGGTATAGGATCGGGAATTGAAATCTTCGGTGATATATGGGACCTTATATTCCCGTAATTCCACATGAAATCAGATAACCCTAAACTAGATAAGTGACCACTTATATGATATGATTCCATGATTAATCGATGCAGAATGTATTGTTTAGAACAATTATTTGCATTATTTTTGTTGAATCTAAAGAATATACAAATGAGATGAAGCAGTCTTTCAAAATATATCTTTCAAAGATATTCAGAAAAGTTATTATTTACTAGATATCATACATTATTACTCTATTATATACTCTCTGACTCCATCCGGTTTTATGGAGTCTTGCTGAAAATCATATTGGGTCGTGTTAACTTCAAAAACAAATCAAATCAAAACAAACCCTACAGTTTCAATAAAAGGACATAAATTCCCATTCAAGTTCTACAGACTATAACATATCTCACTACTCGGTACTTATTTTCAATCTAAGACAATCTTAGAGCTAAATACCTTCAATTCCCACCGCCCTTCACATCATACACCCAATTCCTACCAAATCTGCATCACATCATGAACCAGGGAACGCCTGAAGATATAATACAACAATCAATAGATAGTATAGAGATTGAACCAGAACTCTTGACTCTCGAAAGAATTGAAGATACAATTGAATCTATCAAGAGATTACGTAAAAGCAAAATCGACGGATTATCAAGCATCAACACCAAATTGGAACAAGAAGTAGCGTCATTGACCAATGAAGTAAATATTCTTCACAAGATCGGAGACTACAATTATGAAATTATACGAGACCTAAGTCAAATCAAACAGTACAAAATCTCAGAGATTGATAAGGATGAAAATATCTTTAAGGTATTAAGCAAGAAATCCATTGAATTAGATAATTTAAAAGTTGCGATTGCAAAGAATCTAAATGATTTGGGAACGGCTATTAACTCTCTGAAATTAAGTAAAAGCAACTTAGAATCGGAAATCGAATCTTGTAAGGCAAAGTTGACCCAACAATTTGAAAACCTCGAACTTCCTGATGAAAGCTTGATGAATCAAGATTCAAACATATTAAAAATAAACCTTTATCGTAACCTTGGAGTAATGATTGAAAATTTCGGTGAAGACAGAATTGTTATTTATAATAAGGAAAAAGATTTGTCAAGTGTTTTGAAAGTGGAGGAAAAGTATAGTGATTATTTCATATCGAATTATATTTGGGAAAGATTGGAAGGATATAATTAGACGGGGCTTTAGAGATCTTTCAAGAAGCGACGGGATTATATCAAGAAGTGACAGAACTATATTAAGAAGTGACAGGACTATATCAACAAGCTGGGTAAGTTTGCTTGTTATATGAAATTTTCCAGTTTTGAAAGTCAAGATTAATTGTGAAATCTAGCATATATCAATCAGCCAGCATATCAGACAATCATATTTTTCTTTTCTATACAGCTCGTGGAGTGTCTCCTTTTCTACCGACGTGGCTTCCATTTTAAAACCACTTGGAACTACATAAAGACACAAAAATCGACCCAATAATGAGACTTTGGGTGTACCGAGCCATGAACCCCTACCCATAAACTGGATTCTAGCGAAATGACTAAGAGGCTTATGGAGGAACTGACTTCGTAGGTGTTTACATTTAATGAGTCTCAAAAAAGAATCTAAATCTTTGATGATTCCATTAGAGAAATCTGCTGTATATCTTCTACATTGAATAATTAAACCACTTCATTTACAGTGAGGTAATATTCCTATTGAAGCCTAAGCTTTTAAAGATTTAATTGAATAACTGTGTATTATTATGACTATGTACATTATGAAATGATTTCAGAGGGAACGTCCTTAACCGTATCAAAATCATACGAGCAAACGGCGAACCTCTAACCAGTAGCAAACTAGTATATTAGAAGTATTTAGGATTCTCTCTAAAGGATTTCTTGGTCCATTTTGGAACTTTATGAAGATCTTTTCTATAATCCTTTGTGGTTTTCGAAAATGTAGTATATTTATCACGAGGGGTCATTTCATGTTCTTTTGGCATGTTGAACTTCAAGTGGTCGATTTTGGCGAACCCTGTCTTGTCGCCTGCTTGTTTACCTTCTGCTTGGATCAAGGATTTGTATAACACTTCGATGTTGGCGTCCACCGTTTTCATTCTTTGTCTCAATCTGTATTTTTGTGGAGGTGATAATCTAGGGGCAAACTTCCACAAGTAACCCCCACTTAGCGTGAGTGATGACTTGAAAGCACCAAACATATTATGATTACGTAGAAGTTGTTGGTTAGGTTTTGCTTAGTAGTGAAGATTTTTTCAATTCATAGTGGGTCGTGTGTGTGTAAATATTACATTGTTCCTTGGATTCCTTAGGATAGTCAGAGAATAGACTGGACGGAGAGATAGACAGAAGATATGTTTGTGACTCGTCGCTTCTAGATTAGAATGGCTTATGAGTTTAGTTCATGTTCTATTGGTATTGGTATTAGTGTGAGTAGCTGGCCATGGGTAGTTCTGTGTCGCACTTTCACGACACTGTCTTGCGACAAGTCAAATATCAGAGTTGATAACGAAGATATAGTACAGTAGTAGCCGAAATCACTTATACAACATTTATTGTCAACTTTTGAAATAGCTTGTGTCAATCTAGACTCGTTTTAAGCCTAATTCTGCATTATAGTGATTTCTGTTTTAATACTCAAATATGGTAATCCCGAACCGGCTACGCAATTATAGAATACTAGTAGTTATCCGCACGATCCTCAGTAGTGTGTCCCGTTAAGTGTCCCGTTAAGTCGGATTCTCGTACCATTGACTCAAATGGGTCCAGAACCAGATCCAGAACCGATTTAATTTTGTGTGCAGGTCCCAAAGTCTTTATCAGATGATCTTGACGAGCCATCACGTTGTTGCTGTAGTATTGTCTGTATAGTTCTGTTGTTTTTGTTATTAATCTCATGAATCGGGATCAAAGCTTGTAGACGGTTGATCGTAGCCTGTAAGGGTACCGATGGTTGAGGTAGTTACATTAATTGGCTGAGAGTTAGATCTGTCCACTTTCACTTACAAATATTTGTAACTAACAAAATGAACATCGGAGTAAAGTCTTAGGATTATACCCGGGTCAACAACAATTACTTAATATTCTTGGTATCCTAGAACTTGAACTCACCATTGGTTGACTCTGCTCGGAATCTATGACTCTTTCTGTTCCTAACCAGCAACTGTTCGTACAACATACGAAAGCAACATTGTTGCAACATTATTGCAACATTGTAGCAACGTAGCAATTTAAGTGCTCGATTCAGGAAAAGATGACAAAGGTCCGTACCGCCATACTTAACTTTGCTTATGAACCTTTAGCAACAGTTTACGGTACGTAAATATCATTGCGAAGTTTTGTAGTGGGGATACGAAGTGGAATGAAGCAACACGTCTCCTTGACGAATGCTATCTACAAATGACATCAACAAATCGGTTTGTGACAGCCCCTATTGTAAATAATTAGGCCGTTGCCTCCGCAGTCATTCTTGGATTATTGTAAATATTGTGGCCATGGCCCCACAAGTCGTGTTTTGTATTCACGGCCTTATGGGAATCCCTGTTATTACCAACAAATGTAGTGGGGCCCTCTCACGCAATTCTTGGTGCACGGGTAAGAATTTACCCCACGATTTCCACCCTCGTTAAGAGGAATGGAAATTTATATGTGTCGCGAAAAACGGTTACCAAAATTCAGCAGCAACTTAGAGCGTAGTTATGTCAACTATTACAGTAGGCTTTGTATATAGAAGAGTATCTTGGTAATACTCTCCTCTACGACACTTCTACATCATATTCATGCACATTCGTGTAATAAATAAAATCTATAAGAACTAAACCCTTCAATCCCGGCGATTGATTTTTAATTTTTTTTGTTAGTGGCAAAAAACCCCACGTAGTCATAAATATCCAAACATGTTTAACATGTTTGAAAACTCTCATAAGCATATAAATATAGCAAGCTTAAGCAACTTGTAACTTTAAGTCATCGCAGGAAACCTGGCGACAAGGTATTTTCATGTAATATTTTGCAACCACTCAGGCGATAATACTGAGCGGCATGCTAGATAAATGAAGTGATAGTAGAAGTCATAATAGGTATGACCACCACACATCGTCTGTGGTTAACTACTTAAAGTTAACCATTTTCTATAATTATGACTGGTTGAACTCAAAACTCCTTTACTGTAATCCACTTTGCTATCGACAGAATAGTTCAAGTCGAAATATTCAAAGTCCAAATCATTTTCCTTTACAATTACATCGGTTGTGTAATCATTAAAATGTTGGTAGGTAGGAGTCAATAAAGGTGAAACTTGTGATTCTTGTTGAGATATTTTGGTAGCTTGTTGTTCATCTATAGACTTGCATGATTCACAGCAATAGATGGAAGACTGCAAACATAACTTGTCGCATGTGATACAGTAGTTGTTGAATGCTAAGTCAGACATTTTATGGATGACAAATGTATGAGTTAATCTAATGATAGTACGAATACTAGTATGCAGTTGTAGTGACGCTGTTAGACACGAAGTGATAGACTAAGACTAGAATACTAAATGATACTAGTTGAAAGTAATGAGAATCGATAATTGTAGTGTGATGAAAAGTGTCTAGAAAAATTCACAGCAATTGTTCAAGTTTATATAGTTTTATTTTTAACTTTGAATCTTGAGATGACAGGTGGAAATATTTGGAAAAGTTTTAGTGTGTAGGACAGTTAATACAGGTGTGGTGTACTGCGTGGGACTACAGAAAAGTTTGAAACCCACGTTAGTTGCTTATATGCAGGTAAAACAATTTAAAAACGACAAATTGTGAGACATCGTGGACCAGCCACGTTTGTAGTAACATGCGTGCATGGGTTCCTGGCAGTATCGTAGATACAACGTACGAATATCCTAATATAGGTGTATTGATCCGTGATGCACTACCACATTGCGCACGTCTAGACGCCTCTGAGTGCAACTACGACTCCAGATTGAAGGGTACGTTTACCATGTGATACGCTCAACAAATAATCAGTTCATAACAGAATTGCATACACTAGCTTAGTATCATGTAACATGTTGGGATATTCTATGGCGAAGGCCGTAGAACATGAAAGACTCTGAGAGATGTTCGATAGAAACTTTTGCCTGTTATTGGATTGCGCACGACTTCACGTCACTATGACTACACATGGAACGAAGTGTGGCTCTAGTTACCTAGTTACTACCTGAGGAGATGAGCAAGTGGCAACAATTTTCCAATTGTAAATATTTACGTTGTTCAGAGCAGGATCGACTACACATTTTTATTTGCTCATCTCTGTAGGATCGACTAAATATCAAAACAATTCTAGATTAAAGTATCACCGTCTATCACGGAATCAGGATTGGAGATTCATAGTTATAATTAGCCCTGGTGAACCTGATTAGCCCTGGTTATCCCTGATTAGCCATAGCCCTGGTTAGCCATAGCCCTGGTTAGCCACAGCCTTTTGATTAACCATAGTTACACCATCGCACCCACAGCTACACTATCCCACAGGACATAAATATCCCCATAGATACAGTAACATGCTCCTCAATTTGTACTCCCCTCGCCTACTCTCAGTTGCTTAGTAACCTCAGTGAATCTAAACAGCCTAACTCAGCTCTTCTTCTGTTGTGCGATTGCGCGGAATTGCAAACTTTTCTTCTCTATTGTGTCAACATTTTCGAGTTGCAGATTTCTTCTGGGGAATACAGGAGGCAAACATGCAGTGGAGAGACTGCTGATGAAACAGTTGAGGATCCTCTACAAAACGGAGCGTTTCGAATAACTCTACAGAGTCCCAATTTCAAGTCTACGATTTCTGTTCTCTCTTTAGAGAATTCAGTTTCGAGGATTTGACTTGCATTTTTCGAATTACATTAAAATCTAGACGGCGAAGTCCGGACTCCGGTGAAGGTTTCCTTAAAAGACCGCGCTTGAAACGAATTCCCCAAACAGGAAAAAAACCTATTCCGCACCCTTTATAATCAGGATTCTAGACATATAAATCTTGCAGAGCTAGACTTGATTTACTAGCCAATTGTCTTGATGTAACCTGTAGGTCACATATTCTGCATCGTTATACACGAACGACTTGGATGATCGATGTTCCTAGAAGCTTCTCAACATTTTTGGGCTACTTTGTCCCCGCACCAACTCGCAATACCGTTGAGTCCTGTATTAAAAAGGGTCGCAAGAAAAACAGGGTCCACCAAGGGCTTTTAGTCCCCTCTTTCTACCCCCTCGACTGCTATCCGCTCGTCCTAGTCATGAGGATTAGATCTAGTGAGTGATTAGCGAGATCTCCGAGGTTCGTGATCTTCAAAGGAATGTGAAAAGGAGACCATGATTAACTACAACTCAAGTTCTAGAACCTCTAAGTAACGAATCACTAGAACATTTCAAAATTTCTTTCACTAGAACATTTCTCTCACTAGAGCATTCTTTGCCACTAAAGCATTTCCTCTCACTACAAGAATTGATTCATATTCGGGCTTTGCTTCTTTGATATAGGAGAATTTCTAAACATCAATACCGCAACATTAGAATACCTGATTTCAATTCGTACAATAGTTCCCGAAATTACCTAGTAAAAGCCACATTTAAAGGTCACTACACTTACAAGTATCTAGCTTTATGGGAAGATCCTCATTCCTCTGGTTTTATTAACGTAAATATTGTGTAGTTAGTGTTTTAGAGTATTTTAGTTTATTTTAGTTTATTGTGCAAAATTTGGCAAAACTAACAGTACAACAACTATTACTATAACCAATTGCAAGATTAGAATTTACAGATAGATGTACATTATCCGAGAACTATGCTTACCCGAGCATTATGCATATACTAACGATAATTAGCTTCAATACTTCAAACGTTCTTCATATCAGGATCGGTGAGTTCTCAAGCATAGTCCGTACTCCGAGGTCTAGTTGATATCAAGTAATATAATTCTTGCCATGGCCACCTCTCATATAACACTCAATTATTTTGCAGCCAACGGTTCTAATCTAACACCTGCACCGCATTATACTTTAAGTAGATGTGGCAGACATAAATGTTAATCTAGATGTATATTTAGAGTCTTTTGTCCGGTTAATACTACAGGCGAAATAGTTACCTTAGCCTGCATTTCTAGAGAACCTTGGTATCAACACATTATTATGGGGCGTTGTTCACATTATCCAGACAAATCAGTCCTTGAAAGTCACCCAATGCAAAATCCTGTTAAAATAACTCGATTATAGAACAGATTTCAATGTTGACATTCCTAGTCCGTATCAGCCGTTAATGATCCAACAACCTGTATATGTACGACCTCAGTCGTATGATGATGAGCATATTATGTAAGATTGAATGGATACGGTTAGCAATTAAGTATGCAGCTATGTGTGGATAAGTAGTATCTCAGTATCTGTAACTAATCATAAGCTATACACTTTTATATTTATATACCAACTTCTCCAACTCATTCACATCATTCTCCATTTTTCGGTTCCACCACCTAAACATCACTAATGTTACAAGATTGATACTTGGTAGAAGCATGTATAGACTTCGCCACCAATCAGTACTCCGAAACTGCCATAGCGTTTGGAGACATAACACTGCATTTAAGTAGTCAATATTTTGCAAGAGCCAATTGGCCCATTTCGTATCCAAGATGGTGTATTTGAAATTAGCAGATATTAGCGACATCAAAACACAACAGAGAGGTATACGTGCTTGATATACAATCAATACCGTTAGTTGGAGAATGAATATGGTTTGCAAGTACGAGAGGTACTTTTTATACGTAGCTAGATTTTCATTACTCAAAGACGTTATGAAATTATTCTGATCATCAATGTCAAGATATGCTGACTGGTCAATGATGGACTTGTCAACTTTTCGAGTTCTATGAGACATATAAGTGATAATATGATAGTTTTGAAATTATTGTGAGACTGATTTAATGACAGTGAAATGAAGAGAAAATAGTGAGAAGAAGAAAGTATTAGCGAGAAATTTTACGGTAGTAGTGCGTTCCCTACAAACCTAAGTGAGGATTTAGAGGATATTAGTGAGTACTCAAAATTAGTAGTGCGAGTCCATTGAATGCTAGTGACAACTCATAATGAGAGTCCACAATATTGTAAATGACAGCGAGCCTAATTGGCACACAATAATGATATGAATGTGTACGAGTATAATGAGGACTATAAGTTTTCACTGCAGCTCGGTAAACATTGCACATTGCACTTGCACTTTGCTTCTCTAATGATTTGTACTATTGTCTGTCATAATTCAAGCCTGGATACTAACTCATCCCTTCATGCAGGACAAGAGTCAAAGTTCATTTTGAGCTTTAGCTACTACACCAGAATGTGAAAAAGATACCGAATAGTTAGACACTCAATAGTTCACTTACTAGTGCCATTGTTGTCCTGTTTATAACGTTACAAAATTCACTTCACTACAACTCTCGTAGCATAATGAAAGTGTTTGGCCGTTTCATATCGACTCTGGAAGGTCAAGCTAAAATATAGTCATGATATTAGTACTCATTACTAAGTGTTCGCTTCCTCAGAATGTCCTAGAAGAGGATCCATCACGTTTAAGCCATGACTGTAAATTCGTGGACCGCGACGTTCTAGACCATTTTCGAAGGAGATGCTTCGCGTCAAAGAGTTTGTTTCAGATTTTGAGAACGCGGCTTCGGCTAATTTATTATATAAATCAGGCTATGGTATTCTGTAAGATAAGAGCGTGAATAGGAAGTAGTGCCCCATAACTAGTGGCCAGCGCTTTTCTCACATGTAACGATTCGTCGCGTCCTAGCAAAGTATACAACGATATGGAATAGCTGCCACTACAATATGAGTAAAAGACCCTAATTTTTCAGACACCAAGTAATAGTTACAATTTGTTAGCTCGCATCATAATACTCTCTATGTGATTAAGAAAGTTTATAATCAATAGTAGACTCAATATCCCACAGACCAATCTTTGGATACGACAACTCTATTGATTACATGAAGAAAAATCTCCACGGCAAACAATAGTCTAAGCTTTACTCAATTCACATTTACCTGGTTTTGCGCTTATTTATTTGATTGTTTAAGTGCGCTTATTTATTTGATTGTTTAAGTGCGCTCCAATTTACTACCCTTGAATAGTAGAGCCTCAATTATTAGAAGCTACACATATAAAACTGTAGTTTGGACTACCAACTGAGAACAATAATGACCCATACCATGCTTGCTATGATATTATTTTGAATATTTCTTCGAATTTTCAGCCATCTTAACCCTCCATACATGAACCGTAAGACAATGTAAATGAATCCTTACAGGAATATGAATTCTTGAGAAGACCCTCATGAAACTAAGAGATCTTGGCTAAGTAGAATAAGAGATCTTGGCTAAATAGAATAGGAGAGTTTGGCTAAATAGAATGGGTTTAAAGAATTCTTTAAAGTGACTAATATAGAGCTACTAAATCTAAACTAATAAAGAGATACCACGAACACCTAGATTACTAAAATGAAGTCGTATCTTTTATCTAATTCCGAAACATCGACAACTTCACGTCTCTAGAATTCTCGAGGTCGAGTGGACAATCGTAAAGCCGACTTTATAAAAAAGGCTTAAGCCTTCATAACCCGTTTCAATATTTGGCTACATAACATCAAAATTGTCTTCACGACTCCTCAAATTTGTATTTATGACTCCTCGGCTTAACTATACAAATAAATCATTCAAGTTACAACTGAAGATGTCGCTAGAACATAAACACTAGACGATCTAGACGATAATTCCGACATTTGCCAGAATCGTCATATTTTGATCTGTTGTGGTGGAATGTTTCATATTAATATTCACCAAATGCAGAAATCTAAATACAATTCCAGTACTTACATAAGACCCATTTAGTTCTTACATAATCGGAAACTAAAACATTCAAAATCACAAGACGATATATATCCTATTTTCACTAAAAAAAGGACTTAAACTCAGCAGTTTGTAGCTACGTAGTCGTAGTTGAGGCCGAATTCTGCAATGCGAGAACACTCCCAAACAACAAAGCGGTCCCTTTCGTCTAATAAACCCAATGCGCTGAACGGTTATATTTAACAATGGTTGTGAAAAATGAGAACAAAAAAAAAATTGAAACATCAACACTACAGAACAAAAAAAAAATGCGTAAAACCCCAAAACCTCCTCACTTAGCAGAAAATTGGAATTCTAAGGATTCAAATTTTACAACCAACTTTCGATTTGTTGTTATTTAGCTGAAGAGTTTTCTTTACTACTTTTTTACGTAAAAGGGAGAGTCAGGGATCTACTAGTAAAGAGGTGCTACAACTACTAGTAAAATACGATAAGTAGTCTACATTACTTGTCTTCAAACCACAAGACTTCGTCAACAACCAATTCCCCTCGTCACCTGGCCAACCTCCAGGTTGACTTACCTTGTATCCCAGATACATTACTTTCGTTAAACAATAAGCTACGAATACTCATTCACAGCTCTATCTTAAAGTATCAGTTATTCATATCTGCTTCAAGTCAATAGTTTCTTTTGATATTTGATTCTGATTTACTTCATAACTGCCATATACTTAGCTTCACCTTATCCAACTATATCCTTTCTTTAAATTTACCATGCTTGCAAACAATTTAGTTGTTTTGACCTTGCTCTTGTTGGGTGTTAATTCTGCATCTGTGACTTCCGCCGGAAACTCTCCAACTGAGGGTGCTGTTTCTTCTAGAGACGATAATACTGGTTCTACAAGAGATGATGGTAACGCAAATAATAAAGATTCTACTAATCCTGGACTTCCTAGTGATTTCTTTAAAAGTTTTATTCAAGAAATCGCTGCTTCATCCTCGCCAACAGCAGTCACCGAAACAACTCCAACTTCAACTATTGTGAACTCACCAGCAACTAGTTCAACTATTGTAAACTCACCAACAACTACTTCAAAGCAAGAAACCTCAACAAAGCAAGACACAACTTCACCAGAGGATGCCACAACAAATGAACCTTTCACTTCTAATGTCGACCCAACCTCCACCAAGAAAGAAGAAGCTTCTCCAACTGTAAGTCCATTCTCAATTGCCGAAAATACTCCTAGTACACAAGACCTCCCAGCTACATCAGACACTACCACTTCATCAAAGGCATACAAAGTCCAACAACAATTTAGTGCTCAAACTTCTCAAGAGTCAAGCACTCGTTCTTTCAAACTTTCAGATTTAAATATTGCGGTTTCTGATACACCAGTGCAATCCGCTACCCCAGAACAATCCACCATTCCAAACAAGAGTACGAAAGATACAACAACTTCCCAAACTGAAGGTTCCACTATTCCATCTTCTCAAGCACCAAGTGAACCAGCACCTTCTGAATTTATCGAGAGTGCTACTAGTACACCTCTAAAGGTACCTGTTACAAGTGATGTGCAAGAGGACAAACTGAGCGAAATAGTGACCGAAACACCAACTTCCTCACCATCCCCAACTTCAGTTGATGGAACTACCTCAGTTGATAGTGCTAAAGTAACACCATTGCCCACTACTGAATCATCGTCCTCGACAAGTTTGGCTTCGGTAACTGAATCCTCATTGCCATCTACTTCTGAATCTTCTAGTTTGACTTCCAGCACAGATTTCTCCACTTTACCATCAAGTACCAAATCACCAGTACCAATTATTGAAAATAAGCTATCAACAACTTCGTCATCATCTGAATCAGCAACTTCGTTGGTTGAACCTACAGATACGCTGTTGACCTCTTCAGATGCAAGTCTGGATACTTCCTCTACCCTTTCAGGTACTCCTAATGTACTCTCATCGGGAACCACCGGGACGGTTATCCCTACTTCAAAGGATTCTTCAACCACTCCCTCTGTTACTCCAATAGAAACAATCCCAACTTCAGAACTTCCAACTTCAAGCGAGTTGACTTTCTCTACCCCTCAAGTTACTACAGCATCAGAAATTCCTACCAGTACGATTCCAATCCCGAAGGTAACAAACACTCCAAGTACTAACCCAACATCAGAACTCCCAACCAGTACAATCCCAACTTCAGTTGCTACTCCATCTGAAATTACTACCAGTTCAATCCCAACTCCAGTTGTTACTCCATCTGAAATTACTCCCAGCACTGTCCCAACCTCAGTTGTTACTCCATCTGAGATTACTCCCAGCACTGTCCCAACCTCAGTTGTTACTCCATCTGAGATTACTCCCAGCACTGTCCCGACCTCAGTTGTTACTCCATCTGAGATTACTCCCAGCACTGTCCCAACCTCAGTTATTACTCCATCTGAAGTTGCTACCAGTACTATTCCAAACTCAGTTGTTACTCCATCTGAAGTTGCTACCAGTACTATCCCAACCTCAGTTGTAACTCCATCTGAAATTGCTACTAGCTCTCCTGTTTCTGTCGTTGAATCTGTGCTTCCAACGTCAGAAGCTCCAGTCTCGACCTTGCCAGTGTCTACTGCGTCGTCGTTACCAATTTCCGAAACCCCAAGTGCTTTGCCTGCTAGTTCGATTATTGAAACCTCGTTGCCAACCAACTCGGTTGCCACTTCAGTTGCTTCGATTGTCACTGAAAAAGTGTCTCCAACTGCGTCAGAGGCTACTTCGGTGGAAAGCGCGGTTCCGTCAGCCATCATCTCAACAGATTCAAATCCTACGCAAGCTTTGACGTCTCCTTCTGCTATTTTAGCGTCATCAATCACGTTAGCACCAACTACGCAAGAATCAGTGCCTACTGACTCCATTACCGCACCACCAGATACCCCTACGTCAACCCGTACGACGAATTGGTTGCCTTCACAGTTAGTTACTCAAGAGACCACTACAGCTAGAGCAGTCTCAAGAACTCAACTTACCCTTGCAACTTCGGCAGCAATGCAAACATCTGGTTTACCAAAGGCTATCACTCCAGCTACTACTTCTACTCCTGGTAATGATTACCAAGTGGTGTACATTGGATTCAAGTCAGCATTGAACTACCCCTTCGTTGTTGAGCATTCAGTTTCTTCTGCGCAAATCTTCGAGTACTTGCCAGATGTATTGAGGTTCCCATTTAACTCTGATAGTTCCTATAAGGATATCACAGTCAAGAGATTAGTGCCATTCACAGCCAGTGGAATCATGTACACGATCACTGTTGCGGAAGTTTATTTCCCAACGGATTCGACCGCTGCACTTGCACAATTTATTCAAACACCTAATTCTTTGATTTTCAGGAACCCTCAGCAAACCGAGAATTCATTGGCTGCCTTGATAGACAGCAGAATCCCGTTGACTGGTCTTGATGTGTCAGATTCTAAGTCAGGCTCTTCAGGCTCAGGCTCATCAGCGAGTTCGAACAATGGTTCCCTTGATGCTGCTGCAGAACAAAACCCTACTACTACAGGAAATGGGAGAATTGCTGGCATTGCCATTGGTGCTTCTGCAGGATGTGCGTTATATATGACATTAATGCTTTTGTTATTCAAGAGATTCAAGAAGAAGCAAACCATCGAATTACCTCCATCTGATTCCGAATCCAATATTGGTGTTCAAAATAGTGGTGACTCCGGTTCCGGGTTATCAGAAATCTTCAACAGAATTCAGAACATGAGTGACACATCTTCGGCTGAAGTTCCAAGTAATACCCGAAGTGTGCAAATATCAGTTCCTGTTAATCCTTCTAATTCTTTAGGGTGGGCTCATTGAATCTTCAAAAAAATAGCTCAAAAGTTATTACTGCATTAAAATCTTGTCTTCTTTGTTGATTGATTTCTAAATTGAAGACTCTTGAACAAGTCGATTCACCCAGACATTAAGTTGACCCATCCGCTATGCGATTTCAAATCCTGCGCTTGCAAAATTGTTTGATTCATTTTTCATTAAAGTCCTTGTTAAAATCCGAAATTAATTGATCGTTTTAGATATTGATAGATGAATATGAGATATATCCACAGGTAATTTATTATCTTGATATTCTCAGTATTTCCATGATGGTATACTATTCATCTATTCATTCTACATTTCCCTCTATACCCTAACTTCTACTTATCGTACACCGTATGATTCTTACATTTATATTAACAGCTGTTTAACTAATTCAAATCTATTTCTATACTGTAATGTTGCTTTCAGACGTATTAGATACAGAATATTCATCAAATCATACGTATAAGATGTAGTCCAAAGATTTTCAGGACGTTCTATTCATTCATATTAAACTAAGAATAATATAATACAAATACAGTAAGTAAATCATTTATCTAAGTATCCGTCCCTTAGCATTATCTGTTAAGGTTGCCAGATACTCGTCACCAGACCGTACGTAATAGTCTCCTAATCATACAGCTTTAAATATTATTCAGTTTAATTTTCTTTATAGAACATATATGGGCAACGTCAATTACCATTCTGATTTAGGTATATAATTGTTCGGATAATTATTAAAATCAAAATTATTATTAGATAATTAAGATATTATTAGCTTCTTTTAAGAATATTATGGACTCCTTTAAAAATAATATAATCTTTAAAGATATTATATAATCTATGGGATTAATAATTATATGAATCTCATCATTGAATATAATCTTATCATGAAAGATAATCTACAGATCATCAAAGATAACTAAATAATCAAATTACATCTAATAAATGTATATATAATATCGTTGTTCCGTGTTCTGCACCTACCTGTTTATTTTTATTTTATTTTATTTCTTGAATTACTCAGAATTGAAATAAGATACATCCATTATGAGTGGACTGCTCTACCAAGCTAGATTTCACTAATCCTACATCTGTAGTAATTATTTTGAAATTATTTTACACTCACCAGTCGGCATTTTAATATATAAATATATTTTATACTCGCATATGTTGTGTCTCCATTTAGCATTAAATCTGAATTCTAGTTATTCTGGCATAGATCAAAATCTGTTAGAATTACCTCTAATATATAGAAATACCGAACTACAACTATAGTTCACCTTTTTACCAACTCTAACATATGGTTCACTGAATTCCACTTATATAGGGTTCACCGAATTATCACTCACTTTAAATCATTTTGAATAAACTTCCATAAATCTTCTACTAAATTCACAGAATCTTCATCTAGAACCTCTGTCAAATCTTCAACAAGTTCTTTCTTTCCATTGAGATTATTTGTGGCTATACTCTCATTTATCACATCAAGCAAGAAATCGTCTTTAATTCCAAGATATTCTTCTACCAAATCGATTATCTTTTTACCAAGTTTATCTCGC
>Ga0065707_10082166_pt1 | contig 20457 bp, 9 predicted proteins | sample SwiRhicommuniRL3_FD_59094 | JGI IMG/M metagenome (GOLD analysis project Ga0065707, IMG submission 59094) | Switchgrass rhizosphere bacterial communities from Rose Lake, Michigan, USA - RL3 v2 (version 2) | ecosystem: Host-associated > Plants > Roots > Rhizosphere > Soil | place: East Lansing, MI...
TAAATAGAGAACTTTTGACTATTCTAGCTTATACTCGTCTTGAGATTAGGTTTGGTTACTTATAGCTATGCTAAGGCCACTCATGATTAGGTAGCCATTTATTATGATCAAGAATAAGAAGCAAAGAGATCTTATACTCTCTTTATCTCTCCTCTCCATCTAAGGAGTTGTTTCTGATTTGGTCAGGGGAATTTCATGTTCACTCATATCCTTCTCAGACTTGTCTGCTCTTCTTCTTAGTTGTTTGTATAAGAAAAACGCAGATAGTAAGATCCCACATCCCGCCATCCCCATTCCCATAGCCTGAGCTGCTTTGATTCCTTTGATGGTTGTTTCCATGCTGGGTTCCCTATCTTTCGTGACGTAAAACTCTACAGTCCCAGCTATTCCCAACCCTATAGCGATGGAATAATTCACAAATGTGGACACTAACGACCCTGCAATTCCCTGTTGTTCCCTAGGAAGACTATCACTTAGTAATACACAACCTGCAGGGAACGACATATCCATACCAAACGGTCCAATCAAGAAACTGACAAATTTTTGCAGCCAATATATTTGGTGTGTATGCATCGTTCCTGCAACGATGCTGGCAATAAGAAAGGCACACATGGCTAGGAGCAACACAAATGCCAGCGGAACGTGCTGGAGCAAATAAGCCGTAGATAAAGCAGCGACATAGCCCATAATCAGCGTCGGAATCGAATATACTGCAGCCATAACGGAACTTTTTCCATCCACCACCAAAATCCATCTGAAAATATAGTAGATCCAGATCCCAAAGCATGACCAGCCTGCAGCAATACATCCGAGCACGAATCCAGTATCTCCTTTCAATGCTTCTCTAGGGACAATCGGATGCGACACTCTTTGTTCTATGAAGTAGAATGCTACGAGGGCCAAAAATCCCACAATCAACAACACATAGACATACGGCGTGTCCCAGCCGACATTGGGGCCCTGGTTCCAGGCGAAATTTATAAGCACCAACCCAGTAACACCAGCGAGCGAGCCCCAGTAATCGAAAGATCCCGGAGAATTATGCGCAATCCCGATATGTTGGGGAATAATGAAGAAGGCACCGACCGCAGCGACTCCAGCGACAATTCCTGCTAGCCAGAACGTCCACGGCCACCGCACAAGTTCCGAAAACATACTGGTGAACAAAGCACCAAGAACAAACCCTCCTGGAGCAATGGCTCCAAAAAGACACATATAAATATTCTTCTTCAACGAGGGAGGATAGTAACTTCCGAGGATGGCCTGGGAATTCGGCATGGTAATCGCAGGACCCATCCCCTGAAGAGCTCTCATGATGCTAAACACAACTGTACTCTTTCCGTAGCTGGAAAACCCTACTGCTAATGATGTCACCGCGTACCACCCATAACCCACCAAGTACATAAACTTATACCCATACATGTCACCCAATCTCCCTGAAATCAAGATGAATGTACCCACCGTCAACGAGAATGATGCGGTAAACCACGATTCTTCTCCAGCAATGCCTTCCACACCGAAAGTTTTAGCGATGAACGTTCCTCCAATGATGGTTTGTGCTACTGACGCTTGCGTGATGAGCTGCGAGAGACATATGAAAAAGATAAAGAGTCCTTCGCGTAGCGGAGAAATGTCGTGGTGATTGGGAATGGCCAAGGTGGTTATTATGGACGCAATGTCGTCCATATCTTGGAGTTCCAACTCTGAATCAACATCGAATCTTTGGATTGATGAAGTTTCTTCATCTCCAGCGCTCAGATATCTGTCGCCATTTATGATATCTGAATCTGTGGCGACATTTCCAGCTGCCATATTTCCAGCTATAGAATTTGGATCTGTCGAGTTACCCAATTTCTCTCTAGTTGATGTCATTAATTTATAAAATGCATTGGTGGAGATTTTGGCTGCTTATATAAATACCCGTTTTGACGTAACCGATGCGTCTGACGTGGAAATGCGACTGGAAATGCGACATTACTAATTTTAGTCAGATTGGAAAGTTTTAGTCAGGGTTCAAAAACTCATCACCTGAGAGATGGTCGGGCCGACAAATCGGGACTAGCTCAGTTTCTAAAACCTCGTTGTAATCGAAGGAAGTGCTTAGACTTTGGGAGACTTGGTCATTGTCAGTTGGTGGGGCTACTAGGGGTGTACCATTCGACATCCACCACCAGTACTGAGTAACAAACCATAAAGCAATCTTCAGCGCGAAATTTATTACTAACTTTTAGTCAATTCGATTTTTCTAACTGATGAATAATTGTGAGTATGTAAGCGACTCACATGAGGGAACGGTATGCGATATAGATCCGATGTTCGGATCTGTATCCCGACCTCTCCCGGAAAAACTAATTTCCATTGTAATTGAAACCATATGGAGAACTTGAGAAGTCTCCGAAGTGTCTCGTCACTAAGGAGCGAAGCGACTTAGTGGCAATCTTTACGCCTACGCCTCAGTGACCATCTCTCGGCTTCTAGCAAATGTCGCTACCTACTTATTCTTATTCCCTTTATTATTACATATTAACTCTGACAATATGGGACATGTCACAAGGTATCAAAAAGATGTCGTGACAAGAAATCAGAGGTCTATAAATTGATGAGGACATCTTTACAACAGTTTCATTGAATAGAACCAATCAAGAATTGATTTGGTTTATGAAACTTAGAAAATTTGCAGCCACAATACACCAGCGATGGGAATTGAGAAAAGATTCTCAAGCTCAAACTTAATCGATTCAAACGGATTGTGGGAATTCCGAGGTTTAGATGTGCTTGAGTAAAACTTCTTTGGTTGGTTCGAAACAAGGGATCTCCATAATAATCAAGAAATGTTCAAAAGTAGTCAATAAGGGTCGATTAGGGTCAAAAAAATGTTCATTAAGGTCAATTAAGTCAATTTGTGTCAATTAAGTCAATTTGTGTCAATTTATGTCGATCCTCGTCACTTTGCTCTCTTTTTAGATTTCTTTCCATCTCTTTTTGATCTCTTTTTCACCAGATCTCTTTCTATTTCTTTGGTTCTTCCTTAAATTTGGTGGTTTCTTTCAACCACTTCAAATGAGGCATGAATATCTCTTTACACTTCTCAGTAGACCATTCAGTTTCCTTGACATAACTTAAAACATCACCCATCCACTCGCTGCCGTATTCTTTACAATAACCTTCAGTGAAGAACTGCATCACTCTCAAATCAAAATCGTAGCCCACATTGTCATTAATAGAAGAGTACATTCTGATATGGTCGCCCAGCTCCGTGTAGATCAATTCGTGGTTGTTCACTAACCAATCAGGATAGTACTTAGGATACGATAAGTGCATGAAAACAAGATCTATATCTCCAGTAGACTTCAAAGACTGGATAGGATCGTAGTGACCGAGCGATTTCGACTTGAACGAGTTATCTGTTTGAGAAACGTAGCCTACCCACTTGAATTGTTTGAGAGTTTGAAACCATGGCTCTCCAACTACATGGGCAGCAGCGATAAATGTCTCCTTATCACCCTCACCGGCAGATCCTTGCGTTAAAAGAGGATAGTAGTGGTGTGGTCCAAAGACATTGTAGTACAAGCAAAGAAGTAACGTCTTGAAATGGGAGGTTTTGTTGATGAGGAACATTCCTGTTTCGGATGTAGGGTCTGGTAAAGTTCCTTCAAAGTCATGGAAGTTACTGTTGGAAAAGTCGTATTCGCTGGCAGGCTTGAAATCCTTCAAACCGGCAAGTTCTGCCTGTTTCTTATCATAAGCTGAGTATCTGACCTTCTTTTCCTGGACCTTTACACCGGCAATATCGAAGAACTTTGGATTGGTCGTTCTGGCCCAGGCGTCGGGCCAAAGAATCATATTCTTCTCTTTATACAACTCAGAGTCGAAGATATAGTCGATGTTTTTCGTGGGGAAGTTATCAGAATCGATATAGAAGACGTTTTCAAACTTGGAACTGAGCAATGCCAACATTTTGAACTGGTATCCACCAATATTGAACTCGGTTTTAAGTTCCTGTCCCAACGTATCGTCAAAAACGTTACATCTGGCATTGTATTTGGGAAGAACATTTTCACAAAAATCTTTTTCGTACTCTTTAGAGCTGGAGATGAAGAGTTCAATTGGTTTCTTGGCCCCAGTGGCTCTGATTTGCTTAATAACCAAGAACGAGAGCCAACTGTACTTGCCTCCACCAACGAGAACGTAACCAGAGGATCCGTGGTAATCTTTCCACTCTGGATCCGATTCGAGAATGTTTCCAAATGTTGAAAGTTGATAGTTTTCTACAAACTTGTTAAGTTCTATATCCATAAATCTGGTGTGGGAGTCCTTGAGCTCGTCGAAGGTGGTAGCGGGAATATCGAGAACGTTTTCGAGTAGTTTCTTTGAGAACAAAAAGTCATTTGTGTTGGAGAATTTCTCGGGAGCCTTCTCGTTAATGTATTTGCCTTTGATCGACGGCGACTTGATTTTGTAGGACTGAAGGGACGAGAAGAAGACACGATAGTCACGAATAGATTTGAGAAGAGCCGCATCTTTGGTACCGGACGGAGCAGTAACTTTTCCAGACGGAGCCGGGGCTGAAGACTTGACAGGTTTCTTATCGCCAACGAGAGGTTTGTCAATATCTCCCGAGTTTTCTTTACCTTCTTCTAAACCTTCGTATTCAACCTCGGCTGGATCCTCATCATCTTCAGGGCTGGTTGCCACCTTAGGACTGGCTGCCCCTTTAGGATTTCCTGAATCAAACCGTTCACCTTCTGGAGGATCTACCGATGGTTTGATGCTGGGGATCACAGAATTTATAGCTCCTCCATAGGAACTTTTTGTGAGTAAATGTACACTGACAAACAAGAGTATCAACACTACACCCAACTTCACGCGGTGACGTTTGATTGCTCGGAGTAACATTGGTGGGATGAAAAGTGCCGTGAATGGAGATTTGAGGAAGTGTGAATGTTTTTGGATAAGATTTTTAGAGGTCGGATCTGGGATACGATATGAGATCCGGTCGGAAGTCGAGATTTGTAAATGAGAGAGATTGGGAAGCTTTAGTAGAGAGGATGCGACACTGATTAAGTGAATCGCTATATAAGAGTCTGGTGAGTGTACTAATGAATGCCACTAGACGTCTTACGGGATTTTAGTGAATATTCCTTAGGTGTTAAGCACCGGGGCCTAGGCATAGCTAACGACATTTCTCTAGACATTTTTAATGGTGATGATCTATGAGACATTTTAAAACGCGTCTAGTGGTGCCACTATAGGGTGCCACCAGGCGGTTAATCGTACTACAATGCCTGTAATATTAGGCTGTTGCTAGTGGATCTACAAGCCGGTATTTTTTATTCTGCTATTTGTCTATTATATAGCGAATCATCTAGAATACCTAGTCTTGATTGTCTCATTTTAGTGAGAAAATATTTACTGACAAAATTAGTATATTTACTGAGATAAATACTAAGAAATATAATAATTACTGATAAAGTACTCTACTTTTTATTTTATTTAGTGAGAAATGGTTCTAATTACCGAGAGTTTTCAAAATACTGTTTACCAAGTATTAGCAGCGAGTGTTAGTAGCGAGTGTCTATGCTTGCTTTCAAGAAGTATGACCAACTAAACTTGCTTATACAAATCTAAAAAATAGACCCAACCCATCCTACTCGCAGCTCTTACACATCGCCCACACTCTACTAACCCAAGCTCTTCCTCATTTCTCACTACTTGACAAATTGATCTCCAAAATTCAAACCACCGCCACTATGTATAGAGTGCTCCCACCAAGAGTCCTTACCACTAATTGCAGACAAAGAGTGACAAATATGTCAACAATTGCCTCTCTGATCATTCTGGGGAACGATTCCAAATCAAAAGATGTTATTGGCGAAGCTGGTGAGAGTGGTGCCAGTGACCTCACTAAGAATTCCTCCACAGATTCCTCACATGGAGCAAGAATTCATACTACACAAGGTAAACTGACGACTAACAATACCAGCAACTCCACTAACTCATCTTCTACGTCTAATTCTACTTCCACTCTCGCATCTCTTGCTTCTAAATCATCTTTCACCCAGCTTACCCCTGACAAACGGATCCAGGATCAAGCAATAGCGCTAAAGAACGAAAAGAACATCATTCACACTCCCAGGATTTTGTTGCTGGGAGCTTTTTCATGGACCGTCCCTGAGAAACGGGCTGCCTACAAATATTTAACTTCCAGCCCTAAAGCTCTTGAGGATCTTAAGTTAGATCCTGAACAAGATGAGGAGTTCAAAAGTATCGTCTCTGGAGAGATATATCACGAAGACTTTGTAGATAAGTTTCCAGTTCCGTACTCGCAGGCATATGCTGGCTGGCAATTTGGACAATTTGCTGGACAATTGGGGGACGGTAGAGTGATGAATTTGTTTGAGATGGAGAAACAAGTGAAGCCCGGAAATGACCCGGTGGATCTGGCGAAAAATGTGAACCTGGGAAATGATTCGGTGGATCTGAATCTGGCTCGTCCTAAGCTTCCTAGTCTTGCTAATAGAAACAAATATGAACTACAACTTAAAGGAGCTGGTAAGACTCCATTTTCAAGATTTGCAGATGGAAAAGCCGTCCTCCGGTCATCTATCAGAGAATATATAATCTCTGAACATTTGCACGCAATTGGTATTCCATCTACCAGAGCTTTATCACTAACATACCTTCCAAAAACGTATGCTCAGCGTCATAGGGCAGAAAAATGTGCTATAGTGTCTAGATTTGCTGAGCTGTGGGTGAGACTTGGTAGTTTTGACTTATACAGATGGAGAAGTGATAGAAATGGTATTAGGGAACTTGCAGACTATGTTATTAATGAATTGTTCACTGTAGATGGCGAGAAATTCATCCACTTTCAGGAAATCAGTGGCCAGAACGATTTTTTTAACGACTTTGGTCCGCTAACTGATTACGATAAGATGTATTATGAGGCAGTGATTAGAAACGCGTCAACTACAGCGCTCTGGCAATGTTACGGGTTTCTCAATGGAGTTTTGAATACTGATAACACATCGATTCTCGGGCTATCGATGGATTTCGGGCCATTTTCTATCTTGGACAAGTTCGATCCGAACTTCACATCCAACTCCGAAGACCACGAGCTCAGGTACAGTTACAAGAATACTCCAACATCGATCTGGTGGAATCTCACACGGTTTGGTGAAGATTTGGCCGAACTTTTGGGTGCTGGCCCAGAATTGTTGAATGATAAGGATTTTGTAGAGGGAAATTTCCACAAAGAATGGGAAGACCAGATTATTCAGCGAGCCACAAAGGTTATCGAGATTGGTGGAGAAATTTTCCAATACACTTTTACCAAGGTTTACGTAGAGACCTTTTTCAACAGGTTGGGATTATCACAGGCTCTTATTGATAAGGATCCAAACGTCAGCAATGAAGAACTCATTGCTCCAATGCTAGATATGTTAGGAAAGGTTCAATGTGATTTCAACAAGTTCTTCTTACATTTGCAGAGTATGGACTTGGAGCAAGATCTGACACAGATCGCCGAGAAACTTATTCTTCCTAGCGAGAATGTTTTGGGTGAATCTTATTACTCAAAGGAAGAGTTGGTAGAGGTGGTGGTCAATTGGCTAGAAATCTACAAGCAAAAGATGAAGGAGTCGGCTGAAATTGACCCACACCATAAGCTGGTGAGTTTGCGGTACAACCCTGTATTTTTACCCCGGAACTGGATCTTGGATGAAGTTATACGGTTTACTGAGGAAACTGATGGTGAGGATTTGAGTTATTTAAAGAAATTGGAGAAGATGAGTTGCAATCCATTTGACGCAAGCAAATGGGGAGACGAAATGAAGGAGTTGGAGGATAAATGGAGTTTACAGGGTGATGTTGGTGCTGAGTATATACAAATGCAATGCAGCTGCTCAAGTTAGACAGATGAGGCTCAAGAAATGTTCAAGTTGTCAGCGTTGAGGTTAAATTAATATCCAAGTTGTTCAGAGTGTATAAGTTCATAATAGGCGACAATTTATAAGTAGCCAGAGAGTAACAGTTCACAATAGACCACATTTCATAACTTGTCTGCAGAATTGGCGGAATTGTATTCATTCTTTGAAGGATTTCTATCTGAATTTCACAAGAAAATGAATCATGAGACCTCAGAGATAAAGAACATTTTCTGGTGAGTGTCTATGAAGAAATTACTCGTATTTCTTCTGTATTTAAAGAGTATTACATTGTGTTAGAGCCTAGTTAACAATGCATTTACTTGTTAGTCCTCGAATTTCAATAGAGAAGGAATTTCTGTATGTTTGTTATTTTTATAATTTGGCTGCGAAAAGTAGAAATATGACAAAAATGACAAAAATGATTTCTAATTTGGACTCTTGGAGGAGTAACTCTTCCAGTATGAATAGATGGAGATAAGGGGAGGACCGCGAACAATATTGTATACCAAATTCCCACTCGTAATTCTAGATCTAGGATTTGTTGGATGTGGATAAGTATTGATAATGTATGCTAATAGAGGAGAATGGGTATTGAGAGCTAAAAGATAGAACAAGAGAAATAGAGGACAGAGAAAGACGGAATATCGATGTTTCAGAAGCCACTAATCTTATAAGATTGTATCCTATTTTTTATCTAGCTACGATAAATATCTCTCACGCAATATTGTTCTTCATTATTTAGGATAGAATTAAGGAATTTGTGAGATCAAATGAACCACAATCACAAAAGAAGTACAGTTTCAAAACTTTACTGATACAGTGAACTATTTCCTTGTGGATTTATGGAGATTAAATTTCTTACTTGATGGTTTAATCAGAGGTATATAATAAGTCGTATTTAGTGTTTAAATCTTTGTGTCGTTTTTGAATGTCGCAATAAAATCATTGAGACAAATGTCTCCCATAACTCTCCCCACAATTAGACTCGAATAGAAGTAACATTAGTGAAATAACATTACAAGAATAACATTACAGGAATTGACATCACCAGAATTTATATCGAGGGCTATTGATAGACTAGTCACAGAACTGGCTAGAAAATCTATCATATATTTTGGTGTCGCGACAATTTTCACACAATTTGCGACAATTTTCATCTCCAGTTTTCGTAATTTTCTTAATTTGATTCATTTCCTACAATTACTCCATTCATCAATTCCATTTAAAAGTCGTTCATTTCAAACTATTAATCATAACTATTCGTTCAATCTTTTATTTGAATGCAGATTTTGCATCATTGTAACCTTTGTTAAAGGCATCCTTGGCTTGTTCTTGAACCTTTGGCTCCAAGTTTGATATTTTAGAGTCCAACTTGTCGTTTCCGGTGGTGAATCCAGATCCATGAGTTCCGGAAGTATGAGTACCAGTACTGGAGTGGTGACCTGTAGTACCAGAGCTTGAGTGTGCGTGGTCAGATGTGTGAATATCACTGTGGGTTCCGTGATTAGATGTGTGACTAGTTCCAGCAGATGCACCTAAACCCAGTTCACGTGCGCCATGGTGGTCGGTAGAATGATGAGAGCCATGCTTGTCTTGAACAAAGTTGATGCCATCAATTCCTTTACCGTCAGTACCACGTCCATCATAACCAGTACCAGATGTACCAAAGCCACCAGATCCAGCTCCCCCAGTTCCGGTTCCTCCAGTTCCAGTTCCTCCAGTTCCACGTCCTCCAGTTCCCGTACCTGCAGTTCCGGATCCTGGGGTACCATGTCCGGCCATACCACTGCCCGCAGTACCAAATCCAGCAGAACCAAATCCTGCAGTACCACTTCCGGCGGTACCATGACCAGCGGTACCATGACCAGCGGTACCATGACCAGCGGTACCATGACCAGCGGTACCAGTACCAGCTGTTCCATGGCCAGAACTACCAAATCCTGCCGTACCACTTCCTGCCGTTCCAGTACCAGCAGTACCATGACCGGAATTACCGTGACCTGAGGATCCGTAAGTCTCCTTTCCAGTTCCGAGGCTAGAATCTTTGGAGTATGGATCGGAAGCTCCCAGTGTTCCATGAGTTCCTGCTGCTCCACCTGCTCCTGCACTTGTGGTACCACCTCCAAACTTAGTCCCAATACCTCCTTCAACTCCACTCAAGTTTTCTCTTCCCACATAATCTCCTCCGTGCTTATCAATGTCATTTGCATACTGACGAGCTTGGTCTTTGGTGAGATTTCCTTCCTTATACTGCTTCAGAATCTCGCCGGTAATGTTCTCCTTACCAATGGCCTTTCCGCCTTGTTTGTCGAGTTCGTTGGCGTCGTTCTTTCCGAATTTGCTTTGAATTTTGTCTGTTAATCCCATATTGTAGTGTGTAGATTGATTGTAATTAATTGAAAAGATTTGGAAAACGGGCTTTCCCCAACTTATTTATAGAGAAGTTGATCTGGGTTTATGCTCGCGTTGCTCAATGTATGACGAGAAGTGGGTTGCTGTGGCAGTTGTGAAAGTTGAATAGTTGCGAAAACAAGGGCTCGCGACAGGATCCCAATACCACCCATGGGAGCGCGTCTAGAGCACATCGTGGTCCCGCTAGTCTTTGTAACATTAGTGGTTGTAGTAAATATATCAGAGTACGACTAGAGACTCCTAGTGGCTAAATTATTTCTTCTTGCCGTATGTTCTCGTCTCTGATCGATTTTGAGTTGGGTGGCTTCGGGGTTCCAGAGTTGCGAAATATGGTTTTGTGTCATTAAAAAGGCAAGTGAAAGATCTCCACCTGGTCGAAGATTATCACAACAGTTAGCATCAAAAGGTGTCAGGAACAATAGAGACAAAACTCTGAGATCAAATTGTGATTGTTAGTAGAAGAGGTGAGTTCATAGGTCATACCTCTGAGAAAGCCAAGTTTGTATTGTGAAATCAGAGTTAAGAATTGTGAAATCAGAGTTTAGAATTGCTCAGCTACATAGCAGGAATTATTACTAGCAACTTTGTTGATCCTTGATGTTCTACACAATTCCGTGCACTACAAGAATTCTAATTCATCAATTGTGTCTGAAAAGTCTAGAAAAAGAGGAGTTCTCAAGGGAGAGAAAGCGAGTATCTGAAAGAAAGAGAACACTGAACTACCAATTTGGTGATTCATTGACTACTAGCCTATCAGAACTCTCCACTAAAGCTCTCTACTAGAAACCTACCGCCTTAGGGGTCCAGTTGCGCCCCTTTCATCAGCTACGGTTGCGAAAACTTGCGGGCTCATGTCGGTGGTTTTGTGTAATTGGTCAAAACTGGGGTACTTCTCCATAATTGTCAACTCAGGGGTCACATTCAGTGATGGAAGCTGTCCAGTTGCTCTGGACGGCCTCAATTGGCCACAGCTTACTGATAGTGGAATTTTAACAGTAGTTAGTTGTACTAGTATCATATCTTAGTAGCCTAGGGCCACTGGTTCATGGTTCACTAAAAATACTCCTGCACTTTAGTTCTTCACCACAGCCTTGTACCCCTTATCTTGCTTCTTCTACAGATTTCCACGTCATATCCTACATGTAGAAAATGAAATTATTACGTCATACGAGACAGCAACGTCTCAATTATAGGAGAACCACGAGGTTCGAATATGTATTGCGATTGTGCGAGAAGTGAAATGTGACAAGTTAAATATAGGAGAAGTTGAGCTATTCTGGGAGAAATTCAAGTAGACTCGATGCTAACTTAAGCATCTCTAGCTAATTCTTCTCTAGCTAGTTCTTCTCTAGCTAATTCTTCTCTAGCTAGTTCTTCTCTAGCTAATTCTTCTCTAGCTAGTTCTTCTCTAGCTAATTCTCTTTAGCTAATTCTCTCTAGCTAATTCTTCTCTAGCTAATTCTCTCTAGCTAATTCTTCTCTAGCTAATTCTTCTCTAGCTAATTTTTCTCTAGCTAGTTCTTCTCTAGCTAATTCTCTCTAGCTAATTCTTCTCTAGCTAATTCTTCTCTCCGTATTCTTCTTTCCCTATACCCCTATACCCTTCTCTATTAATATTTGTTTATCTCTACTGGAACTTTCACAAACACAGTCTCATTCCCTCCCAAAACCAAACATATCCTGATAAAGTACATTCTAGCCATGTAGCAACTCTGAAAGTTAGGAACCAAGCAGAACTTATCATAGGCTAACAGATTACTCTTATCAACTAATATTTGTTTCAATTCAGCCGAAGTGAGATCTAATTCTATCGAAATCTTTTGTGAGTATGAGTTGGACTTTTCGTCGTGAGTCCACAGCAAATCTTTGGGCAAAGGAGTCTTTTTAGCTAAGCCATTTACGCTATAATCTTTGATGGTCATGAGATTGAATTTCTCTTCGATCTGACATAGGGATTTGATATCTTCGATCAATTGACGTTCCAACTTGAAATTCTCGTCACCGAGCGACTTCATGAGGTGATAGAGCTTGGTCGCATGGGTCTTCATTGGGATTACAATGTTGTTGGTTAAAGTATCTTTGTCAGCGAGGTATGAAGGAGGAGTGTTGTCTGACGGTGGCTGGTTGAATACAAAGTCATGGTCAAACTCTATAGGGATGGGGAAGTATGGTGATTTGATGGTAGTGGCCACCAATTCAGGTACGATTTTCTTGACTTGCGGAAGGGTTTTGGTTTTGGAAAGCGTTGGAATGGTGAACGATAAGTCGAGGTCTAGTTTGATTTTCCATGTGTCAGTGACACTTTTGGCAGGAGGAGAGTCCCGGAATTGGGTAGGCGGAATATATGTTAGTTGGTAGGTTTTCCTGGGAGTCGATACTTGGAGCGTACCCATTGGCTTGGTAGAGGTAAGACCCTTTTTGTTGATTGGAGTGTAAACGGTGTAGGGTGGGATTATAGTCTCAGGCGCAGGTGACTTGGTGTCACCTGACACATTTTTATTTGCTCTATATCGCTGACGACTCTTTTTATCAATCAACTCCAACTCTTCGGCCTTTTTAAAGAGTTCCAATGCTGACTCGTCGTTCTGGGACTCAAGCACTTTCGTCATCTGTTCGCCCCAGTCGATTTTTTCCTTTATTCTTTGAAGGAGATTCTTGTAAAGTACCTTTTTCTCAGTGTTTCTCAGTACTGCCTCGCTAGCACTCAACACTGGAGACCGTTGGACGATCCTCATGTAATTGACCTTCTCCTTAAGGATATTATACTCGTCACCAGCGGAGTTGACCAACTTTTTGGTTCCTGCGGGAGTGTTTTCGGCATTGTAGTGAGAGTTTTTACCCACGAATCTTGCCATAACTCGGTAATTTATAGCCGAATTCACTATTGACAAATCTTTGACTGGCACCGCTTGTTGTGACGTCTTTGTGCCTTTCTCCGACGCGTGTTTGTTTGACGCTACATCTTTATCTTGCTTATTGCTTTCCTCTTCCCTCTGCGTGGCCTCTCTTTTAGACATCCCCAAAGTGGGTGGTAGCTGTACATGCGTCACCAAATTATGCTCGTTACACTCAGAATCCAACAAACTATTGGGGATCTTGAACGTAAAGAATCTTTTATAGAGAACTCCGGGACGTATGGTCTTGTTAAAGAAAAAAATATGGGAATTGTCCCTAGGGTCAATGGTTTTGGGACACACAAGTGGACTTCTGAACTCCGTAATCAACCGGTCGACATTGACCTCGTTCCAGGAAGCGCTAAAGTCAAACATCTCCAAAAATTTGGTGGTTTTCATGGGATTAGTGTCTTCGGCGGTTGGTTTAACGTTGACGACAAAGTTTCCTTCAAACAAAAGGTAGAACATTTCAAATGGAATGTCTTCTTTGGACTCGTTGGTGATGTAGACGTAGCCATTGATGTAGTCACCGGCTTTATACTCGTAGAGCGAAGGATCGATTTCTTCTCCCGGTTTTCCAACCTCACCGATCTCTTTCGTGAAATGGGTGGAGATTTTAACAGCATTGGAGACGGCGTTGTCTGTGTTAGTGAGGTTCTTGAGACTACTTATGTTGTCGATGATGGTTTCTTGCCAGTCGTGAGAGTTTTCGTCTGCTAGAATGACTGAGGACGACGTTGAGTTTTCGATGGGTAGAGATGCTTCAAACGCGGAGAGTGAGATCGACGACTCTGACGACATTCGTGATGGGACCGTGTAGTCTGGAGGAGAGCTGGTTTGTTCGAATTTTCGATTGACGGTGTTTGTGTACATGTAGTATGAGGGAAGAATCGACCAGAGTGGGTCAGCCGCTGGCCTATTAGGAGCAGTTTGGGGGTCATCGGAGTTAACCGGCAACGAACTGCCTGTAACCGTATCAGGAATAATGACATTAGGCACATAAATAGCATCACCGGCCTTACAGACACCCACATTAGAATTTTCACCATTACCAGAATCATATTTACACCCACTTTCTGCTGATGGAGAATTGAGTTTTTGATTAGAAGGTTCTATACCTGTCTGTGGTTTATTGTGAGCGTCAATACATTTATAGCGACTCTCGGAGCTAGCTCCAGGCATAGGAATTACGATATCGCTATTTGTAGCAGTTAAACTTGTTCCCTCGGTAGATTCACCAGATGTTTTTAAATTAGTCGAATTACTGGTTGAAACGTGCGAGGAACGTGATGAGTTTACTGAGATGCCAGAGGCTATTGATGAACTCCTCGAGTTTGATGATGAGTTTCCTGAACCCATGAACTTGGAGAAGATCCGTCCGCGAGAACTTAGCTGCGTAGTCTCGTCATTTGTTGATGTTCGGCTTGAGTCCTCGGACTTAGAAGACTTCTCTTTGCCTAAGAAATCCTTCATATAGATACTGAACTGAATTTCATGAGTCTCTAGAGATACCACACTGACTATATATAGTGACGCTTACTAATTATGAATTGATTATACGAAATCTGAGAAATCACATCAACAATGACTCACTAAAACATCCCAGCCGCACCCTAATTTAGAGACGGTTGAAAAATCTTTTACGAGAATTACTAGAAATAAACTTTTGGCAAACAGTGGGGTAATCACACTTGCCAAGATGCTTGATCGTCTGAGTACAATAACAAACAGTACTTATGATTCTGATTCTGAACTGTTTGGTTAGTATGGTCCATCCATTTGACTCATCGTGAAATACATTCTATTCTACACTCACTTTACTCTCTACTCACCTCGCTAGCATCGTAACCAGGTAAGTCTCGCCAAGGATACCACCCTGTTCTCTTCACTTACTTTCCAGAACTTTCCACCACCACCAAATAGAGAGATAAGGATGATGTAAAAAAAAGATTCCAACGGAAGCCTAGAATTCAATTTATCGGAGCATTCTATATAACTGGAGCCTCATGAGAGTGTGACATTTCATCGGATTGACACGTTTAGCACATGAAGTGACTGGCTATCAACAACTTCATCTTTCTTTCAATACTTCAAGTCGGTAGACTCCAGAATTCTCGGTATTTTTCATCCTGTACATTGGTCTTGAGATATTATAAACTAACTAATAACAGAAAAACAGTCCAATGGGAAAATTGTTCAAGCACCATTGCCAGTCTTCTAAGTGTTAACTGGGACTGTTCTGGCGCTCACGTTGCCATACCTGTCCTGAATTCCGCGAATACAAACTTTGACCAATGAGAACCCAGAATTTGCCTGATTGTAGCGGAGTTGAGCCCCCAAATCCATAAACTCCGAAATAATGAATCCCTAGTTTCGATCGGCTCGGTGAAGATCTTGCTAGAACTAAAGGGCCGCCCCAAGGCCAACTCCACGGTTTGAAAGGCTGAGTAAATGGGGATGATCAGGTGCTCCGATTGGCGGAGAATTAATGTTTAGGGCCGTCGGTCAAGATGGAAAAGTCACCTGAAACATCCACACCGCAATACAATCAATTAGCTCCATACCGCACAGCAGACATACGAATATTAACAATGGCGCAATCGATTGTTAGTTTTAGTGACTCATTGGATGCTATTAGTGGATGAATCATATGAAGAAGTTAGTGAAAGAAGTTCGTAGAAGAAGTTCGTAGAAGAAGTTCGTAGAAGAAATTCGTAGAAGATATTGATTTATAGGAATGTTAGTCCTTGGGGTTACCTGAAAAAGATTAAGAATTTGGTAGTAAATGTGATTATTGAAATGTTACTGAATTTCTCAATAAAACTGGTGAATTCACTTAGTAGCTAACATTAAGTTATATGAGATCCAAAACTGTTAAATTCTGATGAACATTCTACGTAATCTCCTTCGCTTTTCGCAAAGTTGTCTAACTATTAATTCTTACCTTTACCTCCCATCACAGAGCATATTAAAAAGGGACAGAAAATGAAAACAATTATCTATTCATTCTTTAAATGGGATATAGTTAGATCTAAGGATATCAGAGTTGGACCCGAAGTATCTGGGTAAGATATGGAGTCGCTACAAATGGTTTGAGTGTGAACTAAACTCCTCAAGTCATTTAATGCTACATACTACAACTGGTATCCTACGATACCCTGCCATAGAAGATATATTGACCACATATATCCACGGCAAAACCTACGGACTCAAACCTCCTAAAGTGAGAGCCGTACAGAGTCAGACTTGAGAGATCACTAAAAGCTCGATCCTTCTGAAGGCTACACAGACTCAAGAAACCTCTACATAATCTAGAGTCTTGAGTTTGTGCAATAAAATGAACCAGCTTCCCCCAGCTTGAGAGAAGGTGGGCCTCAAGACAACAAAGGCGCTTCAAAACTTTACATTCTTCTCAACACCTTTTGATACAAACACCGATAACTGCCTTGCTCGACGAGAGTCGTATTGTAACGACTGTCATTCATATCATCGCCTAAACTTCATATCTCCCGAGGCTATTTAAACTCCACTCCAGTCAAAGACAATAAAACAACGGTAAGAACAGAGAACACTCGCCTACAAATCTATATTCTTGCAGTTGCACTATTTTCAACACTATGGCTCGTTACAATTTCCCTTTGTTCTTGTACCATTTCTTAATCATGCTACCATATGTTCAACTTCTAGTACTTATCTACAACTAATTATCGATCTTAAATCATTTACCATCCATACTATTCGTGCTTTTCTACGTATCTAGGGACAGATCTTATTTTTCAACTCGTCTCACGTCCTTTTAGTTCTAGGTGTCAGCTCATATACAGAGATTTCTTTTCGACTTCCATCGGCAATCAGGAGTCAAAATTTTACTAAAGCAGAATCAGATTCCGCGAATATATGTCATGGTTATGAGCGCTGATTGTGTTATCGCAACTATCTCAAAAGATAACTCCGTTGATAGCTCTGACACTTTTATCACTAAAACATATCACGTGATATAGCCCTTCTTACCCTAAATGCCTTATTTCACCTAGAATACTATTCTGCATATAGCCCGGGAAACTAACTGTTATTGTAGATAAGGATAAAAATCAGGATTAAAAGATTGATAAGGCGATGAGGATTATGGGGGGTGTTAAGTGTGTGGAAGGATACGAAGATGTTCCGTATCAACTAACTAGCTACCAGCGAGACTTGGCGATATTTGAGGCCAAGTGGCGAGTGTTGTAGTAGGAGGTCTTCAAAAGTTGCATAAATACTGTCTCCTACAAATGAAATCTAAACATAAAAGAAATAATCGAGACGAAAATGAATAAAATAAACGAACTATTTTTTGAATCTAATTTTGCAGTCTTTAAAAAATTGACGTTGTTTAAAGACAATTAGAGTGTTCTGGTATATACGTTGCTACACTTGGAGTGTTAATATCATAACTGCTTAGATCGGTAATGGACATATAGTTGCTAAAAGGGGTTATGAAAGAGAAATTAAACTTAGATGGATTTAAATTGAAGATAAGTTTCAATTCAATGTAACTAGAAAGTTTGCAGGATGATAAATATGAATTCTCTCATTAGAGATTAAACGTATATTGATTTAAATTAAAGATAAGTTTCAATCAAATGTAATTAGAAAGCCTCGAAAGGATTTCAAATGTGCTTGTTTTGATTTTTCAATGATCAATGAGAGAATTCATATCTTAGTGAGAAAATGTAGTAATATAGTGAGAAGAATTGTATTTAGTGAGAAAGTCTCTAACTTAAGTGTATGAAATAATCATTTCTTAAGCGAAACTATTCACATTGTTGTGCAGAAAATATCAACTTTAGAGGGAAAATGATATTGATGATTAATTCGAACTTACATTGCTACGAGCCATGATTTAGTGGAGAACCTTCATTTTCGTACAAAGCCACATTGCGAGCAAGCCAAATTTGAGGGATCCCTTGTTGACGATCTATTGTTGTAAAAAGCTCACGCACAAGTACTCAGTAGTCAGCAAATCAACTGTATACTATTTTGTTTCTACGGATCTGAACAAATTCTACGCGATTTCGATCCTAATTTTAGAATTATTACAAATAGATCCTAAGGCTGAACGATGACTTACTTCTTATCTTCTTTAATATAACGTTGACCAACGTCCCTACCTCTAAAACTTTGTCTAGATATGCGGTTTCAAATTAAAAATAGGGCTTTAGTACGGGCCGGGTGGTTGGGGCCGAAAAAATATATATCATCCCTGTACATAGTACTGATAAGTGAAATGGAATTGCTTACTTTTAGTGGACGATGTTGACAGATTCCGCAAAACTCTTGGCTCTTAAATGAAGTTCAATTATGTAAGAGAGCAGTATATAAGGGAGCAGTTCCACAAGATATTTGTTGCCTCTATATCTTTCTCTACATCTTTATCAGAATGACAACAGACGAAAAGACACCAGCAACATTGCTGAACGTAATATCGTTCACATCTAAGGACCTTGAGGCTCGTGACAATGTGTTGACCACCATCATCTCTCCACATACTGGAAAAGAGGTTCAAATTACATCAAATGTTGATCAAGCGATGGACTTTGTACTTCAACACGGTGAGGTAACGTACGACAAGGAACGTGATCGCAAGCTCTTGTGGAAAATCGATTTATACCTTATGCCAGTCATGTGTTTGTTGTACTGTTTCCAGTTTATGGACAAGCTTTCAAACTCGTATGCCTCGATCCTCGGACTCAGAACTGAATTGCATATGCATGGAAATATGTATGCATGGACCGGAACTGCGTTTTATCTTGGCTACTTGGCTTTTGAATTCCCTGCTGTTCAATTGTTGCAAAGATTCCCTGTGGCTAAAACTGTTGGGGTCTTTATTATTACATGGGGTGTAGTGTTGTGTTTGCATAGTGTACCTCAATATGCAGGGTTTATTGCTTTGAGAACGATCCTTGGGATGTTGGAACTGAGTGTGACGCCGGCATTTGTTATTTTGACCAGTCAGTACTATAGAAAGGAAGAGACATTCTTGAGAACTGCCATGTGGTTTGCTTCCAACGGTTTGGGTACCATTCTCGGTAGTGGTGCTATTGCTCATAGTTTAATTGAACACCAGGCCAGCTATACCTTGCCTGCTTGGAAGCTTGTATTTATTGTCACGGGCTGTTTAACCATCGGAATAGGTATTGTGGTTATTGCCCATATCCCAGACACTCCTACTCAGGCCTGGTTCCTTACAGAAGAAGAAAAAATGTTAGTTGTTGAAAGAATCAGAGTCAATCAACAAGGGTTTGGTAACAGAAACTTCAAAATTCACCAGTTCAAGGAAGCATTCATGGACGTTAAGACCTGGCTCTTTTTTTTCTTCGCCCTTGCTAGTGATATTCCTAACGGTGGAATCACCAACTTCGGAAGTATTTTGCTTACAGAAGATTTGAAGTACACCGTAAAAGAGTCCTTGCTTATGCAAATGCCTTTTGGGGCAGTTGAATTTGTCGGCTGTATTCTATTTGCCTATTGTTACAGATTTTACCAGTCAAGAATGTTTTGGGCAGCTCTTGCTACAACTATTGCAGTGATGGGTCAATGTTTCTTGGCCTTTAGTAATAACAACAAGTTGGCTCTTGCTGGGTACTCAATTTACGGACTCTCGCCATTGGGGTTCATCTGTATTTTATCGAGTATTTCCAGTAACGTTACAGGACATACCAAGAAAGTTACAGTTAACGCTATTGTTTTGGTGGGATACTGTGTGGGTAACTTGATTGGGCCACAGACCTTCCTTGCAAGTGAGGCTCCAACCTACAAGACTGCCAAAATTTGTATAGTAGCTTTTGGAGCCAGTTCGTTAGCAACAATTTTAGCAATTTGGTTCTATTATTGGAGAGAAAACATGAAAAGAGATAAGAGAGGTTATGTCAAGGGAGAAGTCGATATGATTGAGAATTTCGAATTTGCCGATTTGACTGATTTGGAGAACCCGTTGTTTAGATACTCTATGTAGATTAGAATAGTGAATAGAAAAGTACGTTAAAAATATTGTAGTGCATTAAAAATAATTATTTGGCATAAAAATGGCCAGTCTTCAAATGTTTGTTGAAAAGAGATCGACCAACTCTCCGTAAAGTTCTAGAAGAATATGGCAGTTGCTGTACGGTTGGTAGACATCTCCTGACAATACACTCAAAATATAAGATACATCCCCAACATAAAGGTCCAGTTGGAATTTAATA
>Ga0065707_10000657_pt1 | contig 20448 bp, 11 predicted proteins | sample SwiRhicommuniRL3_FD_59094 | JGI IMG/M metagenome (GOLD analysis project Ga0065707, IMG submission 59094) | Switchgrass rhizosphere bacterial communities from Rose Lake, Michigan, USA - RL3 v2 (version 2) | ecosystem: Host-associated > Plants > Roots > Rhizosphere > Soil | place: East Lansing...
AATATCGACTATTAATAGAGTTTCTGGAAGTAATTGCGAAAGTTCTACTCCCAGGATTAACCCAAACTTCTCAGTCCAGTATTAACATCTAGCCAAATGAAATCCTCAATCCTCCTGAACAAGTGGACATTGAAGATGACGAATCTATAAAAGATGCTCTTGATAACAGCAAAAATAGCACACCAGTTCCTGTCAAATTGGAACCTAGTAAAGATCTCGATCTTACCAATGTGAAAACAAAGCCTCTTCCTAGAGAACCAGGTGAACCGACTTATCGTGGTTGGAAGGAAGTTGTTGGATGGCAAGAGGAAGATGCCTTGACTCCCGACGATGAAATTGTTGATTTGTTAATGGTTCCTACTATTTTGGATGGTATCTTACCGGCTTATGCCTTTGGTGACTGGTACCATAATGTTGGACTTTTAATAGTTGGTGCGTTATTGTCTTGGATTATCGGATGGTTCAGGTTTTCTTTGGCCCCGCTATTCTTTGTCATTTTGGTATTCACCATCTTGTACAGAACTTCAATTAAGAAGTACAGAACTGTTTTGCGTACGCTGGCCCAGAGAGAATTCTCCGTCAAATCTATCGAAGATGATTATGAAACTATGGACTGGGCAAACACCTTTATGGATAAATTCTGGGTGTACTTGGAACCATCTGTTTCCCAGATTGTTTGTGAGCAAGTGAACCCGATTTTAGCAACTGCCCCAATCCCTGCTTTTGTCAAGAAACTTTGGATTGATAGTTTCACTGCTGGTACGAAGCCTCCTCGTATTGATCTTGTGAAAACTGTCCAGGGAACCAATTCAGATATTGTGGTTATGGACTGGGGATTCTCCTTTACCCCAAATTCGTTGTCAGACTCCAACAATAAGCAAATGAAAAATAACGTAAATCAGAAAATTATTGTTAAAGCGAACTTGTTTGGCATCCCAATCCCTGTTGCAGTTTCTGATGTGTCGTTCAAGGCAATGGCTAGAATCAGAATGAGAATGATGACTTCGTTTCCTCATATTGAGACTGTCAATGTATCCTTATTGGAGGCTCCTCAATTTGATTTTAAGTGCAAACTTCTTGGTGATAGTATTTTCAATTGGGAAGTTTTGGCTTTCCCTGGGTTGTACCCATTCATCAATGAGATGATCAAGAAATACGTTGGTGCTATGGTCTTTGCACCATTATCTTTCCAATTAAATGTGCAACAATTGTTATCTGGTAATGCTTTGGACTCTGCAATCGGTGTATTGGCTATTTCATGTAACTCAGCTAGAGGATTAAAGGGATTTTCTGTTCTTGGTAACACTTTGGACCCTTACTTGAACATTGGGTTCAAGAACACTGTCTTGGCCACAACCAAGACCAAAGATGACACTGATACTCCAACTTGGAAGGAGGTACACTACATTCCAGTCAAATCCTTATCAGAACCTTTGAACATCACAGTTGTTGACTCGAATGATTTTAGAACCGACAAGGATGTAGGAACCATTCAATTTGATTTGGAATGTTTATTGGAAAACCCAAAGCAACCTAATTTGACCGCAGCTTTTGTTAGAAATAGTAAACCAGTTGGTGAATTGAATTTTGGTTTGCACTTTATGCCTACGTTAGAATCTGTTAAGCAAGCCGACGGTGCCATTATTCCACCTCCTGATTTGAACACTGGTATTACCAGAATCGAAATTATCGAAGCCAGACATTTGAAATCTGGTACCGACAAGGCTGCCAGTACCTATGCCGAACTTTATGTGAATAGTGAAAAAATGGTCACAACTGGTGTCCAAAAGAACACTAACACCCCTGGTTGGGGGGCCTCTCACGAGCACATTGTTGGAAACCGTAGAAAGACAAAGGTCAAGGTCCTTATTAAGGATAAAAATGATAAACTTCTTGGACAAGTTAACTCGTCCTTGCTTGAGCTTATTGATGCTACCATGGTTGAGCAATCTTGGTTCCCATTATCTCGTGGTGGTGAAGTAAGAATCACTGCCAACTGGAAACCTGTGGAATTGGTAAATGCTAGTGGTGCAGGTGGTTATACTCCACCAATTGGTGTTGTAAGAATTAGTCTTGACAACGCTTCCGATTTACGTAATTTGGAACGTATTGGAAAGGTTGATCCTTATGCGAGAGTGTTAGTTAATGGATTTCAAAGAGCCAGAACTGCAGCAGCAGATTCGACATTGAACCCTACATGGAACGAAGTACTCTACTTTACAGTTTCTTCCGCTAACCAAAAATTGACTATTGATGTTATGGATGTGGAATCACATTCTCCCGATCGTACTTTAGGTGCATTTGACGTTAAATTACAGGATATTATCAAGAAGGACGAGAAGGGACAATACATTGAGCACGTCGATAGCAAAAAGAGAAAAATGAAGTTGATTCACAAGGAGGGTCCAAAGGGAAGTGTTACATTTTCGTTATCGTTTTATCCTACTTTACCAGTATTGACTTTGGATGAAATCAAGGAACAAGAGGAAGCAAAAGAAAAGGCCAAGAAAGAAAAGGAAGAAAAGGCTAAGAAAGAACAAGAAGAAAAGGACAAGAATCCTGACGGAAGTAAGAAAACCTCTAAGGACAAAAAGGAAGAAGAGCAAATGGATAAAGAGGCACAAGAAGATGAAGAAGAGGAAATCTCGTCTAAGTTACATTTACCTTTGGACGAATTAATTGAATACAAAAGTGGAGTTTTCATTTATGAAATTAGTGAAGGTACTCTTAGCAAAGACGACGTCTATTTACAAGCTTTCTTTGATAATCACGGTCACTGCGACTACGTTTCACAAGAATTGAGAAAGAAACAACTCAAGATCGGAAACACTGGTGATGTGATCATCAAGGAATTAGATTGGTCGAAAGCAAATTTCAGAGTGGTTAAGAAGAAGGGTGCCAACAGAGCCGATAAGGCGGTTGCAGAAACCACTCTTCCAACAATTCAATTGTTGAAGAACTACTACAACAACGCTGGAACTATTGACTTGAATGGTAACGGAGAAGCACACTTTAAGATCCAATGTTCTTGGGTGCCTATCATTTATGAAGGAGGAGTTCCACCTCAAGATTCTATCAACAATTCCGGTATTTTATATGTAGACGTCCTTCGTGCAGAGAACTTGATTGCCAGCGATAGAAATGGTAAATCCGATCCATACGTCCAGCTTTTCTTGAATACTGACAAGGAATACTTTTTCAAATCCAAAAAGATTAAAAAGACTCTTGATCCTACATGGAATGAATCGGCTGAAGTTGAAGTATTAAACAAACACGATTCTGTGTTGAAAGTGGTGTGTTACGATTGGGACATGGGTCCAGAAAAGGACGATTTGTTAGGAATTGGTTACATCAACCTTTCAGACGTTGTCACCGGTGAAACCACTGAATTATCGTGTAAATTGGTTGCCGAAGATGGCGGAGACGGCGGTATTGCCTACTTTAGCTTTTCCTTCAAGCCCGAGTTTATCTTGAATGTTAAGCACTCCAGTACTACACATATCGGAGATACTTTTGGCACAGTTGGGAATGTCGGTTTAGGTGCAGGTAAAGGAGTAGCCAAAGGAGTCGGTAAAGGACTTACGGGAGGACTTTCTGGAGTCAAGTCTTTAACAAAAGGCTTCCATAGAGGAAAGGATTAATTAGAATTTATTTAATGATACTTTGAAACTTTGCTGACATTTTTATTGTAGTATTGATTTAAGAGGCTGTAGTGGTTATATTTAAGAGTCTGTATATTGTAGTGTTAATTGTAGTGGTGATATCTAAGAGTTTATATGTCAACTGTTTATACAATTTTGCAATCATTGTGTTTAGCACGACTTTATAAATTTTTTCTTGATGAGGTTGAATTTTTCAATCTCATCTCTAAATAGATTAGATTTAGCAGCACACAACACATTCACCATGGATATCTCTAAACCAGTAGGTTCTGAAATCACATCCGTGGATTTTGGTGTTTTGTCTGACAGTGAGATTAGAAAATTGTCAGCAAAACAGATTTCAAATCCGATTGTTTTTGATAACTTAGGACATCCAATTAGTGCCGGTCTATATGATTTGGCCCTTGGAGCATTCCTCAGAAATGTGTGTAACACCTGTGGATTAGGCGAGAAAGACTGTCCTGGACATTTGGGACATATTGAATTACCAGTCCCTGTTTACAACCCCTTGTTTTTCAATCAATTATACATACTCTTGAGGTCGTCGTGTCTTTATTGTCACAAATTCAAGTTGAATGCTTTGGAAATCCACTTGTTTGAATGCAAATTACGTTTGATCCAATATGGATTGTTATTGGAAGTTGTTGACTTGGATAACATGTTAGCTAAAGGAGCACGCCAAACGGACGACGATGACGAAGACGATGTTTCTGCCAACTTGGACTCCAAAGCCAAAAAGGAGTTACGTGAACGTCGTGAATTATTTGTAGATACCGCTATAGCCACCGCTATTAGCGAGGGAAGAACCAGTGAAACCGGAGTGGTGACATCTACAGTTGCCGAAGAAAGAAAAGCAGTCATCCACAACTTCTACAAGAGATTATTGAGTAGACCAAAGTGTGACAACTGTTCAATGTACTCTCCATCGTACAGAAAAGACGGATTCACCAAGATCTTTGAAAACTCTTTGACTGACAAACAGGTCACTAACAACAGAGTCAAAGGTTTACCTCGTCCAGATATGTTGAAGAAAGGCGGTGCTTCTCAATCAAACAACGAAAACATGCCAAACATCAAACATAAGGGAGGATCCAAGTACGTTTTGTCGACAGAAATTAGAAACATCTTAAGATCAGTCTTTGAAAATGAACAACGTATTGTCCAAAAAGTGTTCCATTCTAGACCCTACCAAACTGATGTGGTCAGTTCCGACATTTTCTTCAGACAAGCATTACTCGTGCCACCAACTAGATTCAGATTACCATCGAAATTGGGAGAAGAAATCCACGAAAACGCCCAGAACGAATTGTTGTCCAACATTTTAAAGACTTCCTTAATGATCAGAGACTTGAACGACCAAATCTCCACCTTACACAAGGGAAAGATTTCTGTTGAAGAGAGAAAAATCATTTTCAACAGATTAATGAATTCGTTTGTTACTATTCAAAACGATGTCAATGCATTTATGGATTCCACCAAGAACCAAAACGCTCCAGCAGGTAAGATTCCTAACCCAGGTATCAAACAAGCTTTGGAAAAGAAGGAAGGGTTGTTTAGAAAGCATATGATGGGTAAGAGAGTCAATTACGCCGCCAGATCCGTCATTTCTCCAGATCCTAACTTGGAGACCAACGAAATCGGTGTGCCTCCAGTATTCGCTAAGAAATTGACTTACCCAGAACCAGTCACTCCTCATAATGTCTCTGAATTAAGACAAGCCGTAATCAATGGTCCTGATACATGGCCTGGTGCAGTCCAAATTCAAAACGAAGACGGACATTTGGTTTCCTTGGAAGGTATGACTTTGGAACAACGTAAAGCTCTCGCCAACCAATTGTTGACTCCTTCCAACGGTGAAACTACCCTCAACAAAAAAGTTTATAGACATATCAAAAACCATGATGTGGTGCTTATGAATCGTCAACCAACCTTACATAAAGCCTCCATGATGGGTCACAAGGTAAGAGTATTACCTGGAGAAAAGACCTTGAGATTACATTATGCCAATACTGGTGCTTATAATGCTGATTTCGATGGTGATGAAATGAATATGCATTTCCCACAAAACGAAAATGCAAAAGCCGAAGCTTTGAACTTAGCAAACACCGATTCTCACTATGTGACTCCTACATCTGGGTCTCCATTAAGAGGGTTGATTCAAGATCATATTTCTGCCGGTGTATGGTTGACCAGTAAGGATTCGTTCTTTACCAGAGATATCTACCAACAATTGATCTATGGTTGTATTAGACCTGAAGATGGCCACACCACCAGATCGAGAATCATAACTTTACCACCTGCTGTATACAAGCCACTGCAATTATGGACCGGTAAACAGGTGATATCGACCATTTTATTAAACATCACGCCTGACGACGTTCCAGGGATCAACTTGAACTCCAAGAACAAGATCAAGAGTGATTACTGGGGTGCAGGCTCGAGTGAAAACGATGTTATCTTCAGAAATGGTGAATTGGTGTGTGGGATCTTGGATAAATCGCAATACGGTGCCTCTCAATTTGGTATCGTCCACTCTTTGCACGAAGTATATGGCCCTAGTGTTGCCGGTCAAGCTTTGAGTGTGTTGGGTAGATTATTCACTAACTATATCATGATGACTGCATTCACTTGTGGTATGGATGATTTGAGATTAACCAAGGAGGGTAATGACTGGAGAAACAATATCTTGAAACAATCTGTTGATATTGGTAGAGCTGCAGCTGCTGAAGTTACCAACTTGGATACCAAAGAAACCAAGAATGATGATAAAGAATTATTAAGACGTTTGGAAGAAATTTTGCGTGACGATAACAAGTTGGGAATCTTGGATGCTGTTACTCAATCCAAGGTCAACACTATCACCTCGCAAGTTGTTTCCAAGTGTGTACCAGATGGTACCATGAAACGGTTCCCATATAATTCTATGCAAGCCATGGCACTTTCTGGTGCTAAGGGTTCCAATGTGAATGTCTCTCAAATTATGTGTTTGTTGGGACAACAAGCTTTGGAAGGTAGAAGAGTACCAGTCATGGTATCTGGTAAGACTTTACCATCATTCAAGCCATTTGAGACTGATGCCAGAGCTGGTGGATATATTAAGGGTCGTTTCTACTCCGGTATCAGACCTCAAGAATACTATTTCCATTGTATGGCTGGTCGTGAAGGTTTGATTGATACTGCCGTCAAGACGTCTAGATCTGGTTACTTACAACGTTGTTTGACCAAACAATTGGAAGGTGTACATGTAGGATATGATAACTCTGTGAGAGATGGAGATGGATCGTTGATCCAATTCTTGTACGGAGGAGATTCTATTGATACCACCAAACAATCGCATATGAACGAGTTCCAGTTCTGTGCCGACAACTACGATGCTTTGTTGACCAAGTACAATCCTGGCCCATTGAGTGATCTTTTGTTGGATACCGAAACTGCTACTGCCTACGCTAAGAAGGTGAGAAAGAACTTGAAGAAACAAAAGGATATTCCTCATTACGACCAGACTTTGAAGTACGACCCAGTATTGTCTGTATTCAACCCTGCCAAATACTTGGGAGCTGTTTCCGAAAAGTTCCACGACAAATTGGATGAGTTTGTAAGCAAAAACCCAGACAACTTCGTCCAATCCAACAAAGAAGCAAAGGCTACTGGTAAGTTGACCGAAAAGAAGTTTAGAGCTTTGATGCAATTGAAATATATGAGATCTTTGATCCATCCTGGTGAAGCTGTGGGTATTATTGCATCTCAATCTATTGGAGAACCATCCACTCAAATGACGTTGAATACTTTCCATTTCGCCGGTCATGGTGCCGCTAACGTGACGTTGGGTATTCCTCGTATGAGAGAAATCATCATGACTGCCTCTTCTTCCATCAAGACTCCGCAAATGACATTACCAATTTTGCCCGATGTTACTGACGAACAAGCAGACTCATTCTGTAAGTCTGTTGGTAAAGTTGTGTTTTCTGAATTTATTGATAAGGTAATTGTTACCGAAACCACCTCTTCTGGTGAAGACGGTTCCAACTCAAGATCGTACACCATCAACTTGAGATTCTACACCCGTGAAGAGTACCAACAACAATACGATATCTCGCAAGAAAACTTGGAAAACGTGATAACCTCCAAATTCTTGCACTCGTTAGAATCACAAATCATGAAGGAAGTCAAGAAGCAAAAGAAACCAGATTCCATGCCTATTATTGGTAAATCTGCCGGAAAGACCGACTTGGAGTCTATTAGTGGAAAGATTGTGGAAGAAAACGATGATGAAGATGCTACTGAAGACAAGGAACGTAACAACGGTAAACAGGCTGTCTCGTACGATGGTCCTGATGATGAAGAAATCGAAACTATGAAGAAGGCCGAAGAAACCAGTGACGAAGAGATGGACAGCAACTCCGACTCCGAGTCCAGTTCTGACGAGGAATCCGACGACGACGAAACTGAACAAAAGTCAGCATCTACCAAGGAATTAACCAGAACCGCCAAAGACCGTCAATCCGAAGTGATTTCTTCCCACAACTTGGTCACAAAGTTCAACTTTGATGACGATGAAGGTGAATGGTGTGAATTCAACTTGGAATTGGACGGTAACGAAACCCAAAAGTTGTTGATGGTCAACATCGTCGAAGAGATCTGTCGTAAGGTGGTTGTCCGTGAGATTCCACAAATCGGACGTTGTTTGCGTCCTCAAGTTGGAGCCGACGGTGCCAGAGTTTTGACCACCGAGGGTGTCAACTTCCGTTCCATGTGGGAACAAGACGACTTCATAGACGTCAACAGTATCACCTCCAACGACATTGCAAATGTCTTGAAGACTTATGGGGTTGAAGCTGCCAGAAACACCATTGTAAATGAAATCTATCGTGTTTTCGATACCTACGGGATCAGTGTGTCGTCGCGTCATTTGGACTTGATTGCCGACATGATGACCAGAGAAGGTTCTTACTTGGCTTTCAACAGACAAGGTATTGATACCTCGACGTCTGCATTCATGAAAATGTCGTATGAAACGACATGTCAATTCTTAACCAAGGCAGTTTTGGATGGAGAACGTGAAGATTTAGAATCTCCTTCTGCACGTATTGTCATGGGTAAGTTGTCCAAAGTCGGGACTGGATCATTTGATGTGTTTGCACGTATGCCAAAGGTATAATTGAATAGATTTATAGCATAAATGTAATTAGAATTAGAGAGAGAGAGAGTAGAGTTAGTGAGCGAAGCGAACTAACTGTAGCGAATCAGACCAGGATTCGTTCACTAATTCAAGTTGTCCAAGAAGTCCGACAAGTCTGATAAAAGTGAGTTTCGCTGAGATACCGAAACTTCCCACCACAACGTGTATTCAATGATCCCCTACAATGTGATAAATTTATGAATCTCGCTAAACTGATCACTTTTCTTACTAAACTTTTAACTCTTCTGGATAATCTTCCAGGGTTTTTCCCATTTTATGGTTGCTGCAAATTCTAACACTACGAACTTAGATTATAGTCTATGATCGAGATTTTATATAAATCTAAATATTAAACGAGAGAAATCTAGAGAGGAATTCCAGTTAGCAATTCTGGAGAGAAATTCAAGCGAGTAATCCAAGACTCGAAGATTCTGAAAACTAGCCGATTTTCATTGGTCTCTAAAACTTTAATGTGTTCCATTCCAGCTGGGATTAGTAGCTAACGGTTTGTTCTATATCTGACAAGTCCGAGACCGAGTATCGAGTATCCCGACTTTGCTCTCCCCGGAAGTAATAACCTGTAAATAGATCTGGATTCCGCTTCCTCCAAAATGTGCCTTAGGGAATCCAATTTTTTACGTTTTATCAGAATCCACAACCTCTGTATGAATTTTAGAGAGTAATTCTATGAGGAATTCTAGTGGTAGTGTCATTCACTGTATGCACCGATAAACAATCAATGTGTTGACAAACAGACGATCTCCCGACTTACAGAAGTTCTCTCAACTTCTAGTGAGCTCATACTTTTCAGTACTAGTTAGAAAAATTATGGCCAGAACCCAAACTTGTGAAAACTAACTAATACGACTCTCTGTGGATAAATATCATTCCCTACAATTGCCTACAAGATTCTAATGATCATTAACGCCATAGAAATGAAGATCGTAATATTTAACCTAATATTCTACCTAATATTTTACCTATTCTAAGTAAACCGTCTATTTAATATAGAACTTGAGAATTGAATAAATATCCAAGACCAGATATCTTAGCTCTAGATCCTAGCTAGTCTGGATATCCCAGTTCTAGATCTTTAGCTAGACTAGATATTATAGGCGGCCACCAAGAAGGTCAAGACAAAGGCTAACTTGAAACTAGTATTCTCCAACACCAATTCCTTCACGTTAATCTTATTCTTGCCTACAGTAACAATCGAGTTCCAGGAAATATTGATGATATTCCTTGATTCCAAGAATTGAATAAGAAAGTACGACGATAAGCCTAAAAACACAAATATCGTCGAGAGTTTTCCAACAATAATCCCCAAAAATAACCCGGTGACAGACCCAATGGTCAATTCCTCGTAGTTCAAGCCAAATCTCTCTTTCGTGTAAGTTGTGGAGGACTTGTAGCGAGCTTGAGTGTTGGAATGTATTTGATTGGCTGGCAAGAGTCCATCATTGAAGACTGTCTGTCCGAGAAGAAAGGTGCAAGCAGCTCCTAGAAGTAGACCGAGAGAGCGTGGAGCTGAGCGAGCTGAATGGAACGATGATTGAAGGGTTGCAACACGTGGAGCATTAAGCATTCTTCCGGTAGTGAAAGAAGTCCGAGTCATAGCGCCACGAGTGGTGGTCATGGCCCGTCCTGTGAGTCGAGTCATGGTGGCCCCGCGTGCCATGGTGGTCACGATGGATCCGGAGAATCCAATTCTCAGACTCAACTTCGAAATTGGAGCGTTCAAGCATTTTAAGGAGGGTTTATATATAAACATTGCGTTAACTGTTTGGTGGGGGTAGTAATGTTGGATATTTCATTGCTAAGGTGGAGAAATGTTGCTGTGAAAACGTCGTGCGCAAACCGTCATTTCTGTTGAGTTAATATGCTGATGCCAACACTTGAAGTATCGGGAAGTGTAAACACAGAAGGAATGGTAGTGTCAGGTCAATTAGGAAATGTCGTCTCCGAGAGAAATCCTCTGAGGATATCTTCCTTAAAGATGGAGATATATAGAAGTTTACTTGATAATTTACTGGAGTTATAGATTAGATTAAGATGACGTAAGAATACCGACGAGCAAATACTGAGCCTAGCGAAGTATTTGTGAGTTAAATAATTAAATAGAAGACGTTCAAATTGTGAATACTGAGCAAAGTATTTAATATAAGTGAATATCGGTGAGATTTAACGAATACTAGTGAGCTTCAATGACTACTAGTGAGATTTATTGAATATCAGTGACCTCTTGTGAATACTAGGGAGATTTCGTTAGTATTCTTTGAACCAGCTTCCTTTAAATGGTTTCTTTAACTTGCTTCCTATAACTCTTTGATTTGGAATCAACTTCGTCTCCTAAACCAAATTTATCTCTATACTTAATCTCTTCAGCATAAATGATATGATAACTTATTGATGTTCCAACAAAAATCTCCGAGGTCCGTGATTACATAATAAAATGACAAATTTCAGGAACGAATATTTCTAGATAGTCATATTGAACCGATTGGACAATCGATAGGCCAGGCTTTACTGTTAGAAGCATCGAATATTCCATAAAAGTCGTGCAAATGATGTTTAGGTTGGGGTAGGTATTTGGCTGAAGACCTGATTATTTGTTAGACCACATATTAAGCATTTGATTTCTTCGCCAGTTGTATTTAGGCGGATATGGGAGCAGAATTTCTAAACAATTTCGAGCACTATTTCGAGCACTATTTCGAGCAGAATTTCCAGAATTTCCAGAATGTCTGTGCTTCTTTACACCCAAATGGGAAGACCGTTATTCACCAAACTTCCCGGAACTGAAATTTCCCAAACGGTCTCCTACATTTACATACAGGATGACTGCATACTAGAATCCAAAAAATACGGCATTATGTGCAGAACAACCATAATGCCACACTCGCAAGTTACTGAAAATGAACAGTTTTGCCCTTCACACTAAAAACAGAAAGTCGCTATAGCTAAATCCTTAATAATCCCACCATTTTCCGGCATGCGGCATTACAATCGTTTTCTCTCCGTCGCGTCATACGCCTCGATGTCGCACAGTTAGGCACATACTCTGCGCGTTTTGATGTCACACGCTCAGTTCAGAGCCAGCGGTTAGGATGTTTTGAGCTGGGGCAGATGAGTCTGGACTGCTCTCCATAGATTTCCTTTCCGACTATGAAATAGCCGTATATATAGTAGTGAAATCCTGTAATGCTTGTATTTTGAAATTTGTATAGCAATATGATTTTTGACGGAACTTACTCCGGATATGTAAGTGGCGATGCGAGTGGCACTGAAAGCACCACCAACAACACCAGGCCTGAGTTTGATGCCTTCACCAAATCGTTCAATAAAAACACCGGCTTCAGCGGTGATGTTTACAGTAACAAAAGGTGTGGTTTCACTAATATCTCCAGCAACACCGGTATAGGCTCTGCAAGAGACGGAAGCGAAATAAATATCTATAATGCTGGCGAATCTTGTAACGAAGTTAACGACTCTTTCGCTAATGAATCTTTCGCTAATGAATCTTTCGCTAATGAATCTTTCGTTAATGACTCGTTCACAACCGCCAACAATACATTCTGCAATGACATCTCCACCGTTAGCACGATTTCTCCCCGTCTCCATCTTTCTGACTATCAATCACTCAGCTCACCACCTCCAGCTACAAAAATTATCATCAACTGCAGTACGACCAACAAATTCCTCGAACACATAAACTCTCCGGCAGTAAACCTATCCTCTGATATCATAGTACTTAGTTTAGATCCATCTTACAACGCCGCCGAACAACCCCACCACATTCAACAATACATACGAGCACTAAACCGAACGCTCCAGAATTTCGTGTCGTCCTTCTACACTAACAATCCACTAGTCAACCAGCTCATTCATGAGCTCCCTTCAAATCTTGAAATAACATCCCCAATTCTTGGAGGAAACATGTTAACCCAATTTTTCAACCTTACGAGATTAATAAAGTTGATAAGCGGTATCAATTCCAACATCGAAACCCTCATTGTTAGTGAAAACGAATCCAACCTAGCTACTGGATTGGCCATCGCGTGTCTTATGGATACGTATAACTATAACCTCAACTCGTCATATAACATCATCAAGAGAGAGAGGCCCTCGGTGCGAGCCATAAACTTCAACTTCTATGATGATTTGATAGTCGTCGAGAACTTGAAGAAGTATTATCACGAGAATTACGAGTTGAAGAAGGGAAAAGTGGTTTTGACCAAGAATTCGAAGTTGAAGAGAAAAGACGTGGACGACCTGGAAGTTGATGCCATGGACATGGTGTGGGAAAAAGAACAAGAAAAGAGAAGGAGGTTTTGAGTTGATGATTTATGAGTAGAGACTTGGTCAGGATACTTGGTCAGGATACTTGTTAGGACATAGGTTAGGACACAGGTTAGGACACAGGTTAGGACACTCATCAGGAAACTCAATATTTTTCTACTTACTCGTCACTAGCTCTTTCAATCTAGTTGCTAATTTATTCCAGACAGGAAGCCAATTAGTACAACTATCGAGATACCAATATCTCACTTACTTTATCTTTAAATTATTGTATTATATCATATATAAGGTATTTACAGGGTGTAATTTTGTTAAAATATTAGAGAATAACACATCACTAGACCTTAAATTATGTAATCGACGTTTGTAGATCCATGGCCTCCGTAATAATACTAGTGTCTTCTACCCAGTCAGAGTATATTCACTCCAAAAATTTCATTATTCTGTGTCATCAATTTGGAATTTCCAAGCCAACTCTTCTGGCAGTTTTTCTTACTCTATCCTCTTGTTCCATAGATAATCCCGGGTTGTATCTCAAGAGTAAATCTCCATGTTCACGTTTGCTCTTGAGAAATGAAATAACTGTGGAAATATGATTAAGGACATATGGAGATTCGGTTTTCTCTGGAACCAAACCGTTCAATAAGGTCGAATCGTTCAAGGTGTCCAGTTGTAATGATTTGGATTGCAAAGCCTTCAACTCTTCCTCTATTTCCCTTCCTGACTTTCCTTGCTTGATCAAGTTGAATTTCTTGTATTGTAAAAGTGCCTTTTGTTGTTGCATCTCCTTTTCTCCATGGATTTTGTTACTTTGATTCTGAATAGTTATGAGTTCTTGCTTGAGATTGTTACGTAACGCAGCGAGCGTTGGAAACACCTTTGATTTAATTGCAGACATTGATGATGAAGTGTTTAGACTGAACTTTGAATAATTGAAGAAAATTATTGAGTGTCGTGAGAAGTCGGTGTCGCGACATATTTCAAATTAGAGCTTATAGAATTGAATAGTGAGCAAATACTGAATAGTGAATAAATACTGAGCGTAGCGAAGTATATGTGAATTCGATATTGTTCGTAAAGCAGAGGCTGCTGTATTAATTTTAATGGAAGATCCTAAAGAGCATTCAGGGTTTTAAAATAGTGAATTCTGTGAATATTAGTGAGTCGTAGTGAATATAAGTGGGATTTATAGACATTGGTGAATTATTAGTAGAGATTTATAGAAGTATTTGTGAATATTTGAATACCTTGCTGCACTCAGTATTCAAGTCCATATAAAACAAAGTTTATACTAGCTGAAAACATTCCACAGACAAATCAAAGCTGCAAATCATCTAACTTTGGAAGTATATGACTTAAAGAGTTAAAATAGAGAATAGAAAATATCTAGCTCAGGGAAATATTTGAAGATTTAGTAAATTTATGTGAATTAGAGTGAATTAGAGTGAATTAGAGTGAATTAGAGTGATTTGAAGTGAATTACAGTGTGATTTAGTGGAATTCTTGAGTACTTCCCTCGCTCAGTATTCTACTTAGTGAAAAAGTTAACAAAGAGCAGCAATGAGGACTATTAAAAAGAGTTAACGAGTACCAGAAATATCTCATCTTCATAATAAGTAGCTACCAGAGGTATCTATGAGCGAAGCGATTAGTTTATTCACTATTTAAAGCTGCAAATAATTTACAGACCCTATTAATTGTATGCAGTACACGATCGATAGATTCAGCTACTGAAATATTGACTAAAATTGCCTCTACTTACTACTTTAACATATGAAATAGCCTTTTATAATCTCCAATACACCATATACCAATCCACAGTAATTTTAACTTGTAAATGCCCACAAAATCCAATATCGAGAGTATATTACATAATCTTCAACTAACAATTCATTTCACACTATCATGGATTTTTGACTACTTTTACAAAATATCTTGGAGTTCTTTATATCAGAACCATCGTTGCCGTCGGAATTAAAGCAGCAAACGAAATGGGTATCCTACTTCCACCAACAGTTTGCATCCATTCCATTCCCCTCCTTCCGAAAAATTTACTCCGACTCCTGTACAATAACTACCCCATCAGGGAGACACCCCATGGTCATAACATATACGTCATTCATCACTAGATACACAGCTAGAGAGTACGTCATCGCTGTCATATATCTCCACTAATCCAGGTCCACTATTCGAACAGTATACGTCAATAAACCATGTCGAATGGCATTCTGGGTAGATCGGTTACTCCGTGAGCCAGCCAATCAAATCGCACAAAATAAATACAAATTCATCTCCGTCGGCACCGAAATGGCTGCTAATGAGAAACACGAACGAGGTAGAAGGACCTGAAAAATCGGTCTAGACGTAGAAATACTGGAAATTTCACTCCATAAACCTCACGTAGCTTCCACATAGCAGCCACACAACGCTCCTACACTTCCACGCTCAATTTTCCTCTACTATCGCCTACTATAAACCACTCCTATTTCACTAGCTGTCCCTCTACTGGAAAAGTTTTTTTGTTCAGGCACGTCGCATTTTTTCACTTCTCAACCTCCCTATTGATTTTGAAGACTTTGGAAATCCATTGACGCTCTTCTTCTTTTCGATATCCAATAGTATCAGTCGTTAAACATGTTTAGAAGTATCGTTGCTCAAAAGGTATGTACTAGAACCTTCCCGAGGTTCCCAAAACAACATTGAAGTGAAAGAGTTGAAAAGTCATTGATCTCCAAAGGAGGGGATGATAGGAGAACTAGATCTGAAATAGTACTCAATGGTCGAAGGATCAATGGGTGTGGGGATCTTAGATACACCAGACTCAATAACATTCTTCGAGTTGTCAACTCAGTGTAATTTAATGTTGTTGATTCTTATTGGTCTTCTCAGCTAATTATTGTTGTTAATTCTTTGTCTATTTTATCATTTCTTTGTGCTCATACTAACATCTAGACCATTTCTCGTTCATTAGCTAGTTTTGCTTCTCCAGAGTCCGTCTTACCAAAGAAATATGGTGGTAAATATACTGTCACTTTGATTCCAGGTGATGGTGTTGGTCAAGAAATCACTGACTCCGTCAAGACCATTTTCAAAGATCAAAACGTCCCAATCGAATGGGAAGTTGTTGATGTTTCCGGTTTGGAAAACAGCGGTAAGAACGGTGTCGCCGAAGCCGTAGAATCCTTGAAGAGAAACAAGGTTGGTTTAAAGGGGATTATCTACACTCCAACTGGTTCTTCCGGTAAGTCCTTAAACGTTGCATTGAGAAAAGAATTGGATATCTATGCCTCCCTTGTCCTCATCAAGAACATTCCTGGTGTTAAATCAAGATTACAAAATGTTGACTTTGCTCTTGTTAGAGAAAACACCGAAGGTGAATACTCCGGTTTGGAACATCAATCTTACCCAGGTGTCGTTGAATCCTTGAAGATTATGACCAGATTCAAGTCCGAAAGAATCGCCAAGTTCGCCTTTGACTTTGCTAAGAAGAACAACAGAAAGACCGTTACCGCTATCCACAAAGCTAATATTATGAAGTTAGGTGATGGTTTGTTCAGACAAACTGTCAAGGATGTTGGTCAAGACTACCCAGGTATCGAAGTCAACGACTTGATTGTTGACAATGCTTCTATGCAAGCTGTTGCCCACCCACAACAATTCGACGTTCTTGTCACTCCTAACTTGTATGGTTCCATTTTATCTAACATTGGTGCTGCCATTATTGGTGGTCCAGGTTTAGTTCCAGGTGCCAACTTCGGTAGAGAATACGCTGTTTTCGAACCAGGTTGTCGTCACGTTGGTTTAGACATCAAGGGTCAAAACACCGCTAACCCAACCGCCATGATTTTGTCTGCCGCTATGTTGTTGAGACACTTGGGTCTTAACGCCCATGCTGACAACATCTCAAAAGCCACTTACGATGTCATTGCTGAAGGTAAGACCAGAACAAAGGACATTGGTGGTTCCAACTCCACCACCGAGTTCACCGACGCTATCTTAGCCAAGTTGAACCAGTAGATTAGTCTCTCAATAAATATTATATTCAGTGATAACTGGTAAAGAAGATAATTCTTGTAGAAGAGGGTCAGTAAAGAAGATGTTTCTAGTAGTAGTGGATCAGTAAAGATAGATAATTCTAGTAGATAAGCGAATCCGACTATAACTTACTAGAAACAATTACGGATTAGAGAGTTCTGTGGACCGTTCATGGTACGATTTTGCGGTGAAAATATACATTAGTAGAGGAAGTCAAACTGACTCAGTTGCTGGAGACTTTGCCCTTCTAATATAAAAGATGTATGGTATCAAGAACATCTAGAATATCTAGAATATCCTACATATATGAACAATATCCCCCACTTTAGAAGAAGTGAAATTCTTGAAACCGACTCGCGTTACATGTTAACTCAATATTTGATACTGATAGGTAACGCCCTTATCTAGAGTATTTTATAGTCAGTGCTGGGCCAAGTTATTCTGTGTATGATATTGCCAGCATCGAGTCTAATTTTTATGTCTCAAAATGCAGCATTTTGAACCCTTTTTTGCGACATTCTTGGTGTACGGAATTACAGATTATGGTAGTACAGTTTATATTAGTACAGTTTATGGTAGTACAGTTTATATTAGTACAGTTTATGGAAATGTAGTCATATTGAGTCCAATAAAATTCTACTAAGATAAAACATTACAGGACGTATCAAAGGTGACGTTGAGAGAATCAATGATATATGCAGGGCAAATTTAGGGCCACTTGAAAAGAGTCAAATTTCACGTGACCTTAATTGACTTCTGTTCGAAAACTTAATGGACATAATGCTGAACTTAATACATAGCTAGCAAGATTAATGTAATTGTGACATAATCTCATAGTCTCATAGTCACATATTCTTATATTCCCATATTCTATACTCTCACATACCAATACGTAAGTCCCTAATATAGCTATCTTGCCAAGTCGTGTACTCACCAAAACATTCTTGAACGACTCGGTACTTGAAAATCTTCGAAGATGAAAATTTACAGTCATACCGTTCTAACGATTTCGTTCAATACTTATTCATAAGTAAAGCAAAAAAAATGTGTGACGTAGTTTTAGGATCTCAGTGGGGTGATGAAGGTAAAGGTAAATTAGTGGATGTTCTTTGTGACGATATTGATGTCTGTGCTAGATGTCAAGGTGGTAACAACGCTGGACACACCATTGTCGTTGGCAAGACCAAATACGACTTTCATATGTTACCTTCCGGATTAGTTAACCCTAAATGTCTTAACATTGTTGGTTCCGGAGTTGTTATCCACGTTCCATCTCTTTTCGAAGAATTGGATAATTTGGAAGCTAAGGGGTTGTTCTGTCGTGACCGATTATTTGTGTCGTCCAGAGCACACTTGGTGTTTGATTTCCATCAAAGAACTGACAAATTGAAGGAAGCTGAGTTGTCGGCCAACAAGAAGGCTATTGGTACTACTGGTAAGGGTATTGGTCCAACATATTCCACCAAAGCCTCAAGATCTGGTCTTAGAGTTCACCATTTGGTTTCGGAAGATCCCGAAGCTTGGGAAGAATTCAAAACCAGATACCACCGTTTGGTGAACTCCAGAAAGCAAAGATATGGTGAGTTTGATTACGATACCGAAGAAGAGTTGGCTAGATACGAAAAGTATCGTGAGACTCTTAGACCATTTGTCGTTGACTCAGTGGAATTTATTCACAAAGCTATTGCTGACAAGAAGAAGATTTTGGTCGAAGGTGCCAACGCCTTGATGTTGGATTTGGATTTCGGTACTTACCCTTACGTCACTTCGTCGTCTACTGGTATTGGTGGTGTTTTGACTGGTTTGGGAATTCCTCCAAGAAACATTAACAACGTTTACGGTGTTGTGAAAGCTTACACTACTAGAGTTGGTGAAGGTCCTTTCCCTACCGAGCAATTAAATGAAGCCGGTGAAACCTTGCAGGACGTTGGTGCCGAATTCGGAGTCACTACTGGTAGAAAGAGAAGATGTGGATGGTTGGACTTGGTTGTTTTGAAATACTCAAACTTGATCAACGGCTACACTTCTTTGAACATCACCAAGTTGGATGTCTTGGACCAATTCAAGGAAATCAAAATTGGTGTTTCTTACTCCGTTAACGGCAAGAAGTTGTCCAGTTTCCCTGAAGACTTGATCAAGTTGGGTAAGGTTGAAGTTGAATACGTCACTTTGCCAGGTTGGGAAACTGACATCACTCAAATCAAGAACTATGACGATTTGCCTGCAAATGCAAAGTCCTACTTGAAATATATCGAAGATTACTTGAACGTTCCTATCCAATGGGTCGGTACTGGTCCTGCTCGTGAATCCATGTTGGAAAAAGCCATTTAATTAATTAATTAATGAATAGTTGAGCAAATGCTCTTATAGTTAGATTAGCAATATATTATCAACACCCAGCGTAGCGAAGTGTTGATTTGTTATAAGTATGGAGAGTCAATAGTGAGCGTAGCAAAGTGTTGATTTGTTAGTGGAAATCAATAAACACCATTAATAAATACTTGTCTCACCTCTTCCAACACCCTGGAGATACGTGTCATCCTTAGTTATTGTCCTTACAAGAGACATTGAGGAAAGAGAACAGTCTTTGAGTATTTCATCAAAAACTATAGAAATTAGATAAATACATGCTTAGAGTTTAATGATTTTTTCGGGTTTTAACAAACCATTTGTGGGAATCCGTTATTTTATTAATACATTGGAACGAGTTTTGCAGCAATAAATAGAACATGTCAGAATTACAATCTTGATCATACTGTTGGTTTTGAACTAAGTTGGACAAAGATCATTTGAAATTAGCCAGGGGTCGTTAACTTGTGAACTTCGATCAATTCTCAGCGTAATTCAGTTTTAAGTCTTAGATTAAGACAATCTGGTAGAAATAAAGTGGTATGATTTAAGAGCCCTTTAGCAGAGCCGATTGCCCATTTCCAATTAATTCAAGAAATCGTTAGCTATCTCCAGGTATCAATAGCTATTTCAAGATATCATTTCCAGCCTCTTTCCTTATTCTAGAGATTTGTTTACTACCAAAGACCTGATTAATATTTTCAAATGGAGACTTGGCTAAAGCCTATATCTGAATATATTAACTTCTGCAAATCGCAAGGACTCATGGTTACTTCAATTTTGAATTTGCAGTTGCATTATTTATGTTGTATTGAAGAATTACACGTTTGATGGCTGCTAAATGTTTCACGCAATTTGATTTTCTATATAAATGGCTGCAAATCGCACTTTTTTAAGTAGTGGTGCTTCGGAGAATAACTCGTA
>Ga0065707_10082168_pt1 | contig 20448 bp, 18 predicted proteins | sample SwiRhicommuniRL3_FD_59094 | JGI IMG/M metagenome (GOLD analysis project Ga0065707, IMG submission 59094) | Switchgrass rhizosphere bacterial communities from Rose Lake, Michigan, USA - RL3 v2 (version 2) | ecosystem: Host-associated > Plants > Roots > Rhizosphere > Soil | place: East Lansing...
CCGGCATAGGCCTGCTCGATCTGGTCGTAGTTGACGCCGGCGTCTGCGAGCGCGAGGCGGATCGCCTCAGCGGCCATTTCGTCATAGGGCGCGTTCTGGCCCGGCTTGGTGAAGGGGATCATCCCGACCCCTGCAATCATCACGTCCCGATCAGCCATCTCGCTCTCCTGAAAGTCGTTTCGGCGACTGAGCGAGCGCCAACTCAGTGAGGCGCCCCAGTCTGGTGGGCTGCATCTTCACGTCGGCCTAGGGTGGTGTCTAATTCATTATACTCCCCAGCTATTCCTGCGAGGAATTCGAATGCTGGACCCCCGGCTGAACCACTTGGTGGCTGTAGCGCGCCTCGGCTCCTTCACGGCCGCGGCGCGCTCGATTGGTCTCACCCAGTCGGCTGTAACAAAAGGCGTGGCGGACCTGGAACGGCAACTGGGCTTCGCGATCTTCCACCGCACCGCTCGAGGCGTGCTGCTGACCGAGCGCGGACGCGACTTCGTCGAGCGAGCCGCGCGTCTGTTGGAAGATGCCCGTGATCTACTGCGCGGCGATGCCAGCAAGGACGATCGCTACGCGGGCGTGCTGCGGATCGGTGTTTGCCCCGCAATGCTGGAATGGCAGTTGGTGAATCCCATCGCTCAGTTGGTTCGTCGCTATCCGAGCACCCGCTTCGACATCACCGGCTCAAGCTTTGAGCGCATGATCCAGCAGCTGCGCAACGGGGCGGTCGATGTGGCTTTTGGGTTCGATGCGGCCTTCCGCGAGTGGCCAGACATCGCGCGTCAGCCTATCGGCGAGCTCGAGGTAATGCTCTTCGTCCGCAAGGGTCACCCGCTGCTTGCCGAACCAGTCATCACACGGGACATGCTGGCGCGCTATCCCTTTGTCTCGCCATCTGACTCTCGCCCGTACGGCGCCGTGATCCGCGAAGTTTATGAAACTAAGGCGGTGGAATCGCGTGTCTACCTGCACATCACCGATCACTTCCCCCTCGTGCGCCAGATCGTTGCCTCTTCTGACGCAGTGGCGGTGGTCGCCGCCACTCACGCGCATCGCGCGGCCTTTCGGCGTCAGTTCGAAACACTCCCGCTCGAGCTCTTCTCCTCAGCACCCCTCTGCTGTGCCGTTCGGGCGCGCTGGGAGCCCAGTCCGGCCGCGCGGGCGTTCATTGCAGCCATGCACGAAAGCGCCGGATCTTGAGGAGCCCTAACGCCGCTTCGTTGCTGTCGTCTCCTCGACATTCCTTCATACGTCTGCTCGGACATTGCGATGATCTTGAACGTCGATCCGAAGACGGTCACCAATGTAGGCAATGCGTATCTGGAAGGCGGTCTGGATAGCGCGCTGTACGATGAAGAGCGTTGCGGGCGGCCGATTGACTTTGATGATCGGGAACGCTCGCGCATCGTGGCGATGGTGTGCTCGGATCTGACGAGAGTGACCCCGATTAGGTGGGATGGGACACCTTACGTTCGATCCCTCTCGCCTCGCGCAATCTGCCGCCGTCGAAGCATGCGATACGCTGCCGGGATGACAAAGAGAGAAAGCAGCGGCGCCGTGATCATTCCACCAATCATTGGCGCGGCGATGCGCTGCATGACTTCCGAGCCGGTCCCGTGACTCCACATGATCGGCAACAGACCCGCAATGATGAGGCTTACCGTCATGGCTTTCGGCCGAACGCGCAATACGGCACCCTCCCGAATCGCCTCATCGAGCAGTTCGAACGTGGCTGGTCGACCTGACGCCAAGCGCTCCTCCCAAGCCTGTTTCAGGTAGATCAGCATCACGACGCCAAATTCTGCGGCCACACCTGCGAGGGCGATGAAACCCACGGCGGTGGCGATAGAAATCTCGTGTCCCAGCGCATAGATGAACCAGAAGCCCCCGATGACGGCGAACGGCAGCGTCCCCATGATCAGTAGCGCCTCATCGATGCGATGGAACGTGAGGTACAGCAGTACGAAAATCACCAGCAGCGTAAAGGGCAGGACGATCCGCAGCTTTGCTTGAGCGCGCTCCAGGTATTCGAATTGCCCGGACCACGAGATCGAGTACCCGGCCGGCAACCTCACCTCGCGCGCCACCACGGTCTTCATATCCTCGACCGCCGATTGCAGATCGCGCCCGCGCAAGTCGACGTAGACCCAACCCGACAGACGTGCGTTCTCGCTGCGTAGCATCGGTGGACCGCTGGTGACGCGCAGATTTGCGACCGTACCTAAAGTGATCTGTGCGCCGTTGTTCGTGACAATGGGCAGCTGCCGCAGATCTTCCACCGAATCGCGCAGTTCCCGCGGATAGCGCACGCTGATCGGAAAGCGCTGCAGCCCCTCGACGGTTTCCGCGATCGTCTCGCCACCAATTGCCGCGCTGATGACGCTCTGAACGTCATCGATGTTCATGCCATAGCGCCCCGCCGCATCGCGATCGATATCCACTTCAATGTAGCGTCCCCCTGTGAGGCGCTCGGCGAGTGCCGAACTGACACCTGGAACCTGCTTGACGGCCTGCTCGATCTGTTGCGCCACCTGATCGATGACCGCGACATCAGTACCAGCCACTTTGACGCCCACCGGACTCTTGATCCCCGTTGCGAGCATGTCGATGCGATTGCGGATGGGCGGCACCCAGATATTGGCCAGCCCCGGAAGCTTGAGCGTTCTATCCAGTTCTTCTGTGAGCTTCTCCATCGTCATGTCGGCGCGCCACTGGTCCCGCGGCTTGAACTGAACCATGGTTTCCACCATCTCCAGCGGCGCCGGATCGGTGGCCGTTTCCGCGCGACCCATCTTGCCGAAGACACGCTTGACCTCGGGGACAGTCATGAGCAGCCGATCCATCTGTTGTAGGAGCTGCGACGCCTTGCCGGCAGACAGTCCAGGCAGCGCGGAAGGCATGTGCAGCAGGTCGCCCTCATCGAGCGGCGGCATGAATTCAGCGCCCAGGTGCAGGATCGGGACTATCGTGAAGGCTAGCAACACCACGCCAATGGCGATCGTGATGCGGGGGTGGATCAACACTCGATCAAGCAACGGACGATAGCCGCGCACGAGCCAGCGATTGAGCGGATTCTTTTCCTCCGGCGGAATCTTGCCGCGAATGAAATAGCCCATCAGCACCGGCACCAGCGTGACAGCCAAGCCAGCCGCGCCTGCCATCGCATAGGTTTTCGTATACGCGAGCGGCGCGAAGAGACGCCCTTCCTGCGCTTCGAGCGTAAAGATCGGAATGAACGATAGCGTGATGATCAGCAGGCTGAAGAACAGCGCCGGCCCGACCTGCACACTCGCCTCACCAATGAGCGCCCAATGTTCCGCGGCGGTTGCCTCCCGGTCCGGATGCTCTTCCCGCCAGCGCTCGAGATGCTTGTGCACGTTTTCGATCATCACGATTGCCGCATCGACCATGGCGCCGATGGCGATGGCAATGCCGCCCAGCGACATGATGTTCGCGTTGATCCCTTGGTGCTGCATGATGATGAAGGCGATCAGCACGCCGAGCGGCAAAGAGATAATCGCCACCAATGCGGAGCGCAAGTGAAACAGGAACGCGAAGCACACGAGCGCGACGACGATGAATTCCTCGACGAGCTTGCCGGTGAGATTGCGCACCGAGCGCTCAATCAGCTGCGAGCGGTCGTAGGTTTCAACGATCTCGACGCCTTCGGGCAATCCCGGCTTGAGCTGTTCGATTTTGCGCTTGACCGCCTCGATGGTCTGCAGCGCGTTCTTGCCGGAGCGCATCACGATGATGCCGCCCGTGACTTCCCCTTCCCCATCGAGTTCTGAAATCCCGCGGCGCAGTTCCGGACCGAGCTGCAGATGCGCGACATCGCCCAATCGCACGGGCACCCCGCCCGCGCCAGTGCGCAGTGGAATCTTGCGGAAATCATCGAGGCCTTGCAGGTAACCCGTCGCACGTACGACGTATTCCGCCTCGGCCAGTTCCAACACCGAACCACCGGCTTCCTGGTTGGCGCCGCGGATCGCCGCGATCAATTCACGATGGGTAATGCCGTAGGCACGCAGGCGATCGGGTTGCAGAATAACTTGATATTGGCGAACCGCGCCGCCGAGCGTCGCCACCTCAGCCACGTTCGGTACAGCTTTCAGCTCATATTTCAGAAACCAATCCTGCAATGCTCGCAGTTGCGACAGGTCATGACGCCCTGTGCGATCAATGAGGGCGTACTCATAGATCCAGCCCACTGCGGTGGCGTCCGGCCCGAGCGAGGGCTGCACATTCTTGGGCAGACGGCTCTGCACCTGGTTCAGATACTCGAGCACGCGCGAACGCGCCCAGTACATATCCGTGCCATCCTCGAACAGCACGTATACGAACGAATCGCCAAAGAACGAGTAGCCGCGAACCGTTTTTGCACCCGGTACCGACAGCATCGTCGTCGTGAGCGGATAGGTAATCTGGTTCTCGACGATGCGCGGCGCCTGACCGGGATACGGCGTGCGGATGATGACCTGAACATCGGACAGATCCGGCAGCGCATCGAGCGGCGTATGCAGCACCGCCCACACGCCCCATGCGGTGACGAGCAGCGTCGCAAGCAGCACCACAAAGCGATTCTCGAGCGACCAGCGAATGAGCCGCGAGATCATGGGGTCGACTTCATCGCAGGCATCGCGTCGAGTATCGTGAGATCGTCGATCTGAAAACCACCTTGGGTTATCGAAGAGAACGAGAAACTCACCCGGTCGCCGACTTTGAGCCCCGGCGGCAGTCCGTTCGCAGGCGGCTTGAAGGACATAGTCATCGCGCCCCATTGGAGCGAGGGCACCGGACCGTGTGAGATGGTGATGGCGTCAGGCGTGATCGCGGTAATCTTGCCTTCCGCCAAGTGCTTGATGGGTGCAGCGGCCTGCATGTCGGTCATCGCGTCTTCTTTCGGTGGTTCGCTGCCTGCGACTGCCGTCAAGCGCGACACGGTGGACTTGAGGCTGGCCTCGGAGTCGATGAGAAACTGACCCGAGAGCACGATCGACTGCCCTTCCTGCAATCCGGACAGGATCGCGGTCCTACCCTCCGCTTCCACGCCCACGCTGACATCGGCCACATCGAAGCCACCGCCCTCGCGCGCGACAATCACGGCGCTACGCTCCCCGGTCGCGATCACCGCCTCGGACGGTACAGCGAGTTGGGGCTCGGTCGGCATCCCCACAAACTCGAGCGAAACGAACATCCCCGGCGCGAGCTTGAATTCCGGGTTCTCGATCACAATGCGCGCAGTGAGCGTTCGGGTCTGCGGATCCACCTCCGGCAACAACGCCGCAACGCGACCTTTGAACGTCATCGCCGGCCATGCGGTGGCATGTGCCGCAACCGTCGATCCCATCGGAATCATCGAGACCTGGGCTTCGGGGACTTGCGCATTCACCCACACGGTATTGAGGCCATTGATCCGAAAGAGTGGCGCTCCCGCCATGAACGCGGCGCCCTCGCGCACCGCGAGATCCGTCACGACGCCGTCGATGGGCGCGAGCAACGTGGTCGTCGCATTCGTCGTGTGATTCATCTCGACATCGCGAATCGTCGCCTCGGGCACCCCGAGCACAACGAGCCGGCGCCGCGCGGCGCCGCGGATCGACTCGCCGCGTTCGGACTTCGCATCGAGTAGCGCGAGATATTCCTCCTGCGCTTCGAGCCAAGCGGGAGAAAGAACGTCAGCGAGCGGCTGACCGCGTCGCACCCTGGCGAGCGAGGTCTGCACGTGCAGGCGCGTGACGTAGCCTTCAACGCGTGACTGCACGACCTTGAGCGACTGCTCATCGAAGGCGACACTGCCGACCGCGGCAAGGCGCGGGTGCAGTACCGTCTTCTCCACCCTTCCCACGCGAATGCCGAGGTTCTGTATGACGTTGGAACTCACTTGTACCGCTGCGCCGCCCTCTTCTCCCGCGTACACCGGCACCAGTTGCATGTCCATGAAGGGCGACTTACCTGGCTTATCGAATTTCGCGTTCGGCACCATCGGGTCGTGCCAGTAGAGGATTTTGCGCTCGCCATTCTCAGCGGCAGCCGCAGACCCTGTCCCCTCGGAGTGTGTGCGTTGCTGCGCGAACCAATAGCCGAAGGCAGCGCCGCCGAGCAGCACCACCAGCATCGCGATGATCAGCTTCAATTTCACATGACTCATGATTTGACCTGTCCTATCAGCGCTGCAGATGCTGCGGGCCGACGTAACGCAGGTAAGCCCAGGCGCGTCCCCGCTCGTTCTGCAGCTGCGCATGCTCGATGACGAATTCGATTTGCTGTTGATAGGCATCGAGCGCCGTACGCAGCTCACCGCGCCCGGCACGATAGGAGGCCAGTGACGCTCTCGAACGCTCGCGCGCCAGTGGCAGAAGCTCCTGTTCATACTGCTTGAGTTGCTGCCCCAGCAGTTCCCACTCGGTAAGCATCTCGCGCAGCTCGGCGGTATGCATGCGCACCTCCGCGTCGCGTTCAGCTTCAAGCTGTCTCAACGCCGCATACTTGGCACTGATTATCGGATCTTGCCGATACTTCGAGAACAATGGCAATCCGATTCGGAATTCCAGCGAGACCATGTCTGAGAATTCCGGGCCGCGCTTCGCGAAAGCGAATTCCGCACTCCAGTCTGGACGTCGCCCCGCTTTCGCGAGATCGACATCAACGCGTGCGGCCTCGATCTGTGAAGCGAACGGCAACAGCGAGCCGTGCTCGTGGACCGAAGCCAACAATGCGGCGGGTGGCATCGGCAACTCATCAAGCGAGGGCATCGACGCCAACGGCCGGCTGGCATCCACATCAATCCAGCGTGTTAACTCAAGCGCCGCGCGTCGCGACTGGATCTGCATCATCAGCACGCGATTTGATAGTTGCACGCTTGCGGTCTGCGCGGCTAGCGCGTCGGTAGTGGAACTGCGCCCCGCGGCCACTGCCGCGCGTGCTGCAGCGGCCTGCAGTTCAACTTCCGATTCCAGCCCGCGAAGCTCATTGAGCGAGGCTTCGGCAGTCGCGCGTTCAATCCAGGCTTGAGCAACTTCTCGGGCCACATCGAGCCGCGACTCGACAAGTCCCGCATCCGCGATCCCCACTTCCGCATCGGCGCGCGCGCGTTGCAGCCGGCGCTTAGCTGCACTGGGAAACTCCTGCATCACGCCTACCTTGCGCATGGTCATGAAGTCGGACGTTGTCGAGTAGGCATCCGCACCCGTCACGGGCAGGTTATCGATGCCGACCACCAATTCCGGATCAGGCAGACGACCCGCGCTCATGGTGAGCGCCCGTGCCGCCTCCGCATCGGCGGTTCGCGCGTTCAAGGCAGGCGCCGTTTCGAGCGCGAGCGCCACCGCGGCATCAAGCGACAGCGGTGACTCTTGCGCACCCGCGCTCCACGGGTTCACTAGGAGTAACGACAGCAGTACACGATTCCAGCGCATCTGGAAGCTCCTCAAGTTCGAATCGCTGAGAGTGCAAAACAGCGTCGGCCAAGCACTCGACAGCAGGTGCTCGAAGCAGTACCAGTCAGTGGACAGACGATGAGTGCAGACACCCGGCTGAATGCCGGTGATGCGGGGGGCGAATTTAGAGGCGCAAGCGGCCGGTACGCAGGTAGGTCAGCGCCGCATCCGTGCGGGGCGCAGAAGGCGCAGATGCAGGCATGTCGTAGAGGTGGGCCAGGTCTGGGAAAGACGCGACCCATACGGGAAGAACGGGCAAATCGGGCGTGCCGGAGGGACTGGCGGGAAACTCTTTCAGCAAGCGACTGGAATTGACTGACACCGCTTGAGACGAAGCGGGCGTCCCCACACAGCAGATCACTTCGGCCGGCGCACCCCCACACGGGGACGGCGCCTGCGGCGGGCAGCAATCATGCTGAGCCGCCATCGGACACGCGAATGCCGGCGCGGCGGCCCCGAGGAGGCCGACCCAGATCAAGAGCAATACGCTCAATCGCCGCAACATCAACACGCGCTCCTTGGAGCCGGTCGCAAATGCAGAACGCATTGAGATTCAGCCATTTGGTGCCCGCAAGTCAACTGCCGCGCGTGCGTCCCTTCACGTTCTGCCAGATCGGGCCGTCGCTTTACTCTGCACAACTCCGCGGCGGCGAGGCCTGGCCTCGACGGCAACACGAGTCACCGTTCAAAGGCTTTCCGGGTTTCGCCGGTTCGACTGGCGAAACCCCCAGCGGGTGGTCTGATCTCGCCATTATGTAGCTTCACCTCGATAACAGGGGCCGAGTTTCCACTCAATTTAGCGCGATTCGGCCGGCTGACTTTCTTGTGCTAAATGGAAATGATTGGCATGAAGTCCGGGGCCGAGAACGAAGAGGTCGTTGCCGATGCGCACTATTGCCACGAAATCTGCTGGGCAGTAGCATTCTGCGATGGAGCCGCAACCGAGTAGACGATTCAAATCGCGGGAAATTGCCGCGTGGACCCTGCGAGTTATTGTGGGCCTTATGTTTCTCCTGATATCAGCTACCAAGCTCATTGGCACCGCGGATACAGTTGAGTACTTCGAAGCTATCGGCTGGGGACAATGGTTTCGCTATCTGACAGGATCGCTCGATCTGGTAGGCGCGGTGCTGCTATTCGTGCCTCGTTTTACATTTTACGGGGCGGTCGTGCTAATCAGTTCCGTCGGAACGGCAACCGTGCTTTCCATGACAGTGCTCAGAGGCGATCCGCACTGGGGCGACCTGTCCAAGGTGCTACAGCCGTTGATACTCACGTTACTTACCGTTGCGCTAGCCTGGCTGACCTGGCCGCTCAGCCCAGATTTGATTTCCGCCAAAGTGAGTTCGAAAAACCCGTAAACGGAAGTGCAACCCGCAGCTTCTGTTCGGACACGGATTAACTCTTAGCTCTTGTGATTCCGCTGGTAATGATGTGATGTGACACAGCTTCGTTCCTGCATTCCCTTGCGAAGAGCGTCACAGCCACGGCTCAAGAAATAACCGGCGGCACGCACCGTCATCTCACACGCACTCGTCGTCCAACTACCTTACGTCCGGCATGGGATCGATCGGCGTCGGTTTCGTTGGCGAGCTAATCTGATATGCGGCGATACGAGCCTCACTCAAACGCTGGAGAATCAGCTCAACGGCGTCACCGATGGATTCGAACGCATCATGAGCAACAGTGCAGCGCCTGATGCGAGTCCTCGGATTGCGAGGCGCAGTGCGCGGCAAGGGATTCAAGACGACGATTCCCGATACGGCGGCACTGCGCCCTTCGGACTTGGTTCGTCGTCAATTCCGGGGCCGAGCGGCCAAATCAGCTGTGGGTCGCGGATTTCACCTTCGTCGCCACCTGGCGCGGTCCGGTGTTCGTTGCCTTCGTCATCGATGTGTTTGCACGCATGATCGTCGGCTGGCGAGTCAGCGCCTCGATGAAGACCGACTGGGCATACTATCGTCGTCATGAGTCTCACGCTCAAGCAGCGCGACTCACACTCGGAGCTCTCCGGAATACTCGGCGCGGTTCAATATGCAGTCGGCACGAAGAAAGAGCACTCGTGCATGAGTTACGTCGAACGTCCGTGATGCCGTCACGGGTTGATGACAGCGACGAACGTCGCCTATGGGGAACGCGAAGAACGTGGGCGCCTACATCATCATTCTCGGCGCCGAGATCAACTCCGAGCTGGAACGCCAGACGGTCAAGGACACCACCGAAGGACAGCCTCGTCGCCTGGGCGAGCGCGGCGCTTATTCCGCCGACACCATCGGGGAAGCCCACCGCTCACATTGAGAATTCCAACCTGCGTGATTGCGTGCAACCGGATGTCTTCTCAGACTCGTGCAGCAGCAGAACGGTGATACGGTGTTCGACCTGACCATGAAGCCGATATCAAGGCGTCAACGATGCCCCAGCACCGGATGCGGCTTGTACGGTTCCTCCAGCGACTTGATCTCGTCAGCGGTCAGGGTCACACCCAATGCCGTGACCGATTCTTCGAGCTGGTTCAGTTTGGTCGCGCCGATGATAGGCGCTGTGATGACGGGCTTCGACATGACCCAGGCAAGCGCGACCTGCATCGGCGGTACGCCTTTGGCGCTCGCCACCTCATGCAGACGCTGCTGCACGATGAAATCGTCTTCGCGAAAATACAGATGGCGTGCGAATGAATCGGACTTCGCACGCACCGTCTCACCACCTTCACGAGCGCGGTTGCCGGCCAGGAATCCGCGTGCCAGCGGCGACCAAGGAATGACGCCGATCTGCTGATCCCTGCACAGCGGCAGAATTTCCCGTTCCTCTTCGCGATAGATCAGGTTGTACTGCGGCTGCATGGAAACGAACTTGGTCCAGCCGTTGATTTCCTGGATGTGCAGCGCCTTGGCAAACTGCCACGCATACATCGACGAGGCGCCGATATAGAGCACCTTGCCTGCGCGTACCAGATCATCGAGCGCTCGCGCAGTTTCCTCGAATGGCGTTTCGTAATCCCATCGATGCAACTGGTAGAGGTCGATGTAATCCACACCCAGGCGCCTCAGACTCGCGTCGGCTGCTGACATGATGTGCTTGCGCGATGCACCGCCCTCGTTGGGACCTTTGCCCATCGGGCCGAAGAACTTGGTCGCTATGACCACCTCCTCACGACGCGTGTACTCGCGAATCGCCTTCCCCAGCACCCGTTCGCTGGCTCCCTCCGCGTACGCGTCGGCGGTGTCGAAGAAATTGATGCCGAGTTCCAGTGCACGCTTGAAGAAAGGCAGGCTGCTTGCCTCATCGAGCGTCCAGTCCGAATGCATCGAACCCTTGCCGTAGCTCATGCAGCCCAGACACAGCTGCGATACCTTCAGGCCGGTGTTGCCGAGTCGAACGTGCTTCACGAGTGGGTTTCTCCGGCCAGGGTTGCGTCGAGCGCATCGAGCGCCGCTTCTACTTCGCGATGCCGTTTGGTCGCGAAGCTGCGGATCTTGGGATCGGTGATGATCATGAACTCACCGCGTTCGATGCCATCGAGGCAGAGCCGCGCGGTATCGTCAGGGTGCTGTCCGGATGCCGCCACCTTGCTCGCACGCTCGAGGAAATCCTTTGGCATCTCCGATCGTCCGCCGTAGCGGTCCTGCCGCGAACGGCGTGCATCGTAGATTCTGGTGGCGACCACCCCCGGACAGAACACGGTGACGCCAACGCCGGTTTTGGCCAGATCGCGTCGCAGCGTATCCGCAAGTGCGAGCACCGCATGTTTGGTCATGGTGTACACGCTGGCGGGCCCGATCACCGGCACGCCCAATGAATTCTCCGAGCCCGTGACGACGAAGCGTGTGGCGGCGCCCTGCTCCGCGGCCTTGATCAGCAGTGGCACGAAGGTCTGCATGGTCAGAAACGTGCCGCGCACGTTGACATCGACCAGCCACGAGAATTCCTCTTCGGACGTAGCGACGATCTCACCGCCGATAGCGACGCCGGCATTGGCGAAGACGTGGGTAACGTGACCCCATTGTTTGACGACGTCGCGCGCCAGCGCAGTGAGATCCTCGCGCTCGGTTACGTCACAGCGATAGGCGCGTGCCGAAGCGCCAATTTCATCGGCAACCGCGGTCGCCTGCTGCAGATCGAGATCGGCCACTGCAACCCTGGCGCCGCGCTGCGCCAGCATGATCGCAAGCGAGCGACCAATTCCACTGCCGCCGCCGGTGATGACGGCGATGCTCTCATTGAATCCTGACATGATCGGTACTCCGCCAGCCTGTTACCTTTCGTGATGCCGACGCCGGCTGCCGTTGATTGCGTCGGCTCTCGACCGTTCAGAGCAGAGCAATGCCCTGCGGAATGGATTTCCAGAACTCGCCATCGTGGCCAAAGAAAATTCGATGGCCGCTCGCCTGCATGCTGCGCAGGAGCCGCAGCGTCGCCAAGCTCTGCTCGCGATCGAAGTTCTGCGGCGGCACACGCAACTCGTCGAGCGAACGTCGCAGATAGCAGCAATCCGCCGCCAGCACGACATCACCCTTCGGCAATTTGACGCGGGCGGACTGATGTCCGGGCGTGTGGCCATAGGTGGGGAAGATCGACACCGAACCATCGCCATAGAGATCGTACTCGCCCTCGATCTCCTTGACCGGATGTCCGACCTCGAAGTCGCGCTTGTCGTAGATCGGGCCCTCGGCGACGCGTGCCGCCTGCCGCTCAGGGCGCTGGATGATGACGGTGGCGTTCGGTATGGATGCATTGCCGCCGCAATGATCGGCATGAAAGTGTGAATTGATGATCCACTGCACCTTGCCCGGATCGATATCGATGACGCGCAGGCGCGCAGCGATGTCGGCGCTCTCATCGAACTCGAAGCCGGTCGCGTCAGGCGGCAGTCGTTCCTGAGGGTGACGAAAAAAGCGGCGCCCCAGACCGGTATCGAACAACGCCAGTCCCTGCGGATGCTCGATCAGATATGCAGGTATGGGCGAGCGGATGATGTTCTTTTCGCCACCGTCCAGAAAGAAACCGACTGACGATTGAAACCAACCGCAGGTGAACGCGTAGAGCTGGACCATGTATCGACCCTTTGAGATCCGATCGTCAGAGCATGCAGTGATGAGTTTCAGCCGACATTCCAGTCCTTATCCGTTCGCAACAGCTTTGCCGATCCGCTGAGTCGACTGAGTTTCCGGCTTGAACGCCTGGCTTGGCGCTGGATCGTGAACCCGTGATGAGTCCGCTGGTTGCTGCTGCAATGCGCGGCGAAATGGCTTGATCGCACCGAAAATGAGCAGGCTCGAGCCGATCGCAGCGCCGGTACAGACCATGCCGAGCGACTCTTGAACGCGGTACGGGTCGCGCAGAATGTGTTCGGTCACGACCGCAACGAGCGTAGGCGCCACACCGAGGCCCATCACGGATGACGCGAATATATACAGCGAGTTGACGAGTCCACGCATGCGATTTGGCGTCGCAAGCTGCAGGGCGGTGAGCGCCAGACCCTGCGGAAACACGTAGGTGACGATGACGATCGCGGTCGCGCCGAGCGTGCTCGAGACGGTCGACGCCACCAGGATGGTGGCGCATGCCGGCGCCAGCAGCACGGTGAAAGGAAACACCGCACGAATGACGCCATCGACATGGCCCCGCCTGACGAACCAGGCGGCAGCGAGCGGTCCGAAGATGATGGCGGCCGTGATGCCCGACGAACCTGCGAGCAGCGATAGCATGCCCAGGTCCTTGCCCACGGTGGCCGCATCCAGTCCGAAGCGGCGAATCAGCGCCGTCGGCATCCATGCCTGGATGGAATAGGACACCGTGCTCATCAATGCCACACCGAACATCAGGCAGAGATAGAACCGCCGATGCGCCCACAGATAGCGGCGGACGTCGGCAAGGGAAGGCGCAACTTCTGCGGTGGCACCGACTGCGGATGTACGGGCCGGTTCACGGATCGATAACACGAGTGGAATCGCGAGCAGACCTAGCAGGCCGGCAGCGACAAATGACAAACGCCACGCATTCAGTTCGACGCCGGCAAACTCGATCGTGCCGGTCGCATGTCCGGCGATTGCGCCACCTAGCAGCAATGCGCTGCTGCTGCCTAGATATGAACCCAGACCGTAGATGCTCGATGCACGCGGCAGCTTGCTCGGACTGAAGTAGTCGCTGATCAGCGAGAAAACCGCCGGTGTGAGACAGGCCTCGGCGGCGCCGACGCCCACCCGACTGGCGAATAGCGACCAGAAGCCCGTGGCGAATCCGCCGAGCGCCGTGGAGAGGCTCCACGCGATTGCGCCGAACAGCATGACGTTGCGGCGACTGCCACGATCGACCCAGCGACCGAAGACTGGACCCATCACAACGTATGCGACGGCAAAACCCAGCCCTTGCAGAAAGCTGATTCGGGTATCGCTCAGGCCGAGGTCGGTCCTTATCGGCTGAACCATGAGGTTCAGCACCTGCCGATCGATGAACGAAAGACAATAGATGAAGCAGAGCGTCCAGGCTACGACCCAGGCATAACGACTGTCGCGCGTAACGCTACTCATGCATGCGCCGCAGACACGGCGTCGATGAACTGCGCTGCCGGACGTTCGCTGTCAATCGTTCGCATCTTACTTCCTACCTTTGCACAACATCGCGTTGCGGCATCCGATGCCTCGCCTGCAGCAGCGCGCTCTCGATATATGACACTTCCATGAGGTGTTCGGCGGTCTTCCAAAAGTAATCGAGCATGCCCGGCCTGGGCGTCATGAACGATGACGGCGCCCATGATCCATCGGACTCCTGTCGACTCATGAACCAGTCGGCCATCTTGTTGAGCCAGTGCAGTCGATCGAGTGTTGGCGAAGCCGTGTGCATGGCGGCGACGCCCCAACCGAACTTGCAGATCTGCACGGAGCTGCGATCGTCGAACTGATCCGTGGTGCCGCCTTCATTCAATGCGAGATATCGCTGACCCAATGTCAGCGCATCGACGTCGCCGGTTTTCTGGGAGTAGCCGGCGAGAAAAGCCGCTGCGATGCCGGGATTGAAGTACGCCTGCTTCGGCGCGGAGAAATCGACCACGCGGACGAACGCTTCCTTGGCACCGAACGTGGTCACCAGTTCGCCGTTGCGAAGTCCCGTATAGAGTTTGGTCGGCAACTCGGGCTGCTTTGCATAGAGCTGCTTCAGCCACGAGCAAACGCCGTCGGCCGCAGCAGTACGCCCCGTAACGAGCGCAGAGATGCCGAGCTGCGCCGTCTTCAGCAGATCCTGCAGCGGCTCCTGCCGGAAATCTGCACTGTTGTACGCACCGCCGGTGATTGGATCCTGATAGGTTTCGAGTCGGTCCATGACCGCTTCGGCGAGGTCATAGCGCGCCAGCAGCGCGGCTGCAATCGCGATCGGCGACAACAGATAGACGGAACTGCCAGGCTGCCCGCCACCGAATGGACCACCGCGGAGATCCCCCTGATCGGTCAGCGCATTGCGTTCGATCCAGCCCAGCATGGCCGCCGCAACATCGGGAGCGCCGCCGACGCACAACGCCCACGGCGCACGCCACCAGGAATTGCCGATTTCGCTGGCAACCGGCGTGCCGTCGGCAGCGACCCGATCGCACAGCCAGGCGACGGCCTTGAGGCGCGTGTCGCGAAGCGCAGCCGGACGAGCACGGTCCGCAGGACCTGGCATGTTGTCGTTGCTCATGTCGATCTTCGATTGCCGGCGCATGCACCTGCTATTTCTTGCGTGTCTGCGCGATTACTCTGTCGAGAATCGGCACGATCGCCGTCGAGAAGCCCTGCGGGTCATCGGTCATTGCGAAATGACTGAGTCCGGGCGCGACGATGAACTCCACATTGGGAATGTTCTTCTTGACCGCGATCCCGCCGTGATCCTGATCGAACGCGGCCGGATCGTATTCGCCGGCCACCAGATAGACCGGCTTGGTCACTGCACGCAGTTTGTGACCGTTGCGTTTCAGATCGTGCCCCACCAGGTAATAATCATTGTCGCCGGCATAGATACCGGGGTAACCCGAGTGATAGATCCATTGGATCTCATACGCGGACGACTCGGGACCGACGGGACTGGTGGCGCCGAAGTTCATCCCCGGCGCCAGGTACGACGATATCGACGGCGTGCGGAACCGGTCGTTCAAAGTCGCGTCCGCCACTCTCGACGACGGATCGTACATGCCGTTCAGCGAAACGAATGCGCCGAAACGCTCGGGCCGTTCGGCCGCGAGATCGAGCGCCAACTGTCCACCCACTGAACAACCCATGAAGAATGGCTGATCGAGCTCGAGCGCGTCGGCAAACGCGACAACCCAGTTCATCAGATACTCGAGCGTCGGCTTGTACGCCCGCTCCCACCAGCGAACACCAATCGGCGGCAACGAACGACCGTGATACGGCAGATCGTAGGCATACATGCGGAAACGCGCCTGCATCTCCGGATCGGCCAGCACGTTGCGATACTGACGACTGTCCGCGCCCGCGGTTGCGTGCAGAAGCAGCGGAATCGAACCGTGCCCCGCCTCTTCGTAGTACACGCGCGCTTCGGTGTCATTGGCGCGGATGTAGCGATAACGGCCGACTGCCGTATCCGTGGCGCGGTTCGGTACGAACTCCGCCTTGCGCGGCAACGGACCTACGACCGCCTCGACGAAGATGCGATAGAGACGCTGCAATCCCATCTGATACGGGGCGATCACTCGCAGGAAATCGCCGCGTGTCGACAACCCTTTGAGCCCGCCCATGGTGAGGCTTTCGTAGCCGGGTGCGGGCACTCCCGCTCGCAGAGCGCATTTCCAGAAGTCCTCGCCCGCCACGATCTCTGCATCGCAGGTACCCGTACCGGGCTGGCTCCGACTGGTGCTTACACTACCGTTGTCGAACTTGAAGTCGAACGACACATCGGGCAGAGAAATCCTGATCGTCGCGGCGAGACCGCGCATCTGGTAGGCAAGCTCGACATCCTGGCCGACGCGCTTGGAGACTGCCGCGAGGTCGATGGTAGGCAATGGCAATTCCCCTGTATTCACGTCGTTTATTGACATTTAATGTCGCGCTGTGACACAAGTCAAGCGCGTGGACAGAGCAACGGAACCGCAACGAAACGCGCCATGCTCGATCGAAGCAGAATTCGTGGCGCTACTCGAAAGATGGCCGGATCGAAGCGAGCCTTCGCGGCCGCTGCGGCTCACATCTCTAGCCAGAATGCCATGGCGTGATCTATACTGTCACACAGTGACACTTAATGGAAGCGCCGCCGGTCCTCCAGAGCGGGCGCCGACCTCAATGCGGGGAGACGGAGATGATCAAACTGCTGATGCTGGTTTCCCGAAAGCAGGGCACGAGTCGGGAAGACTTCCGCAATTACTACGAGCGCGCGCACGCACCGCTGGCGGCAGGACTGATGGCGCACTGCAAACGGTATGTGCGCAACTTCGTTGCGGATGAACCAACGGGTCCTGTGGGCTTCGACGCGGTGACGGAGATGTGGTTCGATGTCGACGGACCGTGGGACGTCGCCAAAAAGTCACTGTCGGATGCGAGCTCGGCGCAGATCCTGGCGCAGGACGAGGTGAAGTTCATCGATCGCGCAGCGACACGGATCTTCACCGTCCATGAGCACGAGACGCCCGCAGACGGTCTGCCTGCCAACCGCCGTTAGAATGATTCTGCGATGTTCTGCAGACCGCTATATCACGCTTTCAATCGGAGCCCCTGATGGCAAGCACCGCAGCCGCTAGCGCACCCATTCCGGACCTGAGCAAGCCTCAGTCATTCGTCGACGCCGTACCACATGCCGCTTTTGCCGAGTTGCGACGCCGGCCCGGCCTGTACTGGCAGCCAACCAAAGTGAGCACGGTCCACGGCGGCTACTGGGCCGTGACACGCTTCGCCGACATCGTAGCGATAGAAAAGAATCTGGCCGCCTTCACCTCGACGCATGGGGCAGCCTATCCGTTGCTGAGTCCGGCGCCGATCGAAGGGCCGATGGCGGACGGACTGATGATGAACGATCCGCCGCGACACTCCCGTCTGCGGCGAGTGGCGGCAGCCGGATTCAGTCCGCGTGTCGTGGCCAACTTCGAAAGCTGGATCAGAGAGATCGTTCGCGATGCCATCGAGGATGTTGCCGACAAGAACGAGTTCGACTACGTGGATGCGTTTGCCCGGACCGTGCCGGCCTACGTGATCGGTCGTGTACTGGGCGCACGACGCGAAGATCGCCAGCGACTGGTCGACTGGACGATCGCACTGTTTCTGGCGACCCAGCAGAGCGAGCATCCCGATGATGACGGTGATACGCGCATCGCGAATGTCGTTGCCGCACAGCAGAGGATCGGTGCTTACGCGGAAGAGATTCAGGCATTCAAACGCAAGGAGCCGGCGGACGACATGTTCACTGCCCTGAACGGCAGCGTCGAGCGAGGCGAGATTACCCAGGCCGAGTTCGTGCGCTGGATGATCCTCATGCTGTCCGCGGGGTTCGAAACCACGCATACCGTGATCGGACAATCCATGCGCATGTATCTCGAGGACCCGGAAGTTTGCGCAGCAACGGACCGCGCGGTACAGGAAGGCCTCAGCGGTCGCGTCGCCGATGAGTACATTCGTCTCGTGACGCCGGCCATGCAGATGGCGCGCACAGCAAAATGCGACGTCGAGGTCGCGGGAACGAAAGTGTGCAAGGGTGATGTCATGGTGCTGTATTACGTCTCCGCCAATCGGGACGAGAGCATCTATTCGAATCCCGACAAGTTCGATCCCTGGCGCAAGGAAACCGATACGCTCGCTTTCGGCAGCGGCATTCACCGCTGCCTCGGCTCGCATCTCGCGAAGCTCGAAGTGCAGATCCTGTTCGAGGAACTGCACAAAAGCGGCTACAAACTGCGCCTGAACGGCCAGCCGAAGCGTGGCTGGTCGAACTTCATCAATCAGCTCAATGAACTTCCCGTGGCAAAGGGCTGAAATGGCGATCGTGGCGCGAGCCGATACCTACTCATAGGCAATCGAAAACGACACATGAAGACCTGGTTCATCACTGGCGCCGGCCGTGGTCTGGGCAAGGCGTTTACCGAGGCCGCTCTGCAGCGCGGCGATCGCGTCGCGGCCACGGCTCGCAAGACCACTGATCTCGCCCTGCTCGCTGCACGCTTCAAGGACACATTGCTACCTCTGGAACTCGACGTCACCGACTCCGCCGCTGCCACCGCAACAGTACGTAACGCATTCGAGCAACGCCGCGGCTAACGCATCCGGCAATCCAGCCGCGGCTGGCGCGGCGATTCTGAAAGTCGCCGATGCGGCAGAACCACCGAGTGTTCTTCGGTTCGCTGCCGCCAATACTCGTTCAGACCGGAACATCATCCATGGTCGTGGTGCGTTGCATGTAGCGCCGGGTGCCTTCCGGCATATCGCCGATGACGGCGTGCTGCACGCTGGCGTTGTCCCAGATGACGACATCGCCCGGCTGCCAGCGATGACGAAACGTCAACTCGACGCGACCGCAGTGGGCCCACAGGTATTGCAGCAGCGGCAGGCTTTCTTCGACAGTCATGTCTTCGAAGCGGCGTGTGTACATGGAATTCACGTACAGCGCCTTGCGACCGGTCTCGGGATGGGTTCGCACCACTGGATGCGTCGCTTGTTCGTCGATGGTCCGATACACGGCATAGTCCTTGCTCGGCGGCACCTTGGCAGTGGTGTGAACCGCGCGCAAGCCCTGCAATACCTTCTGCAAGCCCGGTGACAGTCGCTCGAAGGCAAGGTGCTGATTGGAGAACTGCGTGTCGTTACCATACGGCGGCAACTCGCGCGCGACCAGGATCGAGAAACGCGGTGGGCGCACGGCATGCGACGAATCCTGATGCCAGTTCTCGGTCAGCTTGCGCGCGCCAATCACCTCGATGATTTCCGGATAGCCTTCCAGACCGCCGACGACAGGCTGAATATAGAAATCGCCGAACACAGTAGCAGTGAACGTCTTGTGTTGCTGCGGCGTGATGCTCTGGCCGCGGAAACAGACGACGTGGTACTGGCGCATCAACGCGCGCACGTAGTTCTTCTGCTCCTGATCGAGGTCCGCGCCTATGTCGAAGCCATGCACATAGGCGCCCAACGAGCCCGCTGCAGGTTCGACTCGCACCGACGTCATCTCCAGAACTGCGCTCATGTCCTTTCCCCTCTACTTCCTTTACTTCATTGTCTTTTACTTCATTGTCCAGCGAGGCATTCGGACAACGTCACGGTGCGGGTATCGCGACCGGAGCGCAGGATCTTTCCGCCACGCGCACCGGTCAATTCCCCCTCGACGACGACCGGCACGCCGTTGACGATGACGTAGCGAACGCCAACCGCATCCGCCGTGAGGCGCGACTCGTTCTCCGGCAGATCGTCACGCATCTGTACCGGACCGCAATCGACCGTCGACGGATCAAATACGGTAATGTCCGCGGCCATGCCCGGAGCAAGCAGCCCGCGATCGATGAGGCCGAAGCGTTTCGCCGGCAGCAGAGTGATGCGATGCACGGCCTCCTCCAACGGCAACAGCTTGCGCTTGCGCACACCCTCGCCGAGCAACTGTGTAGAGAACGCGAATGTGTTGATCATGTCGAGATGCGCGCCCGCATCCGATCCGCCGATGATGCAGCGATCATCTCGCCACGTCTCGGCGCGCATACGCCAGGAAGCGTCGTCTTCGCCGCCCAGTGGTGGCGAGAACGAAAACGCAAGTTCTTCCTCGACCACCAGATCGAACAGCGTTTCGAGCGGATCCTTGCCGATCGACCCTGCGTACTCGCCGAGCGTGGTACCGAGCAGGCGCTGACGAGACGGCGATCCAATCGCCTCGATGGTCAGCGCATTCCAATCCTTGAACATGCGGGCAATCGCCGGGACCTTGATCTGCTTCGCCCCTTCGGTCAACTTGCGCCGAACGGCGGGGTCGGCCAGTGCCTTCAGCTTCTCGCCGCGCGGCAGGAGAGTGACTTCGGACCAGCCGGGGATCGTGTCGATCAGGAATCCGCTGACGAAATTCA
>Ga0065707_10082169_pt1 | contig 20427 bp, 16 predicted proteins | sample SwiRhicommuniRL3_FD_59094 | JGI IMG/M metagenome (GOLD analysis project Ga0065707, IMG submission 59094) | Switchgrass rhizosphere bacterial communities from Rose Lake, Michigan, USA - RL3 v2 (version 2) | ecosystem: Host-associated > Plants > Roots > Rhizosphere > Soil | place: East Lansing...
CGAGGAACCACCGGGCGGCGACGTGGACATTGCCGAGATTAAGAAACGCTATGGCAAGAAGTTTTGCATGAAGGGTAACGTCAACACTTTTGAGTTCATGCTGCGAGCCACGCCGGAACAGGTGGAGGAAAAAGCCAAACGGCTGATCGATGACTGTGCCGCAGATGGAGGGTTTGTCCTCTCCACCGGCGACCAGTGCGGACGCGACACCCCGGATGCCAACCTGTTCAAACTTGTGGAAGTAGCCCGCGAATATGGGCGATACACATAACTAGCGATCATCGAAAAAGGAAAACAATATGCCTCGTCCTATTACGATCACTAGTGGCCAATGGTGGGATATTCCATTCGAGACACTGTGTCAGAAAATGGCCGAATTTGGCTACGACGGAATCGAGCTTGCCTGCTGGGGTGATCACTTCGACGTGGAACGTGCGCTCAGTGAGGATGCCTACATCGGCGGGCGCCGCGATATTCTGGAAAAACACGGTCTAAAATGTTTTGCCATTAGCAATCACAATGTCGGCCAGGCGGTTTGCGATGTAATTGATGAACGGCATCGCTTTACATTGCCTGCCGCGATCTGGGGAGATGGAAAGGAAGATGGTGTTCGCCGCCGCGCCGTCGAGAATATGCAAAATGCTGCTCGCGCAGCTGCCAGCTTTGGCGTACCAGTCGTCACCGGTTTTACCGGCTCGCCAATTTGGAGATACCTGTTTTATTGGCGCCCGGACATGGCTGAGGTGGTCGAGCGCGGCTACCGCTTCTTTGCCGAGATGTGGAACCCAATCCTGGATGTCTTTCAGCATGAAGGCGCGAAGTTCGCGCTGGAAGTACATCCAACCGAAATTGCTTTTGATATCGTGACATCACAAAAAGCGGTCGAGGCTGTCGGTGGGCGTACGGAATTTGGCTTCAACTATGATCCCAGCCACCTTGGATATCAGGGCGTAGATTACGTTGGCTTCATCCGAAAGTTCGGCGACCGGATCTATCACGTGCACATGAAGGATGCCTACTGGTCGCCCACCCCCACCCAGGCTGGAGTCTTTGGCGGGCATCTCGAGTTCGGTGATCCGCGCCGCTACTGGGACTTTCGTTCACCTGGGCGCGGCTTGATTAATTTCGAGTCCATCCTCCGGGCGTTGAACGAAGTGGGCTATGGTGGTCCGCTCTCGGTCGAATTCGAGGACCCGGGTATGGACCGTGAACATGGTGCACGCGAAGCCTGTGCATTCGTCCGACAGTTGGACTTCATTCCCTCAAAGCAAGTAAGTAATTCCTAAAGAGGAGACTTCATGGAACGAGGCGTTTACTTTGATGCATGGTTCCCCAATCAGCATTGCTATCATCCCAGCCTGCCCGGTCGCCGCCTGCGCATGATCGACCACCTGGTCGATTTCCGCGCCACAACGCTCGTGTGGGCGGCCATGGGCGGAGGCTCGATTGCCCTCCCCTACCTCGAGCAGGAAGCCTTCGCGCCGATCGATTCACGATTCCGCTTTTATGGCTTCGTCAATGACAGCGAGTTCATCCAGGAGTGCCAGAAAAAAGGGATCAAAGTCTTTGGCATCGTCTTCGAGGTGCAGGGTTGGGAGATGCCAGCTGAATTGAACGATGACGAAACTCAAATCTTCGCCTTCAATGAATTGCGCGGCGCTGGCAAGAAAGTTTGGATGGGATTACGCGAGTTTTCACAGAATCGTTATCCAAATCTCTGGCCGCCCATCGAGAAGTATTTCCCCGAAGGGCTCATTGACAGCGATGGCAATAAAGTCACGGACCTGATTGAGACTTGTGTCTCGCGCGACATTCACGGGGTGCCATGCCATGCGCGCTGGGTGGAATGCCCTGACCGCGAGCATCAGTGTTATCTGATGGATCGTAACAACCCGGTCTGGCGCGAATACTTGAAAGCCGTCATCCGGATACAGATCGACGCGGGCGTGGATGGCATCCAATTGGATGAAGCGGAACTGCCGATCACCAGTTTCCAATATGGAGGCTGCTTCTGCAAGGACTGCATGAAAGGCTTTCAGCAATTTTTGAAGGATCAACCTGAGGATCAACTTCCGGTTGAGCTAAAGGGAGTCGACCTCGAAACCTTCCATTACGGCGAATGGCTGCTGGCACAGGGATTCGACTTCAAAACAAATCGTGAGGCAGCACCGCTCTTTTGGGAATATCACCGTTATCAAACTCGCCAAATTGCACGCTACTTCGGCGAGCTGGCGGATTACATTCGTGAGTATGCTGCCCAAAAAGGACGGACCGTGCTGGTCTCGGGCAACTTCTTCAATCTGGTGGCTCATTGGTATTATCCTTTGGAGCCGAAAGTTGATCTCATCATTACCGAGATGCGCAACACACGCTATCGTCAGCCGGCCTGGTATCGCTATGTGGCTGGGTTCGCAGCGGGTAAACCGGTGATCGTGGCTGAAAATCCTTATGGCGGCGTCATCCCGGACCTGGTCCAGATGCTCAAAGTCGGCAAAGGGCGTGATTTATTCCGCATGTCGCTCTATGAAGCGGCCGCGCTCGGCGCGAACATGAGTGTTCCCTATGGCGCATGGATGGGCAGCGCGATTCAGGATTCGTTCAACCCACCACACGAATTGTGTGCTGAAATCCAGTGCTTCATCGCCGACCACGAATCCCTTTACAGTCACAGGACTGCCTCGGAGACGGCGGTCGTCTACAGCGTGGAGACAGAGTTCCAACGTGAGAGTGGGCGTGGCATCTTCGCCGATAACCGTTCCAATTCCGGATCCAGCGAGGTAGGTCCTTTCTGGCAAACCTGCGAGGCATTGAGCAAGGCAGCCCAGCCTTATGACGTTCTCTTTTTCCCGGATGGAGATTTGAGGACCGATTCCTTAACCTCTGAAGTTCTGAGCCAATATCAAACCCTCGTTCTGCCCGATTGCCGTTACCTGACCCAAACTCAATCTAAGCTTCTTCGCGATTATCTGAACCGAGGTGGTTACCTTTTGGTGCTGGACGAATTAGGAACCAACCTGCCCGTGGATGAGCAAGAGTCAATCCTCAAACATAGAGGCACTCGCCGAATTCAAAACAGCCTGGGCTTTGACCTTTCATGGCTCCCGGCAGAACAACAACTTCGCTTCTCCGAACCGGCCGATCTGGCCATCAACCTCCAACGTGTAGAGGCTGGAATAGCAGTTCATATCATCCGCTACGATTATGATTTCGAAAAAGATCAAGTTCCAGATTTGGAAGAGCTGGATCTTGAACTAAGCCTTGCGGGAAATTTTGGCAGCGTGGAAGTCTTCGCTCCCACTGGCTCACCAAAGGCTGAACTTGAGACCCTCTTAGATGGCTTACATCATTTGAGACTTATGAACATCCCGCTTTATAGCATTGTTTACCTTAAATCCACTTCTGAGGATACAAATTGAGGAGGCATCTATGATCAGTAGAGAGCAGTTTAAGTCTGCGCAGCAAAAAGCAAGGGAATACCTGTACCGGGCAGGGATTGTGATCACACCGCAAGAGGCAGCCAACATCGAGGTGGCGGATTTCGGCCTGGATGAGCTGCATGATACCGGGTTGGAACTGGTTGTCTACGTCAACACGGAGCGTGTCTGCGCCAAGGAGCTTGTGCTCTTTCCGCGCCAGACCTGCCCGGAGCACTATCACCCGCCCGTCGCCGGCGAACCCGGCAAAGAGGAAACCTTCCGTTGCCGCTGGGGTGAGGTTTACCTGTACGTGCCAGGAGAGGCCACTCCCACTCCTAAGGCAATTCCTCCAAAAGGACGCGAACAGACTTACAACGTCTGGCACGAAATTATCCTTCAACCCGGAGACCAATACACTTTAAATCCAAACACCCCGCACTGGTTCCAGGCCGGAGATCAAGGCGCGGTCGTATCTGAGTTCTCCACGAAGAGTCGTGACGAGTCAGACATTTTCACCGATCCCCAGATCCAGCGCGCCCCGCTGGTCTCAGACTAAACCTTTATGACCAAAGTCTTGCTCGATACCGATATTGGCACCGATGTTGATGATGCCGTTTGTCTGGCTTATCTCCTCTCTCATCCGGACTGCGAATTGCTGGGCATCACCACCGTCACCGGGGAAGCTGTGAAACGCGCCTCGCTCGCCAGCGCTTTGTGCAAGGCGGCTGGCAGGGATATTCCCATCTACCCTGGCGCAGAACATCCCATGCAGGGAGAACAGCGCCAGCTGATTGCCCAGCAAGCCACTGCGCTGCCACACTGGCCGCATGAAACCAACTTCCCAATGAACCAGGCCGTCGACTTCCTGGCAAACACCATTAGGTCCTATCCGGGCGAGGTGACGCTTTTAACCATTGGTCCTCTGACCAATATTGGCTTATTGTTTTCAGCCCATCCCGATGTCTCAGAGCTGCTCGCAGGTTTGGTAATGATGGGTGGGAACTTTGATGAAGCTGGGCCTGAATCAGGGCGGGTTGAATGGAATGTCGCCGGTGACCTGTTGGCATCTGAGATCACCTATAAAACTCCAGTTCGGCTGCACCGTTCGCTGGGATTGAACGTCACGCAACAGGTGATGATGTCGGCTGAAGATGTGCGTGAAAAATTCACAGCGCCGCTCCTGGGCCCGGTTTTAGATATGGCTGAGATTTGGTTTGCAGGGTTCTACCCGTTCATTACGTTCCATGACCCACTGGCCGCCGCGACAATCTTCGTACCTGATCTGTGCACATATCAACGAGGCACAGTCAAGCTGGATAACGCTGAGAAGCCCGGAACAACAATCTGGCAGCCGGGTGGATCCGAGGCCCCACACCAGGTTGCGATGACGGTGGACATGGATCGCTATTTCGAGCACTTCTTTGATATCGTTGGTTAACAAAAGGAATCTCTTATGAACGAAATCGTACAGAAAATTTTTCAGGGCATTGTGGATGGTCAACAGGATCTGGTTACAGAAACAGTAGAAGCGGCCCTTCAAGCTGGTGTGCCCGCCCGGACGATCCTGGATGAAGGTATGCTCGCAGCCATGTCGGAAGTCGGACGGCTATTCGAAGCGAATGAATGTTATGTGCCGGAAATGCTAATTTCTGCACGCGCCATGAAAGCGGGACTGGCAAAGTTACAACCCAGCCTGAAACAAACGGACGTGCAGGCAACCGGTAAGGTTGCCGTTGGAACCGTGAAAGGCGACCTGCATGATATGGGCAAGAATCTGGTTGGCATGATGCTCGAGGGTGCAGGCTTTACGGTAAAGGACCTGGGAGTGGATGTCTCCCCAGAGGCCTTTGTGGCTGCCGCCGATGACGTGGATGTGATCGGCCTCTCCGCCCTGTTGACAACCACTATGGGTCAAATGAAGACTACCCTGGATGCTTTGGATGCGGCCGGCAAGCGCCCCAAAGTTAAAGTAATCATTGGCGGGGCACCGGTGACTGAAGATTTTGCCCGCCATATCGGCGCAGACGGCTATGCCCCGGATGCCAGCCGCGCAGTTGCGCTTGCAAAATCACTCCTTTTACCTTTTGATTGAGACAGCCGATAAGAAAAAGTGGACATAATACGATCCCTTTGGTGTCGGGCTTTGAACCAGACAACCTAAGAATATAAACCTTTGTTAGGGCTAGTTGCGAGAATAGTAGGGGGATACATGCTGCAATTACGGGTTATCTTCTCTGGAAGAGAATTAGGGGAGCACTTAAAATTTAGCCATGGGAAGAAGATTAACAAAAAGTCATCCAGACTGGGAACTAGTAAATCAGGCCGCTAACGATCTGGCGATCGCCATAAATCCCCAGGTTTTTTTCTGGGGATTCGATGAAAATGGACAGCCAGCAGTCATCGATGAGTTGGAAAGAATAGCTACCGTTGAAAAGGGGAAGAATGCGATTGCAGAGTAGCTCGAAGGGGGAAGATTTGCGGACGGCATCAATACAAGCCATTTATTCAAGTGAAATACTGCTCCGCTCGGCATGGGTCTCCGACCCTCCCGAGATATGACCGCAGGCCCCTTCAATGATTTAATAAATTAATTCGATCTCAGTTGGAAGCAGACGCGGAGCGAATGAGTTCATAAAACGTAATCATCCACAGCACGCAATAAATACCCACGAAAAAAGAAATGATGAAGACTACCGAGAAGATTGTGCTAAACATCAGCAAATGATGGCCCGCCAATCGCGATCCGGTCAAAAGGCGTAGATAGATGATCCTGCCTTCCACGGCTGCAAGAGAAACGGTTGCAAGCGCAAAAAAGATCGTCTGAAACTTGCCGGAAAAACGCGGCGGCAGTTGATCGCTTTGCGGGGCGGTAGGCAGCCACCGAACGAACCAATAAATCAAGATGGCAATACCCCATAAGCTTCCCAGGTTCTGCAAAACTGTATAAAGTGGCACTCCCCCGAGGGAACTACGGAAAACGCTGAAATGCTCCACCATCCAGCCATAGTCATGGGTAAATGAATCCAGGATCACATGAGTGATTGAACCGACCAACAACGAAAGAAGGATTAGGAGAAAACGTTTTAAGGGTCCAAAAGAAAACCCCTGTGCGTGCTTGAATAGACGACGTTGCAAGCTGCTGGGAAGTAAGGAAAGCAAAGGCCATTTGACCAGGATATGGAAAAACCCTAACAAAGCCAGTCCCACCGGCAGATCAAACAACATCAAACCGGGGATCGTATACATGAAAAAATATCCAGGTAGATGGACAAAATAACCAAAATCAGGTGAAAGACTGCCAGCGACCAGTGCTGAAAAGACCAGTCCCACTTTTGTAAAAGGGATGGAGGCCGCAGGGTGAGCGATTGGGGTAGGCATACAAGGATTTCCTCAGGGAAAAGGATTTCAAATTTCGCGCTTTATAGACAGCTGAAAGCCCTTCCGGTTGCAGAAAGATTATTGCTTCTTGGAGTTCTCAGTCTTTGACTTACCCTGTTCGGCGTGAGCCTGTGCGAAGCGGCCTGTGTGACCAAAGGTTTCCCTAATCATTGAAAGATTATTTATTTTCAAATTACTCGCTCTTCAATTTACTCTTCAAGGCATTCCGAATACGCCCCCAAATCGCTTTAACAGTCTCTGCCTGCCCGGGATCAAGTTCCCGGCGACTATAACGTGCCTGAATAAAGGCGTCTGTGATTGAGTCAATGTCTTCGCTTGCCGAGGGCAAGGCGTTCTCTAATCGAACCGCGTATTCAGAAGGTGTTTGCGATGGATTGCGCGTTAACCCCTGTTCACCACCCCGGCGGATCATGGCAAGGTAAAAGAAGTAAATCTGACGGCGGGGATCAAGCGATCGGAGGCTCATCCAGCCTGGGCGAGGCAGGATCCGTTTTCCTTCCAGGCGCACAACAATATTTTGCCACCCTTCAGCGAGCGCGTGCGACAGACTTGCGCGTGCTTTATCCGCATTCTGGTACAACCATTGCCAGGCCAGGATCAGCCAATTGGTAATATGCGACTTGCGAAGCGCGGCAAGAATACGATCATGCTGTCTCACAAAATGTATGAACGAATAAACAATGATCACAGCCAGCGCCCCCCACAAGAAAACGGATCGGATCAGTTCCCAAATCGCGCTGATCGTCAGCGGTGACGCAGGCACGCTCGGAAAGTTCGGCAAAAGAGAGGGAGGGGTTCCGTTGAACATGGGCGGGGCTTTGCCGAACAGGCGAAAAAGCAGGCTAATCAACAGCGTTATAAAAAGGATGAAGAATTGTAAAATAAAGAAAATCACACCGATCACGAAGCCAAAAAATGTTCCCACAAGGGGAAAGAATCCAAGGCTATCACCAGCCGGCAATAGGCTGACGACCACCGCCAGGATCAGGAGGAAGAACAGACTATATATTCCCCACTGCCTTACCAGATTGTCCGACGAAACCGGAATGCGTAAGCTATTCCAGTGGGTTTGTAATGACATCAAGCGACTTAGACTCAGCAAAGCCAATCCGAAAATAAAATAGAGCAAGGCGCCGGCTTCCCCACCCGAGAAGCGACTCACCTCGATAACGGGGATTCCATCGGGACTGGAAAAAATCGCGCGTGGATTGATACGGGTCAACGCGGTCAGGATCACCAGCGCGATCCCCAGGCTGAAGATCAGATTCATCAATCGTTGATGGGCAGGTACCACATCGGCTTGCAGACGCCCCGGATCCTCACGCAACGCTAGTTGCGGGTCTAAGCCAATCTCATCGAGCAATCCCAAAAACTGTGCGGTAAGAATCCAGACCAGGACCGCAAGCAATAAAGTAATGACAAGCTCCCCAGTGAAGAAATTCGCAAGATATCCACGCGCAAAAAGCGACAGATCCGCGAGGAACGCAGCGAGTCCATTGGCATAGGAAAGCAAAAACCGAATAAATAGCACGATGACGATCCACTGCGCACCATAAGCAATGGCCCACTCGGAACTGAGTGGGGTCAGGGATTTCAGCTGTTGATATGTATAGAACCGGTCGATCACAATGAGCAACATGACACTGGCAATGACGCCGGAATGCCAGCTCGGCCAGGCATTTTGAATCAGAATACCCATGGTCATTGCAGCACAAACCATCATCAGAAACACAAACGCATAACTAATAGATCGAAATGCCTTCACATTTCCAATTGCTTTCGAAATTGATCTTGATTTCATACGCGTTTTGATTCCTGCATCCAGATTTTCAGATCGCTCTCTGTTGCGATTGAAAAAACCGCTATTCCAAATGTTTTTGCGCGTCTGCGGATCATATCATCAGATGCCTCCCTGCCAGCCAGGATCAATACCGCGTTCTGTCCCAAACGACGCGCCTGATAGAGTTCATCGATCAATTCATCATCCGCCTGGCCTGTGATCATGATCAGGGTGGTGCCCCAGGCAAGCTGGTAGCGCTGCGCCTGAATTAAGGGAACCAGCGCTGAATTCTCTGCGATTTCAGCCCGCGCCAGTGTCTCCAATAAACGCATCAGGTGAGGCTTCCCCTTGCGCGGCGGAATGGATTGGGGTTTGCCATTCACCGTCAGCGGATCGCGGCCGTTCACCATCAGCCCGACCATTTGCTTCTTCCCGACGATCCAATTGGAGATCGAGGCGGCAATCACAATCGCCAGCTCGGTAGAATCTACCCGGCTGCGATAATAATAGTCTTCTGCGTTGAGATTCAAGACGATGAAAGTTTCGAGCGCGATGGACGGTTCAAATACCTTAACTTGTAACCTGCCTGATGAGGCGGAGGATTTCCAATCGATTCTCCGCAACGAATCACCGGAGGTGTATCCACGCTTGCCAAACACCCGCGTCGGATCTTCGAACAGAGGCATTGTATGCCGTAACGTGCCTTGCGGCGATTGGGAAGGGATCCCCACAGAGGAAAATGGAATGATGCGAGGATACACGACCAAAGGTTCAGGCTGGCTTTGTATCAGTAGAGAGTCGCTTAACCCAAGAATATCGCCCGTGGAAATGGACAATGGCCCAATCGGATAATAGCCGCGTTTCCGCGCTTCGACAGAATACGCGAACCTCGCCTCCGCGCGCGGACCCAGATGGATCACCGATTGAAAATTGTTCGGCCCCACCAGTGCGACGGGCAATGTTTCGCGCAGTTCCAGCCAAGGGAGAGGCAACCAACCTTTGTTTTGTACAAGCAGATCAATTTTGACTGTTTCGCCCAGGAAAGCATGCTGACTAAATTGCCGTTTGGTTTCCACCTGTGCCAGGGCTCGATGGATCCACCACAACCCAGCCGCCAGCGCACCAATGACCAGATAGATCAATGTCAAAGCAAAATCGCCACGCAGGAAAGCCGCGATCAATAGCAATACAAAGAGCAGAGGCAGAAATTTGCCAATCATATGGAGGAATGTTTAGCTATTCACATCACCCAGATCGAGGGGCGTTTTATCCAGGATATCTTCCAGGATCGTGCGAGCGGTACGCCCGCGCAATTCCGCCTCAGGGGTGAGAATCAGGCGGTGGGCAAGAGTCAACGGCACCAGCGTTTTAATATCCTCCGGAGTCACATAATCACGTCCGCGGATCGCGGCCATAGCCTGGGCAGCTTTCAACAGCGCCAGGCTGCCGCGCGGACTGACTCCCAGGGCCAGATCTGGATGGGTGCGTGTGGCCTCCGCCAACGCGACGATATAGTCCTGCAAAGTACCATCCACATTCACATCCCAGACTCGTTTTTGAAGGACAGATAATTCCTGTCCATCGACAACCTTGCCAATTTTTGTAATGGGATGCTCCCGCCAGAGATTGGTCAGAATCTGACGCTCATCGATTCGGGATGGATACCCAATCGAAAGCCGCATCAGAAAACGATCCAATTGTGCTTCAGGGAGCGGAAAGGTGCCTTCATACTCGATCGGGTTCTGCGTCGCCAGCACAAGAAACGGACGCGGCAGATCACGTGTGACACCGTCCACGGTCACCTGTTGTTCCTGCATCGCTTCCAACAGGGCCGCTTGTGTGCGCGGCGTGGCACGGTTGATCTCATCTGCCAGAAGGATATTAACGAAAATTGGACCAGGCTTGAATTCGAACTCACCATTTTTTTGGTTGAATATCGATACCCCAGTGATATCGTTAGGCAACAGATCTGGTGTGCACTGAATCCGTTTGAAGCCAATTCCCAGGCTCGCTGCAATGGATCGCGCTAGCATCGTTTTGCCGGAGCCGGGCACATCTTCGAGGAGTACGTGTCCTTCGCACAGCACCGCCACCATAATGTATTCAATCGCCAGACGTTTGCCGACAATGACTTGCTCGACATTTTTGATGAGTGGAACCACAAACTTCTGAACATCTTCCATAGAGTACATCCCTCGGTTCAATGAAATTCTCCTGGTCATTATATACTCATCTGGAGTTTACAGAGGACTGTTATAGTTGACACTTACTTAGTGGATATGTAAACTATAATCACGAATGCACACGTCTGCAAAGGAGAACGAAGTGACGGTAACGATCAAAGACATTGCAAAAGAGACTGGAGTTTCCCACTCAACCGTGTCCCGGGCACTTCGGGGTAGTGCACTAATTTCGAAAGAAATCACCCAACTGGTCCACGATACTGCTCTTAAGTTGAGTTACCTCCTCAGTGTTGCTGCCCGCAGTCTCAAGACGAATCGTTCGCAGGCCTTGGGAGTCATTGTCAGCAACATTGACGATCCTTATGTCAGCGAAGTCCTGACGGCGCTCGTCTGTTTCAATGATATGCTGGCAATTGGTGTCTTGAAGAGTCTGCAAGAACGCAGAATTCGCGTCCCGCAGATATTTTCAATTACCGGATTCGATAACATCGTTTTCATTGCTCATCGCTCCGGATTTCAGCCGTCAGGAATACATTCAAATCACCCGCGTCCAGCCCATTAGGATTACCTGAATTTTGCCGCGCCTCAAATAGATCACGGCAGGATGTTCTGCCCGCCATGGGCAAGCCGAAGGAATCTGCGCAACGCAACCGTGAATATCTCGCCAGCATTGGTCTTGAGCATCATGCCGTAAATGCCTAACACATTGAGAAAGGAAATAATCATGACGACAAAAAATAACCTTCGTTTCGGTGTGATCGGCGCTGGGCGCATCGGAAAAATCCATGCTGAAAATCTGGCCACCCGCATCCCCGGGGTGGAAGTGGCAGCCATCGCGGACGTGGATTTGAAATCCGCACAGGAATTGGCCCTCCGTTTACATGTCCCTGTGGCGGTGGACGATTATCACGCGATCCTCTCCGACCCGACAATTGATGCCGTTGCGATCTGCTCGTCCACCGACACCCATGCGAAGATCATTATCGAGGCGGCACAGGCCGGTAAGCATATCTTCTGCGAAAAGCCGATCGACTATGATCTGGCAAAAATTGATGCCGCATTGGAAGCCGTGGAAAAAGCTGGGATGAAACTTCAGATTGGTTTCAACCGCCGTTTCGATCCGAACTTCCGCAAGGTGCGGGCGATGGTGGCGGATGGCAAAATCGGCGAACCGCAGATCATCCGTATTACCAGCCGTGACCCGGCTCCCCCACCCATTTCGTATGTCAAAGTTTCCGGTGGCATGTTCCTTGATATGACTATCCATGATTTTGATATGGCGCGCTATTTGAGCGGCAGTGAAGTGTTGGAAGTCTATACCGCTGCAGGTGTGATGGTGGATCCCGGCATCGGCGAAGCAGATGATGTGGATACCGCCGTTATTACACTTCGTTTTGCCAATGGCGCGATCGGCACCATCGACAATTGCCGCAAAGCAGTCTATGGCTACGACCAGCGCGTAGAAGTATTCGGCTCGGAAGGCATGATGCAGGCACACAATAACACGCCCGATAACGATGTGTATTTCAATGCAGATGGTGTCCATTCCGCCAAGCCGCTTTACTTCTTCCTGGAACGATACATGGACTCGTTCCTTGCTGAATTAAAGGACTTGATGCAAAGCATTCAGGAGAACACCACCCCGCCAGTTGTTGGCATGGACGGTCGGATAGCTGTCGTGATTGGATTGGCTGCGAAGAAATCCTATCTCGAGCATCGACCGGTTAAGATAAGCGAAATTGAAAATCCTGTTACTGAACCCACTTAAAACATAGTTCGTCTCTATCATAAAAACCCGGATAGCTTGCATTGTCTTTTGTGGCAAAAATATTCTTGCTTTTTGCACACAAATTTAATTGACAAGGGATCAACATGTTTGACTCACCACACCGACGATTCAATCCTCTCACCGGCGAATGGGTACTCGTCTCGCCGCATCGCGCCAAACGTCCCTGGCTGGGGCATGTGGAAAAGACTCCACTTGAAGATCTTCCGCAATATGACCCCACCTGTTATTTATGTCCGCGCAACGAACGGGCAGGCGGATTAAGGAATCCAGATTACAAATCCACCTTCGTGTTTGATAATGATTTCGCTGCTTTATTGCCTGACAAATTTCCCAACCCCGCCCCAGACCACCCCCTGCTCACTTCAGTCTCAGAGCGCGGACTCTGCCGAGTGGTCTGCTTCTCCCCCCGTCACAATCTAACGTTGCCTGAACTCGATAACGCTTCTATCGAAAACGTCATCACCACATGGACAGAGCAATTTGTGGATATTGGTGAAAAAGGTTTCATCCAATACGTGCAGGTCTTTGAAAACAAAGGCGCAGTCATGGGATGTTCCAATCCACATCCGCACAGCCAGGTATGGGGAACGGAGCATATTCCGAATGAACCGGCCAAAGAACTCGAAAAACAGAAAACATACTTCAACGAAAACAATCGCACACTTTTATCTGATTATCTCAAAGAGGACCACAAACGCAAGGTGCGCATTCTATTTTCCAACGATCACTTCACGGCACTTGTGCCATATTGGGCAGTATGGCCCTTTGAAGTCATCGTGATTGCCCATGGAAATGCCACAAGATTAAATGAACTTGCCTCTACTGAGGTCAGTGCGCTGGCTCAAATCATGAAACAGGTAACCACGCGCTACGATAACCTCTTCGAAATTTCCTTCCCCTACTCTATGGGTTTTCATCAAGCGCCATCCGATGGACAGCCCCACCCTGAATGGACGTTGCATGTCCATTTCTATCCGCCACTGTTGCGTTCAGCCACTGTCCGCAAATTTATGGTCGGATATGAAATGCTTGCCATGCCTCAGCGCGACATTACACCCGAAACCGCCGCAGAAAGATTACGTTCCCTTTCCGATAACCACTACAAACATGAAACCCATTGATCACATCTTCGTTCATTTGGAAAGACGCTGGGTTTAGATTTATGAGATTCACATCCAGGAACAACAAGCAGGCTCAACTGGTTACAAAGTTGAATCATTTATGGAAAGCTGAACAAGACCATATCCTGGTTGTAAACACCCTCCGCGCGCTGGATACTCGTTATGACTTAAACAGGAAAATCAGGAAGGAACCCGGGGTCGAAGATGTTGTCACGCAAATGTTTGGAAGACTAGCAAATTCATTTGAGAAATTATCGGTGATTCGGAACAAGAAGATTCTGGATATTGCCTGCGGTTCAAATACAAGTAAAGCGCCTGCGTCGCTTTTCATTGACACACCGTTCGGCCAGAAGACGATTGGACTGTCAAACCAGGGATATACCGCCCAATTCGAACCTTGGTTTTTCCGCATTCTGTTTGAGTTGGGCGCAAAGCCCGTTGGAGTAGACTTTGGTGATCTGGAGGCTGAAGTCTTTGAACATTATCGAGTCGATCTTGGAAAAATAGGGGCTTTGGATTTCTTACCCGATCATTCCTTCGATGCGGTTCAGGACAGCCGGCTGTTTGGCTCTCCAGAATTCACCACCCAATTTCCGAAGCAGGCAGATCGTTTGAAAATCGCGCAGGAGATCAAACAGCAGGAACAGAGACTGCTCAAGACAAGTGGAATCGTCATTCATTCAGATGCTGATGGATTATTGCGATAAAGCGTAAGGTTGGAGTTGAACACAACAAGGAATATTTCTGGGCAGCACTTGAGAAGAAACTGCCACAACAAAATGATTTTGGCGTGGGCTTAAAATGAAGATAGCTGGCATGGATTTGCAGATCGAAGCCGGTACGTTAGCCGCGATCATCGGTAAGTCTGGGAGCGGCAAATCTGCACTGATCAGCGTGATCCCCAGTATTGATCGCCAAACTTCAGGAAAAGAAATCAAACCTCTATTGTTTTATGAAGGACCTGAGCGGCTCGCTCGATCATCCGGGCGGTCATTGTTGCCCACTCTTTCTTGTAAATCGGAACACGCCGTACAACGATTTTCACCAGGATCAAGACATGGAAAAGTCTGGCCCGCGCCAAGCGCTCATGAACGATCTGATCGGGTTTTTCTTCTCCTGAATAGCCTTTGAGCAGTTCCGCGTGAGCCTCATCAATTCCCGAAATCCCTTTTGATGTAAACCACCATTCGAGATCTGCCAGGAACTTTCCAATATCGAGAGCTGGGTCTGTCAGTTTGCAGGTATCAAAATCAATCAGTGTCAAACCTCGGGGGGTACATAGCAGATGATCCGCTTTAAAGTCAGAATGGGTAAATGTGGGTTTCTCCTGCGGTAAAGAGGAATAACGTTCCTGTGCTTTCTCCAAGATTTCGAGAATTTTATTGTAGGTTTCAGGCAGAAGAACTTGAATATGCTCACTGGCTCGCCTGACAACTTTCGCTTCATTGCTGAAAGAATTTTGCTTTAACTCAGCTTGCAGTGATCCAGGTCCGCTGTGCAAGATGGACAGCCCCCTGCCAATCGTATGGAGTTGAACGGCAAGCCATCGGCCAGAGCGCTGGAACTGATGCGAGAGCGGGATTCCGGGAGCATGAGGATAAATAATCACGCCATCTTCCTGGCTCATAGCCTCTGGCCTGTTCCCCTGAAGCCCTCGGTTATTGGTATCCAGCCAATCGACAACCCTGTTGGCGATCCCGAAAGCTCTGGCAGCATCCTGCGCGTTTGAATATAGCTTGGTGTACAGGCGTTGGCCTGTTCCCGACCGTGTCTCTGAGGAGGAAATCTCATACCGTAATACATGCCGCTCTCCAGGCCGATAGCGGATTGGGGTGATCACCGGCAATTGCTTGAGATCAGGCGCGATCCCAAGAGAGGCTAACATCCCCGCCACATGGGATGGGTTGCCCAGGCGGACCAACCTTGGGAACTCCGGGTCAAACGGCCAAACCTGAAGCTCAATCCCCTTGTGGAGGATGTCTCTCCACAGCTCGCATTGGACCGGCATCAGACCAGCCTGATTCGCCTCTTCCTGTAGTTGACCCCAATCATCAGTGTGGTTCGTGCCATCCAGGTTTTTTTGCCACGCAGCGGCAAGTTGAATCAAATGGCTGGGCTTGCCCGCAACGTCGAGGACCGGGAAGGTGAAATATGCCAGCAGCTTTCGTTCGGGTTTGAACTTGGCGCGCGTCAGGTGGAAGGGTCCGGTACGATAGCCCGGCCGGAGCATCTTCTGCGCTTCACTCCTCAACAGGCGGCGTGACGATTGCCCATTTAATGCCGAATGGATTCCAGCCAGGCCAGCCTTTCCGGAGAGGATATCTTCCTGGTTCATGGCAGATTCAGGATCTTATACGTCGGGAGAAAATGCTCCAACACGTACATGATATCCTTTAATTCCCGCACCTTAACTTTCGTCCAGGCATGCAAAATGAGAATGAAGAGCTCGAGCGCTTCGAAGAGGGCCACCCGCTGTCGGTTCACAGGCATGGAATACCGTTCATACTCGTCCAGAAACCTCTCACTGACCGCGATCAACTGTTCGAAGCGCGCCAACCGCGAGGCATCATCCGAGAGTTCTGAATTGATCTCCATATCGTCGAAACTGACCGTGGCCATACCTGCCCGCAGGAACGCGCAGAGAAACAAACCAAGATCTTTCGCCGGTTCTGCCTTACAGCAGGAATCAAAATCAATAAACCCAATTTCATCCTGATACATGAGCACTTGCGCCGGGCGGAAAGTGCCATGCGAGGGGACGAGTGGGTCTGGCTGTGAGCTGGACTCCAAGCTGCTCAATCGTTCGATAAAGGGATTTGCAGCCGGAGCCAGTTGAGGAATAGCAACCGATAGCTCTTCGATGGATTCGCGTGTCTGCGCCTCATCATTCTCCCAACCGTATACCTTATCCAACTTCACACCCGATTTATGAAGCTCGGCCAGTCCTCTGGCTGTTTTACACATCGCGTCTGTCAATGCATCGAAGGCTTCTGTCGTTCCTGCTTTTACCGCCATGACGGTTAATTCTTTAAGGGTTTTTTCCTGGCGGATGGGACCCTGGAGCATGACTTTCATTTCCTGATCATAAGACAACGGTTCAGCAATCTTCACAGCAGCACCGGAAGCCAGAGGCGAGTTCCAGAGGGCACGCATGGTCTCGTAGGCATTCTGTCCCTTTTCTTTGCGATACGTTTTCGCGACCACCAACTCCGGCCAGCGTTGATGAACATTAATACCCGGTCCCTTTGGGTAGTCCAGTTGATAGACGATCGTGCAGCGACTGCCCGGTTTATAACGAGCTACTTTGGGATGGCAAGCCTGGATCTGCAAGTCTTCATAGGCTGGAGAGGCGGCCCGAATGCGGCTCATTAAGTACTGGCGGGATTGCTCCGGGTCGGTGAGTAGTTCCAGGGCGGACAATACACCTTCGGGCTTTTTAGACCACAGTTCGAGATGGAGGGCCGGGATAAGGGCATGCCAGTCTTTGCTTCCAAGGGAATTTTCCACCAGAAGTGGCCGACTTGAAACGACATCTGGAGCAGAGAGAATGCCCTGAAGGTGGATTTTACTCGTGTCGGCTGCACCCGGTTTGCTGACGGTTAGTTCGTAGAAGCCGGTCCAGTTTTCACCTTTATACCGAACATTGCTCGAATCGCACTCATGCAGAATGAGCTGACCTGAACGGAATTCAGGGATCGCCTCCGAGAGGGCTGCACAAATGCGGTCAGGATCCCTGGCCGCCATCATCCAATCCGGCAAGTCCCCAAGTGTCTGGAGTCCTTCCCAGATCAGGGTGTCTTGTTTTTGATCGATAGACCGATCTGTTTCTGACATTCGATCCTCTCCTCGAGCAAAGAAATGGTTTGCTTTAATCGGCTGCCTTTCATTTTCTCCCAGCTATGTAATGTCAGCCGGATGAGACTGATCAATTCATAAATCGCGACCCGGCCTCTCAAAAGTGCATCATCGGCGATCCAATCTTTGGATACGTCGATATAGGTATCCAGGAAAAGAACGCATAAACGCTCAATCGCTTCGGGATGATAGGGGGATTTTGGATCCTGATCTTTAATAATATTCAGTCTCTGGTATGCCAGATAATGACCCAGGTCCTGGGCCGGTTCCGCCTGGCACATCGTATCAAAATCAACCAAGCCACCTGCTGTGCCATCGAAAATCAATTGGGTGTAGGTAAAATCGCCGTGACTAAAGCATAACGGCATGGCCGGGTACGCCTGCGCAAATTCGACCGTCTGATTAATCCAGGATTTGACCTGTGCACCTACCTCTGGGAAAACCTGATATAAAACGTTGGCTTCTTCCCTTAATTTATCTACCTGTATCTCCAACGTGGTTTGCCGGCCCAATTTTATCTTGGAGCTATGAAGGGTGGCTGCGATCAGAGCGCAGGTCCGAACGGCCTGTTCCAGCGGCACATCCTTTCCGCTCCCCGGGCTGTTCCCCGTCCATGTTTTTAACAGTTCCTTGAAAAAAGGTTTTCCCGGAAGAGCTTCCATCAAAAGTAGTTGTAAATCCGGAAAATAACCTAACGAATCGGGGATACGGAATCGGTAGAGCAGATCAGGTTCCTGCAGCATCTCTTTTAAAGCGGAGATGATTTCGACGGTCAAGCCACCTAACCCATCCGCATCCACTTTTCCGTAAACGGTTACGTTTTGTGGGGTTTGGGTCTCCGTTTGCATGCCTTCAACAGCATAGCGCAGGACACAACGTTTATAGCGGCCATAATGAGCCAGGAGAAGACCTACATCTTGGATCAAGAATTTGCCTGATACAGCGTCCGGTAGAGCTTCGGATAATAGGCTGGCGATCTTATTTGGATCCGTGGCATCCACCAGGGTAGGGATCATACCGTCAATTGGGTAAACCGCCAGAGACATATTTAAATGTTCGAGGATAGCAACCGGTCTGACAAATGGCTTAATTTCGGGTCGACCGTCCATTCTCGCAGCAATCGGCATCAGCGACGAATCGAGGTATGTTTTGCACGCCGATACGTCTTGGAAAAGTCGCGCGTTGACCAGCGCCGCAATCGTCTGGTTATTGGCGGTATCCAGGATCTTCAGTTTGAATTGCATATTAATGATGTGGTCCAGCAGGTAAAGCGCTTTTCCAGGGATACATTCGACAATGGAATACTGACCCTCTGTTGGACCCAGGAGCGCCTCCTGTAAGGTTGCCTTCATTCGGCCGGCATCAAAGGCTTCGGATAGCGCAGGAACTTTTTTCTGAAGCAGCGCGCTGCGCGGCAGATCATTATCGAGACTCTCTATTAATTTTTGGATCGATTGGCTCGCCATAACGATTCACTACCCTTTCTCATCCTGTGAACTTGATGCCTCCTTGACCGGGACAGCACTGCTAACCATCTCTCTTTGCCCAGACTGCATCGCGTACAGGTTGGCGTACAACCCGCCGGCGCGGATCAACTCATCGTGGGTACCCATCTGTTCAATTTCTCCCGCTTTGATGACGATGATCTTATCTGCATCGCGAATCAAATTGAGCTCATGGGAGATAATAATGGTGGTCTTGCCCTTCATCAATTTACGCAAAGCCTGCAATACCAGCTCAATTGATTCTGCGTCCAAGCCGGTGGAAGGTTCATCCAGGATCAGAATGGGCGTGTCGCGGATAAAGGCGCGCGCAACCGCAATCCGCTGGCGCTGTCCACCGGATAGATTCGACCCGCGCTCCCCCAATATGGTGTAATAACCATCCGGAAATTTGGAGATAAATTCATCTGCATTGGCATCTTTGGCGGCTTCGATGATTTCCAGGCCCGTTGCGTCCGGGCGTCCATAGGCAATGTTCTCAACAATGCTGCCGGTGAACAGGATGGATTCCTGGAGCACCATGCTCATCTGTGCCCGCAGCGATTCCAAAGTGAAATCGCGGATATCATGTCCGTCGATTAAGATCTGTCCTGAACTCGGGTCATACAAGCGAGGAATGAGCTGTGCAATGGTGCTTTTTCCAGCTCCTGTATGACCGACAACCGCCACGACCTGGCCGGGTTGTACATCGAAGGAGAGTCCGTTTAATGTAGGCCGTGGTTTTGCATCTCCCTTTTTGTTCGAGGGCTCTATGGAAGGATATGTGAAAACAACATTTCGAAACTCAATTTTTCCGCGTAAAGGCGGTGCGGTAATCGCGCCAGGTTTATCGTGCACCTCAGGTTTCAAATCAATAATATCGTTTATCCTCTCAAGACTGGCATACAGCTTACCGAAAGAGTTCCACTCAGAGATCAATCTCTTCGAGGGCTTAAACATATCATCAATCCAGGTGATAAATCTACTCAGATCACCAACCTTCATCTGGACTGGATTTCCGAATACCAGCCAGGTTCCCACCCAGATGACGGCGGACGTTGAAATGGCACCGAAAACACTGATCACCCAGCTAAAGCGGGCCTGGTATGTCGCGGCCTCCAGAGCCGCATTCATGGCTTTCTGACTCTGGCCCGAAAAGAGGGATTGTTCATAGTTCCCCTGACCATAAACCTGGACCACGCGGATCGAGGCCAACATTTCCTGCGCGGCAGAAGCAAGGTCACCTTCACTGGAGCGCAGCTTCTTGCTTGCCACTTTGATCCGGTTCGTAAAATAATTGGAGATCAGCCCCATCAGTGGAATAATGATCAGAGCAACGATACCAACCTGCCAGGCGATCCAGAATATTGCACCGAGACGGACAACGAGCGCCAGCACACTGC
>Ga0065707_10082170_pt1 | contig 20386 bp, 16 predicted proteins | sample SwiRhicommuniRL3_FD_59094 | JGI IMG/M metagenome (GOLD analysis project Ga0065707, IMG submission 59094) | Switchgrass rhizosphere bacterial communities from Rose Lake, Michigan, USA - RL3 v2 (version 2) | ecosystem: Host-associated > Plants > Roots > Rhizosphere > Soil | place: East Lansing...
ACCGCGCAGCAGCAGCCGCCAGTCTCCAATATGGTAGGTGGCGGACAGATTGACCCGGGTGCGTGGCGTCCCCTTCTCCACCCTATCAATCCCTGCAGCATCGAGTATCGGCACTGGCGACAGCGCTGCGGCCTCGGGCGGTGTTGCCGAAACTTTCAAGACCTTGGGGCGATTCCAATTCACTGCGGCCGACAAATCCAGGCGTTTTCCCTTGCCAAATTTTCCAGCGTAAGCCGCCGTAAAATCCGCACCGTCCACCCGCTTGTCAACCCCATTAATTGCGTAATAAGCCGCATTAATATTAGGAAATCCGTTTGCAGTGAGGAAAGCAGTCAAGTCTGGACCGGTGAACGCGGCCGTTGTCACGATAGCGTCATCGACGTAGGTCCGGTACACATCGAACGTGAAGTTCAACCCACTGTCGAGCGCAAGCGTCGAACCCAACGAAAAGCTTCTGGACTTTTCAGGCTCGAGCGGCTTGGCACCGAGCAGCACGGCGACCGGACTGCTAACTGCGAACTGTCTAGTGATCAGAAACTCGCCTAGTTCTGGCTCGCCTAGTTCTGGGAAAAAATCTGAAAAGGACTGGCTAAAATTGGATTCGGTCAGCGAGGGAGCCCGAAACCCGGTGCTGGCGCTGCCTCGCAAAGCAAACCGAGAGGCGAGCTGCATCAGAAAAGATAGTTTGCCATTCACGGTCGAACCGAAGTCGCTGTAGTGCTCGTATCGGGACGCTGCCGTCAGCAACAGTCGCTCTGTGAGCTGGTTTTCCAGGTCGATATAAGCCCCGATGCTGTGGCGCGACTCGCTGCCCACTTCGTCGGGGCGGTATCCACCCTGCCCTTGAGACCCTAACGGGGCAATGCCTCCCGCATTGGGCCCATCCAGAATGGGGACTCCCCCATGTGAATATGAAGCGGGCTCGCCCGACTCGGAATCCCACGATTCATGGCGAAACTCGCTGCCCACCGCAACCCGCAAAGGCGCGTTCAGCCCAGCGTCGAAGCCGCGACGGAGGTCGAGGTTCGTTGTCGCCTGAGCAACGCGGTCTAGACCAAGGTAAAAACTGGTTGGGCTCTCGGCTCCGAAAGAGACATTTACTGAGTTATCCATGTGGTTTTTGAGGCGGCTAAACCCGTAGGCCTGGCTGAGATCCCAGTTCCATCCCGCCATCTCGCCACGGATGCCGGCAGCCGCATTCAAGTCCGAAATGTGCACATCCAAAAACGGCGCATAGCCATCGGGGTAGATCGCCCGGACGTTATTGTCTCCGTTAGGATTGCGCCAGAGAAGCTTGGTCTCTGCCGTGCGTTGACTATAACCTCCAAAGGCATATCCCGAAAAACGCTCGGATTGCGGCGTTTCGAAGTTAAAGGAAAAACCAGCCTCTTCGCGCTCAGCGTTACCTATCCCGTAGTTGTCGTTGCGATCGACCCCCGTGGCCTCGCGGGGATCGCCGTCAAAATACTGTTGGGTCGGGTCGGTTCCCTGGCGATTGGTGGGGTCGGACTGGCGGTGGTAAGCCGAAAGATGCAGAAAACCGCCATTAGCAAATTGCCAACCGTGGTCCAGCCCAAACTCCGTCGTATTGCCGTCGCCCTCATAGTATTGCCCCGTTGTTGCCATGAAATCAGCGCCCGCATCTCTCCTCAAGAACAAGTTGACCACTCCCGCGATGGCGTCGGAGCCATATTGTGCGGAAGCGCCATCACGCAGCACTTCGACGTGGTCGATTGCAGTGGGTGGAATCGAATTGAAATCGAAATAGGATTTCGAGGCCAGCATGGACAGATGCCAACGCTTGCCATTCACGAGAACCAAAAGCTGCTCGGGCGGCAGCCCCCTATAACTGAATGGGCGTAGTGCGCTGGCATTGCTGGCCACCGCCACAGGCTCGAAGCTGAGCGCCGGAACCTGGACGCTGAGAGATTCGGCCAGCTCGGTACGGCCCCCGGCCCGCAAATTCTCAGCCGAGACGATGTCTACTGGGACGGGTGAGGTCAAACCGGTGCGGCCCTCGAAACGCGTTCCTGTTACGACGATTTCCTGCAACTCTTCGAGCTTTTCACTCTGCCCTCCAGATTCCACTGAGGCAGAGTCCGAAGAAGATTTCGGCTCTTCCCCCAGCACCACCCGATTCGAAGATGCATCGTCAACGGGCTCGTTCTCAGCAATCCCTGCCTCGAGAATAGTAATTCCGCCCTTATCCCCCTCTGCCGCCTTCAACCCCGACCCTTCCAGCAATCGATCCAGGGCCTCCTGCACCGACATCGTCCCGCGCACTTCCGGGGCCCGCTTCCCCTTCACCAGCTCCTGCGGCACCATAATCAGCGTGTCCGCTTGCTCGGAAAGTTTCACCAGCGCCTCACTCAAGGGCTGCGGGGGAATATTAAAGTAACTCTCAGCCGCCTGTGCGGCGCTTCCCCACAACACGAGCGTTGCAACCATCAGGCGAACGAAGATCTGCATAGCAGTCTCCCCAAATCGAATCGGACGAAGCCCACCATGGCGTGTTATAGCCCCCCTCTATTGTGGGGTTCCTGGGGTATAGACGCGGAAGCCTGTCGAATCGAAACCTTCGGCAGCGAAAATTTTCAGTCGCCGACTGTCGGGCGCAGTACGATCTCGTCCGGCTGGCTGCGGTCGGCCCGCAAAGGAAGCGTGCGCTCGAGCGTATCGATCATCTCGTCAATCTGGTTCGCGCGGAAGGCCGCCGTCAAACGTAGATCCCCAAGCCGCAGCGATCCAAACTCAATGCGCTTGCCAAAATAGCGGTTCGCATCCGCCACAACTTCCGCAAGGCTTACATCCACGTAAACCAAGCGGCCGTTACGCCAAGCGCCTGGCTTGCTACGGTCCACTTCGCGAACGGGTTCCAGGCGACCGCGTGAGACCACGACTTCCTGGCCGGCGGTGAGCGCCTGCGCTTCATTCTGCTCATCGGTATCCAGCACTTGCACCGTGCCTTCGAGAACCGAGACTCGCACCTGCTCTGGCCCCCGGTGCACATCGAATTTCGTGCCGACCACACGTACGAGCGTATCGCCTGCTTCAACGAGGAAAGGCTTCGTTGGATCTGGGAGGACTGAGAAAAAGGCATCGCCCCCTCTCAAGGTCACGCGGCGCTCGGAAGCTGAGAACGTCAGCTTCAGTTTCGATCGAGCGCCTAAGGTGACCCTGCTGCCATCCGGAAGCATGATGTCCCGAATCTCGGCTGTTTGAGTGCTCAGCTGCGGTGAAAATAAGGCACTGCCCTGCTGGAAATGCCAAGCCGCCAGAATCGCAACAATCGCTACAGCTGCAGCGGTGGCAAGCCAATAATGCTTTTTGCCAGAACGCTCACGCGGTTCAAGCTCTGCCAGTTCCTTCCACTTTCCGAGCTGATGCCATATGCCTTCGGCACGACGATAGGCCGTGTCGTGGCGCGCGTCAGCCGCTCGCCATTGAGCACACTCGGCACGCTCTGCGCCGCTCGCGCCTTCAGCCAACAGGCGCACGACCCAGTCTCTGGCCTGTTCTGCAATCGCCGCTTCAGCGTGCTCGCGCTGTGGCATCAATCCCCTCCTATACACTTGTCGCCCTGCTCGCTCGCGCGCAGCGCTGCGTCGAGGTCCGCCAGCGCCCGGCGAAGGTGTTTACCCACGCCCGGGCCGGTCATCCGTTCGCGCCGGCCAATTTCAGCCAGCGATAACTCATGCACGCGGTTTAGCAACAGCACACGCCGCCGTTTGGCCGGCATCTGCGCCAGCGCCCGGCGCACGATCGCAAATTGTTCCTCTTCAAGAAGGACGCGCTCGCCGGTCAGATCGTTACCCTGCTCGGCAGCTATTTGATGCAGGCCATCGGCGAGATATTTGCCATGCGTGCGCGCTTTGCGCAGCTCGGACACTGCGATGTTGTGCGCAATGCGCTGCAGGAAAGCTCGTGGATTGTGGATTTCCTCGCGCAGCTCGAGCCGTGCGAGACGTAGGAACGCGGCCTGCGCCACATCTTCGGGTTCGGGCGGACCCGCACCGAAGTTGCGCTTCAAATAAGCGCAAAGCTCGCTCCAATGCTCCGTATAAAGGGCGGCAACGGTAACGACCGAGAGGAATGCCCGCATAGACGGATTGTTAACCGGTGGCGGGGCCCGGAACAAGCAGATTCGTAGCGCTGGGCATCCATGACCAAAATAGCAACAAGGGATAGCTCCTAACGTGGCGTGCGGCTACCGAAGAAAAACACGGCCCCGGAGGTTTCGATTTGAGGGGTTAAAGCGTCTACGTTTCAGACCATGCCTTATCGGAAGAGAATCCGCCGGCTTGGTTCGCCTGCGGAAGCAAGCGCACGTTCCTTAATCTTCAGCCGGGCGGGCAGGTGACGATCACTGACAGAGCTTTCCAGACGTGGAAGCAATTTTTCGTTGCCGTGGATGGTGAAGAACGAGTGGTCTTCTGATAAACATTCTACATCGCGAACAAAAAGTATGGTTCCCGGTGGAACGTGTGCGCAAGTTGGCGTGTCGGCTTAACGTAATTGGCGGAGCGTGCTGCAACAGCGAGCTCCGAAGTCAAGGTTATAAAGACGATGGGGGCTGAGGCCGCTTCATACATGACGCGACCTCTGTAACCGAACATCGCCTCGGACACTGTCCCCAGCCCGCCAAGGCCGGAGAGCTCTTCACGGAACACGCAAACGATCACTCCGATGAATATCGTCACCACAAGGTAGACAAACATGCTCATCGCAGTCGCAACAAACGCCTCTCGAAAATCGACACTCCAGTATCCAGACGATACCCGGTCAGCCAGCAAGACCAGGACCATGGCAGGCAATGCCGCCAGCAGGGAAAGTACGGTGAACGGAAGGCATATGAAAACCAACAAGAATGCGGCGGCCATAAGCAGGCCGCCATCGCTATCCGTCTCACGCGCACCCGCGATCGCTTGGCCGGCGCTGCAGATCGGCGCGTGGTGCGCAGGCGATGCGCGGCACGCTTACGGAATTTCGCTAAATCGATGCCGACCTCCACCAATAGAGTTTTTCAGCCGGTATCAGATGGAACGGCTATCTTGAGTATTCTGGGTCAGTTGAACCTGCGATCCAAGCGCACGACGCGTCCCCACTGGTTCCACTCAGTCACCAGCAGATTGCCGGTTGCATCGTAGGCAATCCCGTGCGGGGCGTAAAATAAATGGGGCTGCCATTTCTCAGGCGGGACCTGATTGGTCTTGATCTCCTCCGCATTTTCATTGGCGCCGATCGAGACGATGCGCTCGCCTTTGAGCCCGAGCACGATCACGCGCCCGCCCAGCTCCGCCACAGCCAGTTCGTCCTTAAACACCGCCAGTGCGCTGGGCCAGCGCAGCCCTTCAGCAAACGTACCCATAACATGTCCGTCGAGGTCCAGGTGGATCAGCCGATCATGGAGCCGGTCGGTGCACAAGAGCCTTACTGGCTTGAAGCGTGGATCGAGCGCGATTTTGTGGCATTGCTTGAAATGCCACGGCGTGCCTGGGCCGCCAAAGGTGGCAAGGTAGCGGCCAGCCTGGTCGAAGCGGTGGATAAGATCGCGTCCGTAGCCATCCACTACATAGATATCGCCATTGGGCGCGACCGCGATGCCGGTGAGATAGACCGAGAGTTTTCCATCCTGGCTCGTCTTGTATCGATCGGGGATCGACGTAGCGGGAATGGCCAGGGCGACCTTCCCCTCCAGCGTCAATCGGATAATCTGCTGCCCCATGAGGCTCGCGCCGAAAATGCCCGGGGTTCCGTCAGGGGCAGTCGCGATAATGAACCCATGAAAGTCATTCGGCGCAGTGGGCACGTTGCGCAGATAACGGCCTTGTGCGCTGTAGACTTGAATGCCTTTGTAATCGCCCCCTTCAACGCTGACGTAGATCTCCCCGGCCGGTGAGACCGCGATATCGCCGTGAGAATCTCCAATAGTGCTCATGCCTGGCGGGGGCGTCAGGAACTGCGAATTCATCTCGAACGCGAGAGGGCGTTCTGCAGCCAGGCCAACCGCAGTCCACAAGGCCGCTGCCATCCATAAAGCTGATCTACCCATCATCGATCGTCCTCCCACGCCCAATTCTGTTGTTGCTTAAGCTGAGCTACCCGTCCGCCGCCTGATCCTGACGACTTTCTGCGAAGTCACCTGCTGTAGGGACCCCTTCCCCTTACGTTTGTTAAGGGCTTCGCGCAGCAGATATTCGACCTGCGCGTTCACGCTGCGCAGCTCGGTGGCCGCCAGCCGCTCCAGCTCCGTCCATAGGTCTGGATCGACCCGCATGAGAAATGCCTTTTTACCCGGACTTGCCACCGTTCAATCTCCAGTTCTAACGAATCTCTACGTGTAAAGAGTGCCCGCATTGATGATCGGCTGGACATCTCTTTCCGCGCAGAGCACCACCATCAGATTGCTCACCATCGCCGCCTTGCGCTCATCGTCCAGATGCACGACATCGCGTTCCGACAGCGCCTGCAATGCCATCTCGACCATCGTTACCGCGCCAGTGACGATCTTCTGGCGCGCGGCGATAATGGCCTCCGCCTGCTGGCGCCGGAGCATGACGCCCGCGATTTCTGGCGCGTAGGCGAGATGCGTCAGCATGGCGTTCTCGACCCGAATACCCGCTAGATCGAAGCGCTCCTGCAAGGCGTGCGCGAGCGCGGCGCCCACTTCCTGGATCCCGCTGCGCAGCGTGATGCCGGGTTTGCCGTTCGGCGTCGCATCTGCGTCGTCGTAGGCATAACTGCTCGCCAGGTGACGGATCGCCGCCTCGCTCTGGATGCGCACATAGTCCTGATAGTTCTCCACGTCGAAGGTCGCCTTCGCGGTATCGTGCATCCGCCACACGATGGCCGCGGCGATCTCGATCGGATTACCCCGTTTGTCGTTGACCTTGATCTTCTCGCTGTTGAAGCTATGGGCGCGCAGCGAGACCTTTCTGACTCTGTAAAACGGGTTGGCCCAGCGCAGACCTTCGGCGCGATCGGTGCCGCGATAGGCGCCGAACAACAGCAGCAGCGCGGCCTGCTTCGGATGCAGCATGTACAGGCCGAGCAACAGGAGCGTGCCGCTCAATAACAAGACCATGCGCGCCAGGAGAGTCAGGGCGTTGGGCAGTTGCGAAGGGTTGAAGAACGAGTAGAGGGTCAACGCGATGACGAGCAGCCCGGTGACGGTCATCGGATACCCATTCAAGCTTTGGAAGGGGACTTCATCGGTCAATGGCGATTGACTGTTCTGGCGCGACATGGCGTCAGTCTCCCTCAAGTAATGCAGGTTGCTGTCGCTCATAAGAACAAGATCGAGCCCACCATGGCAGCGGCCGCCGCCAGCACGCCTAAGGCGATGGCCCAGTGCACGAATTTGAGATTCAGCTGCGGCGGCAGATGATCGCGATGTTTGTATCCGGTCATCATCGGCTTGATCAAATTCTCTTCCTTGACGAATAAATAAAAAAACACGGCGACCAGATGCATCCACACCAGCAACAGAATGGCGTTGAAAAGAATGCCGTGCAGCTCGGTGAAGCGATCGGACATATCCGCACTCACCGATAGCGCCAGCGGTGCGTTGAACCGGATGCCATCGTTGGAGAACAACCCCGTAGCCACCTGTGCAAGCAACATCGTGATCAATGCCGTCACCATTAAACCCCCTGCGGGGTTATGACCTGCGTACCGCGGTTTATTATTGCTCATAACGGCTTTCAAGTAGCCGAACACTTTGGGCGGTAGATGCAAGAAATTGCTGAAGCGCGCCGTCGTTGAGCCGAAGAATCCCCAGGCGATACGAAAAAGGAGCAACGTCAGCAGGAGCGAGCCCGACCACAGGTGCACTTTCATGAGGCCATTATCGGCGCTGTACCAGGAGCAGGCGACCAGCGCCACAATAGTCCAATGGAATAGTCGCGTGGGGACATCCCAAACGCGCACGTGGAAAGGAAGCAGATGGTTTTGCATGTTACGAGGTCGCATTCGAGTTTGAGGATGTTTCGTGTCCGTCATACACTCTCACGCCCTTGCTGCGCAGGGTCGCTAGGTGGGATTCCGTAAGGGAGGTTCCTACGACAGTCAGGGACTTAAGCGCACTCAGGGACATCAGGGCTTGGGCTGTGGGATCGGTCACCCCGGTATTCGCCAGACGCAGCGTTCGTAGATGCTTGCATTCGGCGAGTGTGAGGGCGGAGGCGTCGCTGATGGAAGTACCGGAAAGATCGGCCCAGACGATACGCTCGCGCACGGAGGCCAGGGCCGCAAACTCTTTGTCCCCGAAGGAACGGCCCAGCAAGGAGGCGTTGATTTGCACGTCTGCCGAGCTGCGCGATTCGTAAGAGAGCACACCGGGAAAGCGCGCCTGTAACTGCTTGACCATCGGCGCCAGCGGCGCGCGCGCGCGTGCAACGGATGCCTCGTCGATTTCAGGAAATTCGATTTTCGGCACTGGCGCAGGCGCACCCTTGATCGCCGCCACCGGCAACGCACCGGAGGCGCCGGCGGCGATCCACAGTTTAATCACCGTGACTTCATCAGCGCTCATCGGCGGCTTGCCGGAGGGCGGCATGGCTTTGTCGTTCCCGGGCGGCAGCGTGAGCCGAGTCACGAGCTCACTGCCCTTTAAGTTGCCTGCCAGAATGACTGCCCCGTGCTTGCCGCCGCGCATCGCTCCAGTGAGGCTGTCCAAACGCAACTCCGCCTTGTGCCTGCTCTTGCCGTGGCAGCCGATGCAGTGTTCTTTAAACAAGGGCGCGACGCGCACCGTATAAAACGAGCCGGGCGCCGCCTGGGGCGGTTTTTCGAGCCCCACGACTGAACGAATCGAATAGGCCAAGGCAGGCCGAAGCAACATCGCTACGCCGACACCCAGCGTGGTCACCAGCGCCACGCAAGCACAGTAAACCGGCGCTGATAAACGAAGCCGGTTGGAAGAGTTCCCGGAAGCGACCATCGTATTTACATTGCTTGGAATTTCGGACCGTCAGGCCAGAATTTGCGCCACGACCCGTGCGGGCTTGACGCCAGTGAGTTTTTGATCCAGACCCTGGTACGGATAATTAAGCTTGTGATGATCGAAGCCGAGCTGGTACAGCATCGTCGCGTGCAGGTCGCGGATCTCAACGGGGTCTTTGACCGCCTCGTAACCCAAGTCGTCGGTCTCTCCGTAGCTCATCCCACCCTTTACTCCACCTCCGGCCATCCAGATGGTGAAGGCCGAGGGGTTGTGATCGCGGCCAGCATAGGGGTTTTGTTGTCCGCTGCGGTTCTCACGCATGGAGGTGCGGCCGAATTCACCACCCCATACGACCAGGGTATCGTCCAACATGCCCCTCGATTTTAAATCCGCCAGCAACGCAGCTATGGGCTGGTCGATTTCGCGACAGCGGTCAGTAAACCCCACATTCAACGAGTAAAATTCCGAATCCCCGTGCGAGTCCCAGCCCCAGTGATACAGCTGAATAAAACGCACGTCTCGTTCCGCAAGTCGACGCGCAACCAGACAATTATTGGCAAAACTGGCCTCGCCCGGTTTGGCGCCGTATAGCGCTTGCATCGCCGCAGGTTCATGCCGAATATCCAAGGCATCGGTGGCGTCTAGCTGCATCCGAAACGCCATCTCATATTGAGCGATACGCGAAATCGTTTCCGGATTGCCGAAATTCGAGTGAGTCTGATGGTTGATGTCGTCGATGGCATCCAGCATGCGGCGGCGCAAGGGGCGGCTGATCTCCGGTGGATTGTTCAAGTACAGCACCGGTTCGCCATGCGAGCGGCACTGCACCCCTTGGTAAACGCTGGGTAGAAACCCGGATCCCCATAGCTGCTTGCCCCCATCGGGCGTCTTCCCTCCCGAAAGCAGCACGATGAATCCCGGCAGATTTTGGTTCTCTGTGCCGAGTCCGTAGGTCACCCATGAGCCGAGCGACGGATAGCCGAGACGTGCATTGCCCGTCTGCACCAGCAATTGCGCGGGCGCATGATTGAATTGATCGGTATGCACCGACTTGATGAAACACAAGTCATCGATGTGTTTTTCCAAACGTGGCAGGCGATCCGATATCCACGCTCCGCTCTTCCCTGCCTGATGAAAGGGGAAACGTGTACCCATCAGCTTAGGGATGCCGGTGATAAAGGCAAACCGCTTGCCGGTCATGAATGATGCGGGGCAGTCTTTACCATCGAACTGGGTCAGTACTGGCTTATGATCAAACAACTCCAATTGACTCGGTGCGCCGGCCATGTGCAGATAAATCACTCTGCGCGCCTTTGCGGTGAACTGCGGTGGCAGGGCGGCCAGCGGTTGAGCGGGAGCGCGAGTGAAATCCAGCCGCGGCGGACCGCCGTCCTTACTCAGCGCTTTTTGAGCGGCGGCACCCAGAAACAGTGCGCCTAAGCCGCTCGTGCAGGTTTGCAAGAAATGACGCCGCGTTTGCGCTTGCAAGAGTTGCCGCTGCAATTCCTCGTCGATTTTCACGTCCAGGTCTCTCGGGGTTTTCATAGTCACCTCGTCAGAGCGGCATCCAGATTGAGTAATACTCCCGCGGTCGCGATCAGCGCGATTCGATCCCTATCCTGAGAAGCGTGTGACGGATTCGTGGGCTTCTTTGTTGGCGGCATTTTTCGAGCGTCTTCGAAAAGGGCTTTGAGCGTGGCAAGTTCCTGCGGCAGGAGATCGCGGGATAACACGCGACGCGCGCCGACGTTCAGCCATCCTTCGAGCGCATCATCGCCGCTTGAAGGAACGGCTGTCCGCATCTGCCGCGCCAAAGCCACGGCAGCCTCGTAATACACGGGATCGTTCAACGTCACGAGCGCCTGAAGAGGCGTGTTGGTGGTAATACGCCGTGGCAGACTCACGAGGTGGTCGGCTGCATCGAAGGTCAAGAAGCTTGGATAAACGGCTGTGCGCTTGATAAATGTGTAAATTGCGCGTCGGTAGCGATCTGGACCCGTCGCGTCGATCCACCGGCTGTCGTTATTAACGGTCATCCATACGCCCTTGGGCTGGGGCGGCATGACCGAGGGTCCGCCGATCGTGGGTGTTAATAATCCACTGGCCGATAACGCTTGATCGCGGACCATTTCGGCTGTGAGCCGTTGCTGCGGGCCGCGAGCCAAGAGTTGATTGCGCGGATCTTTTTTCAGTAACGCCGGCGTCACACGCGCGGTTTGTCGATAGGTTGCGCTGGTGACCAGCTCGTGCAGCAGAGCCTTCATATCCCAATGCAAATCATTTTGGAAATGCAGCGCCAGCCAATCGAGCAGCTGCGGATGGGTCGGCGGCTGGCCGGAGCTGCCGAAATCCTCCAGGGTCTCGACGAGACCCAAGCCGAAGAGCTGTTCCCAATAACGATTCACCGCGACGCGGGCCGTCAGCGGTTGACCGGGTGAGAAGAACCATTGCGCCATTGCCAGCCTGTCGCGCCGCGCATTGCGAGGAAATTTGGGGAAGAGCGCCGGAACATCGGGCGACAGCGCGGAACCGATCATGTTAAGAAAGTTGCCGCGCTCGAATTCCAAAGTCTGCCGCTGTTCGTATTCGGGTTGCTCGGCCATAACGGGCAGCAGCAGATGTGGCGTGTCTTTTAAGTAGCGGATCAGCTTCGCAAGCTCGTCTCGCTTAGCGTGCAACGCCTCATCGTTGGCCAAAGCCGTCCACTTTTCATCGGAGCTCGTGCTGAGTCGCAGGCGCCGGGGGGCTGCCGGCTTGGTTTCTTCGAGACCCCGACTATGAGCGAGTTGCAGCTTGATACGGCTGCCGGCCTTTAGAGTCAGCGGCGTCTTGGGAATCACGATCATCCAGCGGGTCTTAAAAAGTTTCGAATTGGCCGAAAATCCCTCCGGATGGTCATTGTTAGGGTCGAGAGCGTCTGCCAGGTTCGCTTCCGAATCGGCGATGAAATGGCTGAGTTCGATCCGCCGCTGCGGTCCCGTCGGTGGAACAATCCACGCCTGGACTTGATCGACGATGAAACCCGATTCGGGCGTATGAAGAGCTTTCTTCGGATCTTCCGGTAATACTTCAAGGCGTAATGCGGCGATCGCGGATGGCGCGACGTCGGTGAACAACTCAAACATCGACAGCGTCGGAACCGTCCCGACAGTTCGAGACTCTCCATTCGAGATTTTCAACGATGCAGGCTGGGTCTGTCGCGCGCTGACAAGGCGTGAAGTCGTCTCAGAGATTGCCGATCTGTAATAGTTCGCCAAATCCCTTTTGGATATATGAATAGGAAATGGATTCTTGAGGGTACGTTGGTCTTGCTTGAGCTTCCCCAAAATTCTCTCTAATGCACGCTTTTCATCAATAATCCCCGATGCAATGGGTAAAGCATCCCATTCACTTTGTTTCGCTAAAGCACGCCCGCCTTCGACAATCTCCCGGAGCAATTGCGATTTGCGCTCTTCGGACCATTGCACTTCGCTCCAGTCCGAAGCGCGCGTGGGAACATGCACAATTGGAGAGTCATCGTACTGTACGTCGGCGTCGCGCGAAGTGTTGAAGAACGCCAGGGATTTGTAATACTCCGCATGACGAATCGGATCGTAGGGGTGAGAATGACACTGCACACAATTGATCGTCACACCGTTGAGCACCGACCATGTCGTCGCTACACGGTCCATTACCGCTGTTAAGCGATATTCCTCATCGTCCGAGCCTCCCTCATCATTGGATGGCGTGTGCCGGTGAAAAGCGGTGGCGATGCGATCTTTGAGCGTGGCGTTGGGCAGTAAATCGCCCGCCAGCTGAGTGATCACGAACTGGTCGTAAGGGACATTTTGATTAAAGACGTCGATCACCCAATCGCGATAGGGCCACATCGGCCGATTAGGATCTCTCTCATAGCCTTTGCTGTCCGCGTAACGCGCCAAATCCAACCACATTGCCGCCCAGCGCTCGCCGTAATGCGGTGAGGCGAGCAAGCGGTCGACCTGTTTCTCATACGCCTTGGGAGAAGTGTCCGCCAGGAACGCCGACAATTCCTCCGGCGTAGGCGGCAGCCCGATAAGATCGAATGAAGCCCGCCGCAGCAGCGCGGCCTTATCGGCTTCTGGGGAAGGCACCAGGCCCTCCTTTTCCAGTCGCGCCAGGATGAATCGGTCCATAGGTTGGCGAGGCCAGGCAGCATTTTTCACAGCCGGCGGCGCTTGCGGCTTAGGCGGCACGAACGCCCAATGCTCCTCCCACTGCGCGCCGTCTTGGATCCATTGCTTCAGTAGGGCAATCTGTTTGGGCTGCAAAGGCGGCGCGCGATAGGGCATGCGCGTTTCGGGATCTCTAGAGGTTACCCGTGCGATAAGCTCCGAGGCGTTCGGCATTCCGGGCACCACGGTTGGCCGGCCCGACTTGCCCTTGCCTAGAGCCTGTTCACGATAGATGAATGAGACATTCCCCTGCTGTTTCACGCCCCCGTGACAGGACATGCAGTTTTGATTGAGGATCGGTCGGATGTCACGATTGAATTCTATGTGCTGTGCTGCCGCGCCACGGCTACCGAAGGAATGCCAATTCAGAGCAATCCCAGCTGACACCAATGCCAGACAGGCGATCGTCAGGAGCATGCGCCGGACGCCCATAGGGATCTTTAAGTAATTTGCTATTACACTGATATCACTCTAATACAGAAAATCCATATGGGTCAACCACGCGCCGAGCCTGACTGCGTAGATTTAGAGCCATCAACTGCTCGGTAAGATCATGCGAGATCGCAGCTACCTCGATGCGTCTCCAGAAACCGCTCGACTTCCCTGCGTGTCGGCGCGGACGGTTGTGCACCCCAGCGCGTCACCGAAATCGCGGCGGCGGCATTCGCAATACGCACCGCCTCCTCGAGCGGCCGCCCTTCAGTCAGTGCGACGGCGAGCGCGCCGTTGAAGATGTCACCGGCGGCGGTCGTGTCCACGGCTTTGACCTTGAATCCTGCTATGAGCCGCGTGCCGTGCTCATCTGCCATGAGAGCCCCGCGCGCTCCAAGGGTGAGGACGACCGTCCGCACGCCGCACCGGCGAAGTTTAGCGGCCGCTTTCTCGGCGGCCGTGATGCCGTTCAACCGGATGCCGGTCAGGAGCTCGGCCTCCGACTCATTGGGCGTGAGAATTGAGACCTGACGCAGCAGGCTATCGGGCAGAGCCCGGGCGGGCGCGGGATTGAGGATCACGAGCGCCCCGTGCGAGGCGGCGAGGCGCGCTGCCGCGCAGACCGTCTCCAGCGGCGTCTCCAGCTGTATCAGCATCACTTTCGTCTGCGCAATGAGGGCGCGGGCTCTTTTCACATCGACAGGAGAAAGCCGATTGTTGGCGCCACCGGCGACGGCAATGCTGTTCTCGCCGTTTTGCGCCACGAAGATCAATGCCGCGCCTGAGGCCAAGCGACGATCGCGAGTCACATGCGAGACATCGATGCCATCGCCGAGGAAGCCGGCAATGGCTTGGTCGCCCAGCGTGTCGCATCCCACCCGTGCAACCAGACTCACCCGCCCTCCCGCCCGAGCGGCAGCGACCGCTTGATTGGCGCCTTTGCCGCCTGCTGCAGTGAGAAACTCTCCACCAAGCACGGTTTCTCCCGCGCGTGGAATGCGCTTCAGCTTGATGATCATGTCGGTGTTGGAGCTGCCGACGACCACGATGTTCGATTTCGTCATGGCAGAAGCAGCTGTCACAGCTTGGAAGCGATCAGGATGCCGAGCCCGAGCAGATAGAACAGGAACATCGCGCCGAGAATACAGTCCGTGCCGGCGGGCGCCCCTTTGAATTCCTTCCAGATGAAGACGCCCCAGATCGCGCCGATCATCGTCGCGCCCTGCCCCAGACCATAAGACAGGGCGGGCCCGGCCGCGGCACTCGCGAGGATGCTGAGACTCATGCCGAGACTCCAGATCACGCCACCTAGGATTCCAACGAGATGCAGGCGGGTATTGCCTCGAGTGAAATAGTCGCGATAGGAGACCGGCTCGCCGTGAAACGGCTTGCGCATCGCGATGCTGTTCCAAATGAAGCTTGAGAGAAACAGCCCGAGCGAGAAGCAGACCACCGCCGTGTAGGGCGAGAGCTTGCCCGGCGTGAGCTCACCGCTCACCGGGTTAACCGCCCCCATCGACTGCGCAACGAAGCTGTAGAACCACCCCATGAGCACACCAGCGGCCACTGACAACCCGATGCCTCGGACCGGCAATTGCCGCGAAGTGGAAGCTAGGCGCTTGTAGGCAATCGCATCGAGGACGATCGCCACCATGATGCCCGCGACGCCTGCCGCCAGCATCGGTACGTTGCCTGAACCCGTGGCGAAGTAGGTCGTGATGACGCCGAGCACGAGGGCGAGGCCCACGCCGACGGGAAAGGCCACCGCCAGTCCCGCGATGTCGACGGCGGCCACGAGCAGGATGTTCGAGAGATTGAAGATGACGCCGCCCAGGAATGCCGACCCCAGCCACTTCGCGTCGGCCTGCGCAAGATCGTGAAGGAATGTGCGACCCGTATCGCCCGTGCTGCCCAAGGTGAATGCGAAGAGCAGCGCAAGGAGCAGCACACCGATCGAGTAGTCCCAGTAGAAAAGCTGAAAGCGCCACTCCTTGCTCGCGAGCTTCTGCGTGTTGGCCCAGGAGCCCCAACTCAACATGGTGATGGCGCACAAAGCCACTGCGACCGGATAGGAACTTACGGTGACCATGGATTACCCCCTCGGCACGCCCCGTCGCCAGGACGGGCGGTTATTCGATCATGGCGCGCGATCCTGAATTGGCGGCTGGCTCGCCAGCATCACCATCGCCTCGAGCGTGCGGGCTTTCTGTTCGTCACTGAGAATCAGATAGCGATGCATTCCGCTGGCAGACTCATCGAACCGCGATCCGCCATCCGCCAACACCGTTATCTTGCCGGGCTTCGACAGCGAGAAATATCCCTCATCGGGGCGCGCAGCATAGAGAACGGATGTGAGATCGAATGTCGCGTGATCGTGAGGCGCCTCCGGGTTCTTTGATGCCTTTCGATAATAAGGGGCGGTGTATTGATAGGTCTCAGAGATCGGGTGACGATCGACGTAGTTGAAGTCACGATCAATGCGCCGCTCGGGGAAAAGCATCTGCAAGCCGATCTCTAAACCGCTGGCGACAATGGGCGTCGGCCACTCGGAGAAGACTTTCTGCGCGGCTGGAACGTCCATCACCAAATTGAACTCGGGCATGCCAGCCGGAAATTTCTTGTCCTCCCATGCACTCTCAGCGAAGTTACCCGCCATCGCTGAAAGCAACCGCACCTTCCGTTTGACCAGCGCCTTTCCGTCAAGGTTGCTGACCTCATCTGGCTTGCTCACCAGCAATCGCGCGAAGTTGGTGCTATAGCCCACCTGGATCATCACGACGCTGTTATCGGGCTGCGCCGCCAGTACCCGTCTCAAGAGGTGTACCGCCTCCTCGGCCTTTGCGCTGTCGATCAGCTTGTGCGGATAGGCCCGCGATCCATCCTTGTGGGTCTGCTGCGCCAGATACTGGGTATAGTTAATCCCATTGGGTGAATAGGGTTTCGGTGCATCGCTAAACGGCTTCTCATTGAATTTCTGAGCCGTGATCCCACCGCGCACCATGCCGATCGGAATGCCGGCATGCCCGTAGAATGTGTTGACCAGATCAACGTAGGAGGCGGTCCATTTCGCCTCGGTGCCCACAGTTACGGCGAGCAGCCTTACCTCACCCCGGTCCTGAAGCGTGTGGAGCATCGCCAGCGCGAGCATATCGTCGATGTCACTGTAAATGTCCGTGTCGAAGATGACGTTGACTCGGGCTTGGTTCTCAGCCGCACGGCATGCGCCGGCCAGACAGATTAGCGCAGCCCACAGCACATTCAGTCTGGCGTGAAAAATCGATCGCATGGCGCCCTCTTTTTTGCAATGCGAGCGAGTATTTATGATAGCGCTACCAGCGTCAAGCATGACGGCCGCCACAGCTAAGAGGGGCTCTTTAGGAAGCGCGTGAGCGCGGCGGCGCTGCCGAATCCCTTTTCATCAGCGCCAATTTGACGATCTCCTGCCGCCGGGTCGGCGTTTCCCCAGCGCGCCGGCGGCGGATTTCCTCAACGGCCATAGCGAGCGCAACTCGTGTCAGCTCCTTGACCGGCTGTCGAATGGTGGTGAGCCGCGGCCAGATCGTCGTCGCGAGTGGAGTGTCGTCAAAACCGACGATGCTGAGATCCTGGGGGACATCCAACTTGAGCCGGTGCGCAGTCGCTAGCGCACCGGCTGCCATATCGTCATTGCTGGCAAAGATCGCGGTCGGCCTATCTTTTCCCTTCAACAACTGCTCTGCGGCCTGAAGTCCCGAACGGTAGGTGTACTGACCTTGCTTGATCCGCTTCGGGTGAATCGGGAGTCCCGCCGCCCGGAGCGCGGAGACGAACCCTTCGTAGCGTTGGGCACTGTCGATTTGCCGTGGATGCCCGAGAATGAAACCGATGTCTCGATGGCCCAGCGCCAGCAAGTACCGCGTCATCTCTTCGGCACCGCGAAAATTATCGATGCGTAAAGACAGCCCTGGCGCCTCCCGGCCCGTGCCCACCGCGACGGCGGGGATGCCAGCCCGTTCGAACTGTTGCGCCAACGCGAGCGAATCGCACAGCGGCGTGGGCAGCAGCACTGCGTCGATGCCTTTGCCGATCAGCTTCTCTGCCGAGGCCTGCGCCTTGGGCGCCGTGGAGCACTTTTCCAGGATCAACTGGCATCCGATGCGGCCGCTGTTCTCCAGCAGATCCACCAGGAACTCACTGGTGAACGTGGCACTGGGATTGCCGTAGAGCAGTCCCACCTTAAGCGTTCCCGCGCTGGCGAGGGTTCGCGCCGCCGAGTCAGGTGAATAGCCAAGTTTCTCAATCGCCACATTGACGCGAGCGCGCATCGGCTCGCTCACGTTGTTCTGCCCACCGATAACACGCGATACCGTCATAGGTGAGACGCCGGCGCGCCTGGCTACATCGTGCAAGGTAACCGCATTCCGGCCGCGGCGCCGCCGTCTATTTTTCATTGCTTGCTCTCGACACAAAAATGCATCAGGTGCCATGGTTTGCATATTGGCTGGAAACCGACAGCCTAGGCTCAAGAATCGCTCGTATCGTCCCGATCACCGGCGGATCGAGCAGTATAGTTCCCCCGCGGTGGCTTGATGGGGCTTAACCACAGGAGATGTATGAGTGCATGGACATATCTGCTCTTGAGTGAGCACGGCGATGTCTATCTTGGCGCCACTACCCGCATTCGTAAACGCCTGCGTGAGCACAATGGACCGGAGAAGGGCCATCACACGAGCGGCAAGAAGTGGCGCTTGCTCGCGGTTCGGCGCTTCGATTCAAGAAAAGAAGCTTTCGATTTTCAGAGTCACCTGAAAAGAAAGAGACGGGACCAAAAGATCATTTGGGAGCGCAGGCTCGGGCCGGGAAAGCTCCACGCCCGCTTGTATGGCATCGAATACCAGCTCGATCTGTTTTCAAACTTCACGTACGAGACGGACCCGATCGATGGCGATCGCGATGACATCGCGCCCGTCGGGCGGCGCCTGTCAGCGACATCCATTTTCATCCGGCCGAGCCCCGCGAGGTGCGCGCCACGGTGACTGCGCGCTTTTGAACCGCGCAGTCATGCAAGAATGCTCACGATACGGCCGATAGACCAGTAGGCGGCAACAGCACCGATAGCGTAAAGCGCCGGGGTTCGCGCAGCGGCAAATTTCGGCTGCGTCGCTAGCGCTCGATAAACAACATAAGCGAGACCAACGACGAGGAGCTGACCCAGCTCGACGCCGACATTGAACGTAAGCAACGCCGCCGACAGATGCTTCTGCGGCAGGCCTATCTCTTTCAAGGCGCCTGCAAAACCAAGCCCGTGCACGAGACCAAAAAGAAAGGCGACCAGCGCCGGCCAGCGGCGCGACAGTGTTGGCTGGCGATGCAACGCCTCGGCCGCGACCAGTACGATCGACAACGCAATTGTCGCTTCCACCGGCGGCGAGCGCAGCGTTAGCCAGCCAAGCGCACTCAGCGCCAATGTGAGACTGTGCGCCAGCGTGAACGAGGTGATCGTGAATAAAAGCCGGCGGTTGAAGCCCACCAGAAATAGAAGAGCGAGCACGAACAGCAAATGATCGAAGCCCGTGAGAATGTGCTCGATACCCAACACCGTATAGGCGCGCGCGATCTCACCCATGCCGCGCGTGTCATCAGCCGATCCGTAGAGTTGCGCTTTGGATTGAGCGGCCGTAAAAGTGTAAACGCGGCTCGCGCCATCCAGCCAGAAAACCTTCACCATTGCAGCGGAATAGCTTTTCCCAACGCCTTCCATAGCAAGCGTTCCGCGCAGCCCCGCCGCACCGCAACGAAGCACGGTTTGCTCCGCGACGCAGCCTTCCGGCCACACGAGCGTCATCTCTTCTCCCGCGGGTCGTTTCTCACCGGGTTTCCATTGCCACAGGAATTCGCCGGGCGAGGTCTCGCGCACCTCCATCTCAGCCATAGTCATCTCGTGCGCTGCAGCGTTCCTGGACAGCAGTGTCAATAGTGCGAGCAGCAGGATGCGCCACGTTCGATTCATCAGCTCGGCGCCGTAACTTTTACGGTGTACTTCCTGGCCAACGCGCGCACGGCAGCGCTTCGCTGCTCGGCCAATGTCACGTCAGTCCAATCCTGCAGCACCACGCCGCGCAGCCTCTCAAAATCCGCCGGTTTCGCCGACGTGATGGACTCGAGCCGCATCGCACGCCAGCCCTCACGACTCGGCAACGCCTGCCACTTGCCTGTTGGCGCGGTTTCGAGCGCCTTGGCGAATTCGGACCCATAGCTTTGCTCTAGATTCGCGCGCGGCCGGTCTTTGAATACGCGCAACCCTGCCTGTACATCGCCCATCGCGCTGGTATTCAACATGTCCACCAACCTGCGCACGGCAGCCTCCGAACGATCCCCGGCGAGGACTGCTTCCTGAAAGTTGAAGCGGGCGGGCTCGTCATATTTCGCGCGGTGGCGCTCGAACCAGTTCCGCAACAGCGTGTCATCGAAGGGCGGCAGCTTGGCGCCCGCATCGATGACACTCAACGCTTTGAAGATGACGCGCTCGCGGATCGCCGCGTCGCCTTTCTCGAGCTGCATCGCAACGCCTTCGCGGTAGAGTACTTCATTGTCGAGCCACACCCGGCGCAGGGCATACAACTCTTCCTTATTGGGCTCGCGTCCGCGTGAGGCTTTGAAGACCTGCCGGGCCTGCTTGTCCACGCCGGCATCGATAGCGATGATACTTGCGTCGCCGGTTCGGCTTACGATGAAATGATCCGCCGCGAACAGCACGGCTCCGAGGATGATGAAGTGCAATAGCGGTTCGCGCAACCAGTTGTACATACCCGTAGACATCGCAGTTTTAAATGAGAAA
>Ga0065707_10000575_pt1 | contig 20383 bp, 20 predicted proteins | sample SwiRhicommuniRL3_FD_59094 | JGI IMG/M metagenome (GOLD analysis project Ga0065707, IMG submission 59094) | Switchgrass rhizosphere bacterial communities from Rose Lake, Michigan, USA - RL3 v2 (version 2) | ecosystem: Host-associated > Plants > Roots > Rhizosphere > Soil | place: East Lansing...
GCGGCGGCGGCGTCTGCTGTGCGTGCGCGTTCTGAGTCAGAACGAGTGCCAAGGTAAGGCAGGCGATGGCGTACTTCATTTCGCAGCTCCTGCTTCGGGCTTGCCGGCTGCGACGACCAGCACGGTGCGATTCTCGGGCCGCAGGTATTGCTGGGCGGTCTTCAGGATCAGTTCCGGCGTCACCTTGGCGAATTCGCCTTCGATGCGATTGAGGCGGTCGGGATCGTTGTCGAACAGCGCGAAGGTGGCGAGCAGGTCCACCAGTCCGACGCGGCTGCTCGAACCGACCAGGTCGTACAATTCCGAGCGGATCTTGCGACGCGCGCGATCGATTTCTTCCTGGGTCACCGGCTCGGTGCGAATGCGGTCTATGTTCTCGTCGAACGCCGCCATGATCTGCGCTTCGCTCGTTGCCGGATCGTGCACCAGCGATGCGGACCACAACATCGGGCCGTGGTAGTTGAACATGTTGCCGAGCAGGTTGATGCCGCCCGAAACGCCGCTGGTGTAGCCGCGTTTCTGTACGAGGTCGCGATGCAGGCGCGAGGCTTCGCCTTGCAAGAGGATTTCGTCGATGAGGCCGAATGCGAAATGTTCGGGCGTCCAGCGCTCGGGCACGTGATAGCCGATGGCAAGGGCAGGGCGGGGCGCGAGTGCATCGGTCTGCTTGGCGTGCTTCTCCGCTGTCTGCGCCGGTTCGCTGATGTCTGGAATCGGTGGCGCCTGCCGCGCCGGGATCACGGCGAAATACTTGTCGATCCAGCTGCGTACTTGCGCCTGCTCGAAATCTCCAGCTACTACCAGCACCGCGTTCGACGGCGTGTAGTACGTGTTGAAGAAGCTGCGGGCTTCTTCGAGCGTCGCAGCGTCGATGTGCTGCAGGTCGCCGTAGAAGTTATGCGCGTTGTACCAGTTCGTGTTGGCAACCTGCGGCAATTGCAGCCAGGGGAAGCCGCCGTACGGCTGGTTCAGGACATTGACCTTCACTTCCTCCTTCACCACGCCCTGCTGGTTCACCAGGTTGTCCTGCGTGAGGTCGAGGCTGTGCATGCGATCGGCCTCGGCCCAGAGCATGGTTTCGACCGCGTTCGAAGGAAACGACTCGTAGTAATTGGTGTAGTCGAACCGCGTCGAGCCGTTGAGTTGTCCACCGAGGCCCTGCACCAGCTTGAAGAACTGGCCCTTCGCGAGGTTCTGCGATCCCTGGAACATCAGGTGCTCGAACAGGTGCGCGAAGCCGGTCCGTTCCTTGGGTTCGATACGGAACCCGATGTTGTAGTAGACGCCGACCGTGGCGACCGGGACCGAATGATCTTCCGACAGCACCACGCGCAGGCCGTTAGCGAGCTTGTAGTACTCGATGGGAACGTTGAGGGTGCCCTTGGGAGCTGGAGCAGTTGGGGTAGCCGGGGCCGGTGCGGGCACCGCCTTATCGACCTGGGGAGAGGAGCATGCAGCCAACAGCGTCGCCGCCCACGTGGCTATCGCAGTGGCACCGAAGCGGGTGGCACGGGAATTCCGTCTTGCGGTCGGCTGCATTCGTTCTCCGGCAGTGGCTTGGATCACTTCGGCGCCTGCATCGGCGTTTTATCGCCACGGCCCCTGTCTCGTCGACGTCGACGCGTACCTGGTTCAATCTGACCAGTTTACCGGTTGGCTGCCCCCCGGCGTCACATTCTCCGCGTCAAATTCTCTGCGCCCCATCCACCTCGATGACGCGGCCCGAGAAGAAGTCGTTCTCGGCTATGTAGATCGCCGTGTGTGCCATCTCGGAGGGTTCCGCCAGGCGCTTCAAGGGCACAGTGGCCAGGGCCCGCTCGATCATTTCAGGTTTCATCGCGTCGAGGATTTCGGTGCGGGTAAAACCCGGTGCGATCGCGCCGCTGCGAATGCCGTAGCGGGCCAGTTCTTTCGCCCAGGTCACCGTCATGCCGACCACGCCGGCTTTCGCAGCGGAATAGTTGGTCTGGCCCATGTTGCCGACGCGGGAGATGCTCGAAATATTGATGATCACGCCGCCGTTGCCAAGCGCCACCATGCGGGCGGCGGCTTCGCGGCCGCCGAGGAATACACCGGTGAGATTGACGTCGATCACGGCCTTCCATTGATCGAGCGACATCTTGCCCGACACCTTGCCATTCTGGACTTTGACCAGCAGGGCATCCTTGGTGATGCCGGCGTTGTTGACCATCACGTCGAGGCGCCCGAAGTCGGCGACCACCGCGTCGAAGGTCGCGGTCATGTCCTCTTCACGCGTGACATTGCACAGGTATTGTTTGGCATTGACACCGAGCGCCGCGCATTGGGTGCGCGTCTGGTCGAGATGTTCTGCACTCAAGTCGATTAGCGCGATGTGCGCGCCTTTCTCTGCGAAAGCGACGCCCAACGCCCGGCCGATGCCTCGACCGCCCCCGGTAATCACGACCACTTTGTTCTTCAGCTGCATGGGTGTGGCGCCTCGTTGCGTAGTTCGCGCCGGATGGTAGCTGCTTCTTTTGCGTCGCACAAAGGCGGGATAAGTCCAGAGGCGGGATAAGTCCAGGACACCCACCTGTGGAGATAAGTCCAGGACACCCACCTGTTGGAGAACCCAGATCCAAAACCCAGATCCAGGACACCCATCCTTTGGAGCCGAAATCCGGGACACCCATCGTTCGGCGACCGCCAGTCGATGGGTGTCCCACTAAATCGAGGACACCCATCCCTTTGGCGACGGCCAAATCGATGGGTGTCCCAGGCCTGTCCCAATCGATGGGTGTCCAGGCCTGGACGTGTCAATCGCTCAGAGAGTTTCTATAGCCACGGCGACAGCTTCGCCGCCGCCGATGCAAAGCGAGGCGATACCGCGCTTCTTGCCCTGCAGGAGAAGGGCATGGACCAGCGTGGTGAGAATGCGAGCACCGGTCGCGCCGACGGGATGGCCGAGGGCGCAGGCCCCGCCGTTCACATTGACCTTGGCCGGGTCGAGGCTGACGTCGTGGATCGCCGCCATGGTCACGCAGGCAAAGGCTTCGTTGATTTCGTACAGATCGACCTGGTCGGCGCGCCAGCCCGTCTTGGTGAGCACTGATTGGATTGCGCCCACAGGTGCAGTCGTAAACCACTCCGGCGCCTGCGCGAAGCTGGAATAGGCAACGATGCGCGCGAGTGGCTTCAGCTTCTGCTGCTGGGCGAAGGAGTCGCTGACGATGATGGTGGCCGCCGCGCCATCCGAGATCGACGAGGAACTGGCCGCAGTCACCGTGCCGTCTTTCCCGAAGGCAGGCTTCAGCGTAGGAATGCGCGCGACATCGCAAGTGAACGGTGTTTCGTCTTTCGCGAGCACGCGCTCGCCCTTGCGATCTTTCACCGTCGCAGCAGCGATCTCGTTGACGAATTTGCCACCCTCGACCGCCGCGAGCGCGCGACGTACCGACTCGGCCGCGAAGGCGTCCTGATGCTCACGCGTGAAGCCGTATTTCTTCGACGTCGCATCGGCGAACGCGCCCATCATCTTGCCGTCGAACGGACTCTGCAGTCCGTCGTAGAACATGTGATCGAGGATTTCGCCATGACCCATGCGCATGCCGCCGCGCGCTTTGGGCAGCAGATACGGCGCGTTGGTCATCGACTCCATGCCGCCCGCGAGAATGGCATTCGCCGAGCCGGCGCGAATCTGGTCCGCGGCCATCATCACGGCCTTGAGTCCCGAGCCGCACATCTTGTTGATGGTGGTCGCTGGTACACGCAGGGGCACGCCACCGGCAATGGCGGCCTGGCGGCCGGGCGCCTGGCCGATGCCTGCCTGCAGCACGCATCCCATGATGGTCTCGTCGAGCTGTTCCGCGGCGACACCGCTGTCCTTCACGGCTGCGGCAATGGCGACGGCGGCGATTTGCGGAGCGGTCAGGGCGCTGAGCCCACCCTGGAATGAGCCGATCGGGGTGCGGCGAGCAGAGGCAATCAGGACTTCACTCATAGGACTCTCTCTGTGATAACGGCTTCTTTGTCGGGCTACCCTGCCGCCCCCCGGCAGCGGGGAGGGAGGATCGGAACCATGGTGCAGCCTATCCTTACTGCAGCGCAAGATTAAGGCATCTTACTCGCCGGTACCCTTGTTGACTACACCAGAAATGCTCACGCCGGCGGCTCGACCGGGCGCCTCGATGCGAGGCTGGCAACACCGTCACTGTCCGAAAGATCCGGCTCGTCCACAGTTGCCAGAATGCGGGCACGGGCCTCGTCTCTCAATGCTTGGGCCGAGGCAGATCCCTGACTTTCCAGGGGAGGCAGGACGGCAGGCAGGATGTCGATCCTCAGCCGCTGGTAGCGAGGCAGGATCCGGCCGCCGGGCAGCATATGTCGTGTCCCCCGAATGGCAACCGGAATGACGGGAATCCCGGCCCGCGCGGCAATCAAGAAGGCACCGGAATGGAATTTTCCAATGCCGGGAGCCACGTTGAAGGTGCCTTCGGGAAAGAAGGCGAATCCCTGTCCCGCATCCGCCGCCTTGATGAGTCGACGGGTGTCCACCGCCCCGGCGTTGCGGTTGAACCGGTCGACGAATTCCGAGCCGATCCGCCGGAGCAGCAGCCCCGCCAGCGGCACCTTGGTGATTTCCTTCTTGATGACGAAGCTGAAGCGCGCGGGCAGGAAAGCCTTGAGCAGCACGCCGTCGATATAGCTCGCGTGATTGGCGACGACGACGCAGGGCCCGTCCGGCAGGCGTTCTTTGCCAACGACCCGAACACGGACACCCGATACGAGGAAAAACAGGCGAGCCGCTAAGTGCGCGATTGATCGACGCACCCTGACGTTCAGTCCGGGCACGAGCGTCACCAACCCCAGCGCGCTGAATCCGAGCACCAGGAAAGCGATGACTACATAGGTGCCGTATACCGAGTCGATGGCCGACCGGGCAGTCGATTTGATGAGGGTCGGCAACTGGCTTGCTTCCTGTCCAGCCGGCCCAATAGCAAACATCGCAATCGCACAATGCGTACTGCGTCCGAGCGCTGGGGCCGAATTCTGTGAACTGTTTCTCTTTATGTAAACCCTGGATGTCTTCTGTGATAACTATCACTCCAGCCCCTGGGTCGCCTCCCCATACTGACCCCACTGCAACACGCAACGGAACCGACCCCGACCCATTCCGAGGCAATTTGCGCTAGTGACAAAGGCGATGAGCACCGCACCCAAGACATCAGTTTACGCGAGGACCGGCGACGACACTCCAGAGACTCCGTCGCTCGCAGCCATTGACCGTTTTCTCGATGCCGTTTGGATGGAACGCGGACTGTCCCCGAACACGCTTTCCGCATATCGCGCCGACCTGACCGCACTCGATCGCTGGCTGCAGACCCGCAGTTGCTCGGGCTTGCAGGCCAAGCGCGCCGACGTGCTTGCATTCATCGCGTGGCGCGTCGAAAACGGCGCTCGTCCCCGCTCGACTGCACGGCAGCTGTCCAGCTTCCGGCGCTTCTATCGTTACCTGATGCGCGACGGCCTGATCAAAGAAGACCCGACTGCGCAGATCGCGATGCCGAAGATCGGCCGCTCGCTGCCGAAGTCGCTGACCGAAGAGGAAGTCGAAGCGCTGCTGAATGCGCCGGAAATCGAAGATCCGCTCGGGCACCGCGACCGTTGCATGCTCGAAGTGCTGTACGCGACCGGCCTGCGCGTGTCCGAACTGGTCAACCTCAAGTCGAGCCAGGTCAACATGAACCAGGGCGTGCTGCGCATCGTCGGCAAGGGCGATCGCGAGCGACTGATCCCGCTGGGCGAAGAGGCGGTGAGCTGGTTGCAGAAATTCATGAGCGGCGCGCGGCTGGAAATCCTGCTCGAGCGCCAGACCGACTACCTGTTCCCGACACGTCGTGGCGATCGCATGACCCGCCAGGCGTTCTGGCACATCATCAAGCGCTATGCGCAGAAGGCCGGCGTGCAGAAGGCTTTGTCGCCGCACACGCTGCGTCACGCCTTTGCGACTCACCTGCTGAATCACGGCGCCGATCTGCGCGTGGTCCAGATGCTGTTGGGCCATAGCGACCTGTCAACTACACAGATCTACACACATGTAGCTCGCGAGCGCATGAAGGAACTGCACGCACAGCACCACCCACGCGGCTGAAGTCGTGGTCGGGTTTGGCGCAACTCCACCGTCTGTTAGACTTTAACGGAACCGTACGATTTCAACGGAACCGCAAGGGCGGCCCGGCGTCGAAGTCGACAGCGATACCGGGAGTTGTCATGATCAAGTGGGTTCTGAGTTGCCTTCTCTGCATGGTCGGCGTGGCTTCGGCCGCCGAGCTCCCGACGACTGGCGGGGCTAAAGCGTCCGATCCCCGAGCGGTGATCGCCGCGAAATTTCCCGGCGTCAAGCCCGAGGAAATCAAGCCTGCCCCCATTCCGGGCATGTACGAAGTCGCCATGGGCGCCGACACGGCGTACGTCAGCGCCGACGGCAAGTACCTGATCAACGGCGATCTATACCAGATCGACACCCGCACCAACCTGACCGAGAACAACCGCAGCGAAGTGCGGCGCAAGGCCATCGCGAAGCTCGATGAGCGCGACATGATCATCTTCGCGCCGACGGCGGCGCCGAAGTACACCGTGACCATATTCACCGATGTGGAATGCGCCTACTGCCGCAAACTCCACAGCGAGATGGCGGAGATCAACAAGCTCGGCGTACGCGTGCGCTACATGGCCTATCCGCGGGCCGGCCCGAATACGGACGACTGGCACAAGATGGAATCGGTGTGGTGCTCCAAGGACCGCAAGTCGGCCATCACGCATGCCAAGCTCGGTGAGGACGTCAAGGCTCCGGACTGCGGCACGACCCCGATCGGCAAGCAGTATGCGCTGGGTGAAAAGCTCGGCGTGAACGGCACTCCTGCCGTGTTCACCGACAATGGCGATTACATCGGCGGCTACCTGCCGGCACAGAAGCTGTTCGAGCAGCTCGAAGCGCTGGACAACCAGAAAGTCGCGGCCGCGGCGAAGAAGTGACGGCTTCTAAACGAACCCGTCATTTCTCCAGCAGCTGCAGCTTGTCCGGCTTGCCATCCCATTCCTTGGCATCCGCGGGCGCGGCCTTGCGCTCGGTGATCACCGGCCAGTTCTTGGCAAGATCGGCGTTGAGTTTCTTGAACTGCTCCTGGCCGGTGGGAATTTCCTCTTCCGAGAAAATGGCTTCGGCCGGGCATTCGGGCTCGCACAGGGTGCAGTCGATGCATTCGTCCGGATCGATCACCAGGAAGTTCGGGCCCTCGTGAAAACAGTCCACCGGACAGACCTCGACGCAGTCCATGTACTTGCACTTGATGCAGTTTTCAGTGACAACAAAGGTCATCGAGGCAACTCCGCAGGAGCGATCGGGTGGGGCCGCGCATTGTGCCAAACGGCAGGCGGGTAGTCACGGAGGGGGGCTTTTCCTACCGGCTCACCGGTCGCGCAGCGTGACTTTGCCTTCTTCCCAGTCGATATCCCTGAAATGCAGCCGTTCGACCCCGGCGCGACGATCGTCCAGGTAGCGTCGCAACGCGAACTCGACGCTCAGGAAGGCGATGTCGTCCCAGGGAATCTCGCTCTCCTCATACAGCACGGATTCCAGGCTTTCCTCACCCACGCCGAACTGGCCCTCGAGCAGTGTCGCCCGGAAGGTGATGTGGACCTGGTGGGCCCGTAACACGTTGACGACGGACAGCATCGAGCCCACTTCGACCTTCGCCAGCGCTTCTTCGTCCGCCTCGCGGGCCGCTGCATCCTGCACCGCTTCGCCGTTCTCCATGAAACCGGCCGGAAACGTCCAGAACCCCTGCCGCGGCTCGATGGCCCGCTTGCAGAGAAGGATCTTGCCCTGCCACTCCACCACGCATCCCGCGATGATCCGCGGATTCTCGTAATGGACGGTGAGGCACTTGGTGCAGACGAAGCGCGGACGGTTGTCGCCCGCAGGCACTCTGAATTCGACCGGATGGCCGCACACGGAACAGAATTTCATCCGCCGCGATTCTACGCCCGAGTGAGGGCTTTTTGTCTCGCACACGGAGATCACAATAAAAAATGGCTCGGAGCCTCCACTTCCGATCTTTTTTTATTCTGCCCCGTGTCTGCGAAGGGGCTGACGTCGGCGAAGGTGGTGTCGGCGTATCTCGAGCGCATCGAGGCATACGACAAGAAAGGCCCGACAACCTCGACGCCATCATCTATCCGACCTCGCCCGAACCGGCGACGTTGATCGTTCCGCCAGCGGGACCACGCGCCGGCGGCGGCGCAGGTTCGGCTACATTGATTGCGAACGAAACCGGATTTCCCGATCTCATCGTGCCCGCAGGCATCACCAAGGACGGACTGCCGGTGTCTATTTCCTTCTTCGGCCCGGCGTACAGCGAAGCGAAGCTGATCGGCTATGCCTACGACTTCGAACAGGCCACCAAGGCGCGCGTGCTGCCGAAGTTCACTCCGGCGTTGCCGTCGGGCAAAATCACTTATTGATCCTCGATGAAGAATGGGGACACGCACCTTACGCTGCGCTTCAGGAGCATGTCCCCGTCACCGCCGCATCGTCACCAACTCATATCCCTTCTCATTCCATCGCAACACGCTTCCCTGCTCATACCAATCGCCGAGCACGATGCGCGTCGCCTTGTGGCCGTCGACATCCACATCGTGAATTGCCGGTCGGTGTGTATGGCCGTGAATCACGCAATCCACATGGTGGTCGCGTAGCGCACCGACCACTGCTGCCTGATTGACATCCATGATGTACGGCGTCGCCCGATCCGCCGATTCGATGTGGGCTTTGCTGCCTGCACGCATCTTCACCGCGAGGCGCTGACGCTGCTTCAGCGACAGATGACGTAGCACCCATTGAACGAGGGGATTGCGGACGATGCGGCGCAGGCGCTGATACGCAGGATCGTCGGTGCATAACGTATCGCCGTGCATCAGCAGCACCTTGCGGCCATACAGTTCGACGACCGTGCCGTCCTCGATCAGCCGAACGCCGGTGTCCTTCTCGAACTGCGAACCGATCATGAAATCGCGATTGCCATGCATGACGAAGCAGGGCACGCCGGCTTGGGTCAGCTTGCGTAAAGCGGTGCGGACGCGGGTCTTGTCGGTATCCGGGTCGTCGTCGCCGATCCAGGCTTCGAACAGGTCGCCGAGGATGTACAGCCCTTGCGCCGCGACCGCTTCCAGTCGCAGGAAGTCGAGGAACTGCGAAGTGATCTCGGGCCAAGCGCCGTCCAGATGCAGGTCCGAGATGAACAGCGTGGTCACGCGCTCATTTCACCTCTTCGATTTTCTCGATCACGATGGGCGTCTTCGGCACGTCGGCGTCGAACTGGCCGGCGGGGCCGGTGGCGACGGAGCCGAGCGTATCGATCACTTCCATGCCCTGGACGACTTTGCCGAACACCGTGTAGCCCCAGCGGCTCGCCTGCGGATCGAGAGGCGGATTGTCGGAAAGATTGATATAGAACTGTGCATCGGCGCTGTGCGGTTCGCTCGTCCGGGCCATGCCGACCGTGCCCCGGCGATTCGACAGGCCGTTGCCCGACTCGTTCGCGACCTTGGCGCGCACCGGCCTTTCGACGAATTTCTCGTCGAATCCGCCGCCCTGGGCGACGAAGTTGGCGATGACCCGATGGAAAATGGTGCCCGTGTAGTGGCCTTCGCGCACGTATTGAAGGAAGTTGGCGACGGACAGCGGCGCGCGTTGTGCATCCAGCTCGATCACGAAGCTCCCCATGGACGTCTGGACTTTCACCTTGGGCTGATTGTCCGCCGCTGCTCGTGTACAGAATCCTCCCAGTGCGAGCGTTAGCAAGACGACCAGAGGGGCAGAGCGTAGCGACGACGCCTTGAACCGGAGCGACAAATGGATCATGGGAACCTGTAGTCGGAAGGGCAGCGCCGATCTTACCAAGGATGGGGCCGCCGCAGCGGGCAGGACGGTAGCGGCAGGGGTGTATAGAATGCCGCTCCCATGACTGCGCCTCTCGCCACACGCTTCGCACCCAGCCCATCGGGCCATCTGCACTTGGGTAATGCCCGCACGGCCCTGCTCAGTTACCTGGCTGCCCGCAAGACGGCCGGCCGCTTCATCCTGCGCGTGGAAGACACTGACGAAGGCCGCAGCTCGGATGAGTTCATGGAGGCGCTGTTCGAGGATCTGCGCTGGCTCGGCCTCGAATGGGATGAGGGGCCGGACGTCGGCGGCCCGCATGCGCCTTATCGCCAGCAGCAGCGCAAGGAATTGTACGCAGACTGGCTGGCCAAGCTCGATGCCGCCGGGCTGACTTATCCTTGCTATTGCACACCGGCAGAGCTGAGCATCGGCCGCAAGCGAATGTTGTCCGCGGGCAAGCCGCCACGCTACCCGGGCACCTGCCGCGACCTGACGCTCGAACAGCGAGCCGAGCGCGAAGCTCGCGGCTTGCCGGCTGCTCTGCGCTATCGCGTGCCGATGGGCGAGTCCATCGAGTTCACCGATGTGGTCCATGGCGTGCAGCGTTTTCTCAGCGACGACATCGGCGATTTCATCATCCGCCGCGCGGATGGCAGCACCGCCTTCTTTTTCTCCAACGCCATCGACGACGCGTTGATGCGAGTGACGCTGGTGCTGCGGGGCGACGATCATCTGACCAACACGCCACGGCAGCTGATGATCCTGAAGGCGTTGCAGTTGCCGGCGCCGCAGTACGCACACGTCGCGTTGTTGCTGGGAATGGATGGAGCACCACTCTCCAAGCGCAACGGTGCCCTCAGTCTTCGAGAGCTGCGCGAGCGCGGTTACTTGCCTGGTGCGCTCCGCAATCATCTCGTGCGTCTCGGCCACAGCTGCGTTACAGATGGCTGGCTCGATCACGCGGCGATGCTTGCTGATTTCGACCTGCAGCGCCTGGGCCGGGCAGCGGCTCGCTTCGACAACGAGCAACTGTTGCACTGGCAGAAGGAAGCAGTGGCCCACCTGTCGATCGATGAATTCCAGCGGTGGATTGCGCATGAGCTGCCGACAGGTGTCGATGCGGCAGCCAGCGCTACGTTTACCGCTGCCGTTCGACACAACATCCTGTTTCCCCCGGATGCGAATCGTTGGGTCGAAGTAGTGTTCGGAACGCTGTCGGCCGCGGCTCCCGAAGCGCTGGCCGCCATTCGAGACGCAGGCGATGCTTTCTTCGGCGCTGCTCGCGACGTCTTTGCCCGTACTCACGATTTCAAACAAGCGGTGCGAGAGATCGGCCAACAGACTGCACGCAAGGGGCCTGCCCTGTACATGCCGCTGCGTGCTGCGCTCACCGGCGAAACGCACGGTCCGGAACTCGCTCCCTTGTTACCGTTGATCCCGCCCGCGGAAGTTTCCTCGCGGCTGACCAAAGCTCAAGAATTGGCACGAACCTGATGCTGCAGATATTCAATACGCTTGCCGGCCGGAAAGAAGAATTCCGTCCCCTGACGCCGGGACGCGTGAGCATGTACGTATGCGGCGATACGGTTTACGACTTCTGCCACATCGGGCACGCCCGCTCGAAGGTCGCATTCGATATCGCGCGCCGGTACTTGAAATACCGAGGCTACCAGGTCGAATTCGTCCGCAACATCACGGACATCGACGACAAGATCATCAAGCGCGCCGCGGAAAATGGCGAGCCGGTGCAGGCGCTGACGGACCGCTTCACGCAGGCGATGCATGAAGACTACGCACGCTTGAACATCCTGCCTCCCGACCACGAGCCGAAGGCGACGGTGCACGTGCCCAGCATCATCGCGATGACGCAGACGCTGATCGACAAGGGGTATGCCTACGTTGCGGACAACGGCGATGTGCTGTACTCGGTCGCCAGGTTCGCCGATTACGGCAAGCTGTCCGGAAAGAACGTCGAAGACCTGCGGGTCGGCGCTCGCGTCGCGGTCGATGAATCGAAGCACGATCCAGTCGATTTCGTTCTATGGAAGCGCGCCAAGCCGGGTGAGCCGTCATGGGCGTCGCCATGGGGTGAGGGCAGGCCGGGATGGCACATCGAGTGCTCGGCGATGTCGTTCGACCTGCTCGGTTCGCGCTTCGACATTCATGGCGGCGGCGCCGACCTGATGTTTCCGCATCACGAAAACGAGATTGCCCAATCGCGCGCCGCTACCGGCGACAGTTTCGCGAATTGCTGGATGCACAACGGCTTCGTCAACGTCGACAACGAGAAGATGTCGAAGTCGCTGAACAATTTCTTCCGCATCCGCGACGTGCTCGATTCGGGGCATGTGCGCGATCCGGAAGTGCTGCGCTTTTTCCTGCTCGCCAGCCACTATCGCGGGCCGATCAACTATTCGCTGGTGCAGATCGAGCAGGCGGATGCGGCCCTCAGTCGTCTCTACAATGCGTTGCGCGACATCGAGCCATCGAGCGACGTCGTTGCCGGCGATGCGACCAGGCAATTCGAAGCAGCCATGGACGATGACTTCAATACGCCCGATGCGCTTGCGGCAATGCAGTCGCTGGCCACTGAAGTCAATCGCGCGAAACATGGGGGTGAGGGAACGCTGGCGTCGCAGCTCGCTGCGGAGCTCCTGCATCTGGGCCATACGCTCGGCATCCTGCACCTGCTGCCGCTGGAGTTCCTGCAGAAGTCGCTGGGAATGGCGGCGGACGCTTCCGGCGAGGGCCAGTTGACGGAATCCGCCATCGACGCACTGATCGAGCAGCGGCTGGCCGCACGCAAGGCGAAGGATTTCAAGGAGGCGGACCGGATCCGCAAGGTGCTCACCGACGCCGGCATCATTCTCGAAGATAAGCCCGGCAGCACGGTGTGGCGGCGCCAGTAGCGCGGGGACTGAGTGAGCCTCCGGGGACTGGCTCCTGAAGCGCAGCGGAAGGTGCCCCCCTCCCTCGATAAATTGACGCTGCGGCGACCCATCCGTATCATTCGCTGTCCCGCGCGCGGCAGGTTCCTGCTGCGGTCTTGGCAGCGGTTCGATTGGCTGAATGCTGGCGGGGCGTAGCGCAGTCTGGTAGCGCATCTGCTTTGGGAGCAGAGGGTCGGGGGTTCGAATCCCTCCGCCCCGACCACTTCACCCAACACGCGGACGACACATGCGCCCGTAGCTCAGCTGGATAGAGCACCGGCCTTCTAAGCCGGGGGTCGCAGGTTCGAGCCCTGCCGGGCGCGCCATCGGCGCTTGGCTGGCAAGCCCGGCGCGAAGCTCCTGCCGGTGCAATGGTTTTTTTCGTTTTGGCCAGTGGTGGACGTAGCTCAGCTGGTAGAGCCCCGGATTGTGATTCCGGTCGTCGTGGGTTCGAGCCCCATCGTCCACCCCATCTCTCCTGACTCTCTCCTGTCTCCTCGTATCGATTCCTGGCCCGCGTCAGCGCGGCTTGCCGGGCGATTTAAGCGAGCAATGGGCCAAGTCGCCTTGTGTAACTGAGGGCGCGAAATGCAGACGGTGTCGCTCTCGCATCCCCAACTACCAGGAGTCTCGTTCACATGCTCAGCCTTCACACCAACGCCGCGGCACTGTCTTCGCAGAACGCCGTCGGCAACACTCAGAAAGACCTGACCACTTCGCTCGCGCGCCTGGGCACGGGTTACCGTGTCAACTCCGCGATGGACGATGCTGCAGGCTTGCAGATTCGCCGTGCGCCTGAATGCCCAGACTCGCGGCATGGAGGTCGCGCAGAAGAACACTCAGAACGGCATCTCCATGATGCAGACGGCCGAAGGTGCGTTCACCGAACTCACCAATGTGCTGTTGCGCATGAAGGACCTGTCGACCGAAGCGTTCAACGCGTCCACGACCGCCGACGGCAAGACGGCGTTGCAGTCGGAATTCGATGCGCTCGGCCTCGAACTCAGCAACATCGTGCGTTCCACTTCGTTCGGCGGCCAGCGTCTGTTCAGCGACGGCACCACGACCGGCGGTTCGGCCGGCCTGCTGTCGGCGGCCATCTCGTTCCAGATCGGCGCCAGCGCCCAGGAGACGATGGGCGTTGACACCGCAACGAACCTGACTGCCCTGGCAACTGCCGTGGCTGCCGTGAGTTCGAACTACGCGGGCTTTGCGACGCCTGCTGCCGGTACGGAATTGACCGGCGGTACCAATGCCATCATCACGACCATCGACACGGCTCTGGCCAGCGTCGGTACGGTGCGTGCGCAGCTCGGTGCATCGTCCAACCCTCTCGAACACGTCTACAACAACCTTGGCAACATGATCACGAACACGATCGCTTCACGCGGCCGCATCCTGGACGTGGACTACGCTGCCGAAACGTCGAACTCGACCTCGCAGCAGCGGTACTTCGGCGCTGAAGCAGAGCAGCAGCTTGTCGCAGCTGGTGATCTCGGTGATGCAGTAATGCCTGCGGAGAAGCCGCCCGCAACGGCGGTTTCCTCCAGTCAACGGGAGCCGATCGTTGCGGCGGTTGGCTCTTTCTACCCGGCATCCAGAGTGTCGCCAGCACGACAAAAAGCGCGACCAACATAACAGCATGAAACTGGATCGCATCCCCTCCATCTCATCCGCGCGCCAGGTACTGCCGCGAGCCGAGCGTGCTTCGCCCAGGCCGGGAGAGTCGTTGCTGCTGACCTACGAAGCAGAAGGCACGGATCTGCTCGCAACGCTGTCGAACGGCATGTCGGTGCGACTGACAGGACCGGCTCTATGGCGCGACGAACTGCCGCGTGCGACCGGCATGGTCATCTGCAATTGCGAGAGCAGGTTCGGATCGACCGGGTAGTTGTCCAGCGCGACCTTGCCTCCCTGGCCGGCGCGATTGAGCGAGCCCAGCAGCATGTTCTCCAGTTCCGCGCTGAGCTTGAAGGCCTTCATCTCGCCGGCTACTGCGTTGGATTGACCGAGCAGCGAGGCGACGATCTGACGTCGCAGCGCGCAGCATACTTCCGCCGCCAGCAGGATGGGGATCCTTGGTGGTCTCGGCATTCTCCAGCAAGGACACGTTTTCAGTGAGCAGGAAACGAAACACCTTGAGGATCCGGCTGTGCGTCAGTGCCTTCTCGAGCGCCGCCTCCCGCTTGCTCATACTCGCAGATCAGCAAGCTGTCGCTCTTCGACGTGCTGTAGCGCTGCGATGGCGCTCGCCCTGACCGAACCTGTCCGTCTTGCGGGGCCGCGTGCGTCAACGCAGGCCGCTGCGTCGACGACCAATGCGATAGCCAACTCCAAGGCGATAGCCGATTCGCAGGCACCCAAGCAGAGTGTTGTCGACGCCAGGCCAGCAATCGAGTGGAATTTCATCCGGCCGGCGATGCTCTGCAGCGATTCAGCATTCGCGGCCTGCAGCGCAATGCCCTGCAAACCGGCGATCGGGAGACTCTCAGCTTCGCCGTCGATGGACGGACGCAGCGAGCGGCCACCGTGGTCGTTGAACCCGGCTTGTCCGGTTCGGCGTTGGTGCGGCGTTTCGATCGCGCCCTGTCGTCGCTGGGCATTCGCACCGAGCGAGACCCACAGGGCGAACTCAGCTTCAGCGTCCCCGAGTCCGCCTGGGCGGCAGTTCGCAACACGCTGTCGATCAAGGGAGAAGGGCGCCGCTTCCCGACCGGCCAGTTCTCCCAGCTGAAGCTGACCCCAGAGCCACCAACGATCCGCCCGCAGGACTGGAGCGCGGACGACTTACGCACCACGCTTCGGCAAGTGTTCAATGCTCAGGCATCGGTGAGGCAGAGTTACCAGCGAGTCACCGACGCATTGCGTGAAGCCGGCGACCGGCTGCAGCAGCGGTCGGATCTCACCGAAGCGAGCCGCAATGCCGCTTTCTCCCAATCGTTCGAATCCGCTGCCGGCAGCAGCGACTCGCAATCCCTCTCGGCCATCCTTCCGGCCCTGCTCAGGCTCGACCGCGACCGCGTCATGTCCGTCCTGCGCCTTACGTGACAGCTTCGCCATGATTTTCGCCTTCCGAAATCCATTTCGAGTCTGTTACACTCACCGGCTCCGCAGATCGGCGTATTCCCGCCGGTCGCCACCGCGCACTCCGTCGCGACAAGTGGGCCGTTAGCTCAGCTGGTAGAGCAGTTGACTCTTAATCAATTGGTCGTAGGTTCGATCCCTACACGGCCCACCACTTAACCATCTGAATAGATTAGAATTGTTGGCACAAACCGGGGCGGCGACCTCCGGCCAGAATTGAGCTTAAGTCCACCATAAGTCCGCCATTTGAGGCGCCAGGTACTTCTGCCAGCGGTGTTCTTCGATGTGGCCCGCCTGCTCATTCAACTGGAGAACGGCTTTAAAAATAGGGAATTGCGGTGGTCCCAAGATGGGTGTTGAGCGGGTTCGACGTACTAACGATTGATGTTTATCAACGTGCGCGCGATACGGCTGCCGTGTCGGTGGTGCCCGCACGGCTGGCAGTTCAATCTAGGATCTGGTGTTTTACGGGGGATTCCGGCGTAAGAGCTGTAAGGCGATCAACCGATTGATGTTTCGTGAGCCGTTATCGTGTGATGTTGATCCGGTCGTTGCGCAGCTGTTCCACCGCCCTTGAGGTCGGAAGCAATGGAAGCAGGGGGGCTGGATTGGGGGGCGGCCTAACTAGCTGCCGCTTGCTGTAGGTCTTCTTGATTGTTTGATTGCTTCGGGCCTCCTCTTTTCCCAACAGGGTTCTACGAGGCCCTGTGGGTCAGTTGGCGCCCGTCCGCGCACGCGCCGAAGTCATTTCGGTACGGCAAAGCCAGAATTCTCGTGTCGATCTACCTTCTCAGTTCTCATTCTCGAAGAGCCGGAAAAGGCGTGCCGTCCATCTGCTCTTTCTACGTGTAGCGCGTCCGCTACCGCCCGCGCCGACGGATTTCGTGCGATCGGTCGTCGATGTCCAGTTTACGGAGGCTCTGCACGTATTCCTTGGCGAGGCCTGCGCGGCCGCCAAGCACGGAAAGGTGCTCGTCGCTTTCGATCATCGAAACGACCTGGATCTGCTCGGAAACGCACGATGGTCTAGAGATCCCAACTCCCCGTTACCAGTGCGACCGACCCTGCAGCGACTGCTCGAGGAGACTCGATGCGATGAGCCACGGCGCGGGCGAAGTTCTCCAATTCGTGTCGCTCCGTGCTGCGCTCACCATCGACGCCGTGCCGTTGACCCGAAGGGTCGAAGCCGCGTTGGTAGCGAGTTCATGGCTGGCGAGCGCGAGGATAGGGCTTCGAGCCAGGTGAGCGCGTCCAGAGCGAGCTTCAGTGAGAAGAAACCCTAGGGGAGTTTTCGCACAGTTGATTGTCGGGATCGCAGCGTCGGGCTAGGGGACTAGCCGCCTTCAAAGCCTTTCTCGCCGCTATGCTGGCGGACACCGGGATGTCCGTCGCGCCGCGCCGCTCGTTGCAAGGTAATGTGCTGTGGTTCCTGCCACTGCTGATACTGCGTGCGTTCGCGCCTGCTGGATTGTCGACTGTCCTCGGTAGCTGTGAGGCGGAATCTGTACACGCGATTAAAGGTAAGCGTTGTCGCTCAGTGCGGGTCAGAGCACAGTATCCATCCAGATGGCGCGTTACAGTCGGAGTCGAGCTCGGAGCGTCTAGCGGTGAGTCAGGACCGTAACAGTCGGAGCGCAGTTGCGATTCAAACGGTTTGTCTTAGATAACTACACAAGGTATCAAAATGAGCGTCGCCGTGAGATCGATACCTGAACCGCCGGAAAGGCCGCATGACGAGCAAGCGAGCGTGGGTGTCAATGCCGCACGACAGCCTGTTCATCGCTACGAGCCGGCAGTCCGAATGCAAGACGCGATTTCCCATGAGGAGATCGAACGTTGCGCTTACTTGAGCGCGAAGCAGCGTGGCTTCGTCCCTGGCCATGAAATAGGCGATTGGCTCGAAGCGGAAGCGCGCCTGCTGGACTTCTGGTTTACTGAACAGCGCAGAAGGTCGAGTCTAGTATCCCAGGCCAAATGACGCTCAGCACGAGGCGAAGGTTCACGGGCTGTCGTCTTTCTCGATACCCCGCCTCACGCTTTGTTGAGAAGACACTGCGACGGCGCGCATCGGCCGGAGTCAGCACTGCCGGCGTCGATATTCGCATTGCCGCTGAACACCGGGTTGGCGGCGCCACTGCGAAGTTGGCTTTGTTGCGCACCAGGCGTTCGCTGATATATGCCGAATCCAAGGGAAATCAGCGACACCTCGGTGAGATCGCATCAAGTAGTACAACGAGGCCCGGTCGCCAGCCGCGTGAACGATGAGCGCCGACGTCGCGAACAGGCCGAGGCAGCCGAGCGCGCAATTCGACAAGCCCTAGCTAGGGCTTGTTCGTCATAGGGTCGCCGGCTCAGGACGGGAACCGTAGTTGGGAAAATTTGCGTCCAGCCTCAATGGCGCGGCGTTCAATTTCTACGGCCGATGGAATCCATCCCTTTTGTTCCAGGAACAATAGAAAGGCGCGAAGCCATTTGCGCTGTTCCTGCGGTGCCGATGAGGGTTCGCGTCAGACGCACCCGCTGCGCGTCGTTCACGGCGCCTCGGCTTTGCTATTGCCGATGGGCGCCCTCGCAATGCATCTGGCCAATCATCTGGTTGCATTGTGGACGGTCCCGGCTAACCAGGCCTTCATGAAAGTGCTCCGACTCTGGTATCGCGGCGGGTGCGCAGCGCCCACGTCGAAACCGATTGGCTCTTTGCACAAGGGGGGGCGGAGGTCTTCTTGCGTCACGCGCGTGCGATTTGATCCATTACTACCTGCTCTCAGTATTTTTCCTCGTGATGCACGCTTCATCTTGTGATGTGTCCCTTGAAGCGCCCGGTGCGAGTGGCTACAAGCCAAACAGCCGCTCGGCATTGCCACCGCGTACGGCGTCCCGTTGTCCGGCTGGCAGAGCGTCGACGCGCGCGAGGCAACCTTTCATGTCTCCGATGTTGTGTGGATAGTCGGAGCCGTATAGCACCCGGTCGTCGCCGGCGACCGCAATACACATGGCCAGCGCGTCCTGCCGAAACACGACCGAATCGTAGTAGATGCGCCGCAGATACGTGCTCGGTTGCTGGGAAATCTTTACGCGCGCGGCTGGCATATTGTCGTAACAGATATCGAGTCGTCCGGCGAGATAGGGCAGCGCGCCGCCGCCATGCGCGGCGATGAGCTTGAGATTCGGGTATCGATCTAGGAAGCCGTCGAAGATCATTCGACTGATGGCGAGCGACGTGTCGAACATGAAACCGACAGATGCAATGAGGTTGTATTGGACGACGTCCAGATACTTCGTCGCCGGCGGTGCTGTCGGGTGCACGAGAACCGGCAGCGCACGGCCGTCGATTTCATCCCAGATGGGCTCGAAACGCTTGTCGGTGAGTGACCCCTCATCGACATTCGCCAGAACCATCACGCCCACTGCGCCGAGCGAGTCGCATGCCCGCTTGAGCTCCGCCACCGCGAGCTTTGCATCCAGCCAGGGTAACGAGCACATGAAACGGATCCGATCCGGATAGCGACGTGACTGCGCCGCCATGTCGTCATTCACGATCTGCGCCGCCTTGAGTGTGTCGTCGGAAGTGCCCCAGTAACAGTTTGGGCTGGTCAAGGTCACAATCGCCATGTCAACGCACGCTTCATCCATCGCGCGCAGTCGCAGTTCGTAGTCGAACATGCCGGGAGTCAATGTCATGAATGGCGCGCCGTCACGGTAGACTCCTGTCTGGCCGCCAATGACTTGCTTGATGCTGTAATGAGCACCGCCACGCGTTCGCAGTAGTTCGACGAAAGAGCTGTTGAGCATATGTGTGTGGACATCGATGACCCTCGACCGAGGGGAAGTGCTCGAGCGGTTGCCCGCAGCAACGTCGGTAGCGTGAGCAAATCCGTGCGCCGCGCCCGGCAGCACAAGGGTGCTTCCAATGCCCAGCAGTAACCGCCGCGTGAAAGAATGCAAACCGCGTCCCTTGGCATCGTGAAACAAAGAAACCTCCGCTTTGATCAGGTGGCCAGGGCAGTTTGCACGCGGATGCGGAACAGACTACCTCCTCGAGGCAGTTCTCCTAACTCACTTTTGGTGGAATGAAAGTACGCGGGTCTGCCAATGGACCATTAAGGACCATATTAGGTCCTGATAGAAACCATGCCCGATAGAGACCGGGGATCTGCATGCGCTACTCAACCCAGATCAAACCGATCGGTTACCCGAAAGCCAATGCCACCGAGGTTCTGCGGTAGCTGACAGAGCAGCGCAAGCCGAAGGTTATTACCCAGAATGGTGAGGCGAAGGCGATACTCCATACGCGCTCTCCTCCTCGCCAAAGCTGTTCCAGAGCTACTTCTCTACGGTGCCTTCGCCCGTGATCCGAACCTCGCCCGGATTGGCTATCACGTACAGCACGACGCGGCGGTTTCTGGCTCGTCCCGCGTCCGTCTGATTATCGTCGATGGGATCGCCTTCACCGTAGCCTCGCGCCACG
>Ga0065707_10000926_pt1 | contig 20311 bp, 14 predicted proteins | sample SwiRhicommuniRL3_FD_59094 | JGI IMG/M metagenome (GOLD analysis project Ga0065707, IMG submission 59094) | Switchgrass rhizosphere bacterial communities from Rose Lake, Michigan, USA - RL3 v2 (version 2) | ecosystem: Host-associated > Plants > Roots > Rhizosphere > Soil | place: East Lansing...
GATCCAGCGCTTGATGTGAAGCGCTCGCATGCGCCCTGGCCGCGGCGTTGAAGCGCTGCAGCGCGGCGGAGGCCCGGTCAAGCCGCACCTCCCCTCGTCCTGTGACTTCGTCCAGAAAATCTCCGACCTGCGACGCGTAGCGCACTGCATCGAGCGGCAGCAGATCCGCGTTGGCGAGGCGCAGCGACAGCACCGCCCAGATGCGTGTCAGCGCAGCGTGGCGAAGGAAGCCTGGATCTGCGAAATGCGATACCCACTCGTGGGTGTCGTACGCGGAGTGGTACACGCCGTAGGGGCCCTGAAAACGCATATCGACAACCGGGATGCCGACGTGATTGAGAAACACGGTGTAGTCGGAGCCTGCGCCGATGCGTGTGTCGATTGCCGAGTCCGGCACGCCGGCGGATTGCGCGACGACGTGGGCGAGCGATGGAACCGCGCGGGCGAAGAAGTCGGGCCCCGAAACTGCTGCATCGACGTTCAGATAGGCGATTGCTTTGTCACGCAATTCACGCTCGTGCTCCTCGCCCCATTCCGTCGAAGAGGTCAGCGCGAACTCTTCGGCGTCCCAGCTCGCAAGGATGACGGTGCGCTTGGGCCGGATACCGTTGCGCGCAATCGAGCCGAGCGCACGCGCCATTTCCATCATCACCGCCGAGCCGCTCGACGGATCGACGCCGCCGTACAGCCACGCGTCACGGTGATTGCCGGCAATCACCCATTCGTCTGGAGATGCCGATCCGTTGATGCGCCCGATCACCGTCCAGACTGGCCGGATCGCATCGTCGTTCACGACGCGGACGTGAAGTGTGACGTTGCCCCCGCGGAATGCGTTGAGAATCGTGCGCGCGTCGCGCGTCGAAATCGGGACGCTCATGATGGATGGCATCGCGGCAGCATCACGCTGNGACACACGCGTGATGCCAGGTCGTGATGGCTGCCCCGGCGTCAGNGGATCGCCTGGCGCGATGAAATCGAATCCNACGCTGCCGCGCTGGATTCGCTCATCGGGCGCCCACGGTCCAGCAGGATATGCGGGCCCTCGCACGCTTCCAGCGTCCGATGCACCCGCATACATCAACACTGCCGCCGCGCCGCGTTGCTGCGCGACATACACCACGTAACCGCGGTAGGTGTACGGAACGGCGTGCCGGACGAGGACGATCTTCCCGCGGACATCGACGCCGCGTGCCGCGAGTCGGTCGAAATCCAATGGAGCGCCGACGCCGGCATCAACGACGGCTGCGGTGACGTCGCCGCTTGCGCCGTACGCGTGAAACGCGAGCGGATCGTCCGGACGTTCACGCAGCGTCGCCGTCCAGCGATGCGGCGTGACCATTTCGACGCTCGCATCGCGTCCGTTTGGCAGCAGCACCCGGTGTTCGACAATCTGCACGTCGTCCAGGCCCGCCGCCAGCCACTGATCCCGGGTCCATTCTGCAAGTGCTCGATCGCGGGGCGACCCGGCCGCATGCGGCTCAGTGGTCAGGAATCGGTGATCGGCTTCGATGCGCCGCGAAGACGGGAAGCGCGCAACGGTGCGTTCGACCGCCTGCTGCCCAGCCAGGTGAGCGGTTGTGAATCCATCGATCGACGCGTTCGGGCCTGGGTGCACGGGCCTGGCCGTCAGCAGCGCTGTTGCCGTGACGCCGCCCGCGATCGTCGCCCACACACCCGCCGGGATTCGCCACCTCATTGCCCGGATGCTACACCTGATACCGGGGGTCTGACCCCGGTGATGGATCGTAGCGGGGTCGGACCCCCATGACGCGTTGTAACGGGGTCAGACCCTGGTGACGACCCGACTCAACTTTGCGACCGCCCCCTGCAGTTGTTCATCGCTGACGTAAGGGGCCGGCCCGAGCCGCAGGATGTCGCCGCGGGAGTCGGCAAATACTGCGGAGTGGCGCAGAGCTCGTGCCAGCTGGTTCGCGTGAGGTGACCGGATGGCGAGAAAGCCGGCACGGCGCTCGGGCGCCATCCTTACCACCCGCGCTTTGGACGGATCGAGATCGAGCGCTGCGATGGCATTCTCCAGCAATCCCACCTGATGCACGCTGATCGCCCGCAGACGGTCGGGCGTGAGTTGCTGCGATGCGTGAAAGTCGAACACCGCTGCGGCGCGATAGTGCGATGTCGGATCGTAGGTTGCGCCCGTGAATGCCTCCGCGCCGGCCGGATATAAGACGCCGGGTGGCTGGTTTACGGCATCAAGCGCTTGGAATTCCGCAAACCATCCTGTCAGTACCGGCCGCGGCGAAGTGCCGGGCGGGACACGCAGAAAGCAGTTGCCTTCGCCAAGCTGGCAGTACTTGTAGCCACCGCCGGTGACGAACGCCCGCTCGAGGCCCATCGCGCGCACATCGAAGGGAACGACGTTGAGGTGGTGATAGGCATCAACCAGGAACGCCGCGCCATGTGCCTCGCACGCTTCCGCGACGCGATTCAGGCCGGGAACAATCTCCGCGGTTTCAAACAACACTGACGACACCATCACCGCAAGCGTTCGCTCATTGACCTCGTGCGCCACTCGCTCGGCAAGCTCCTCCACCGGGCGCGCCGCCACTCTGACGATCTCAACACCCTCCTCGGCAACTCGATCGAGTTGACGACGGATCGTGTGGAACTCGCCGGTCGTCGTCACGATGCGCCGCCGCGTCCTGAACGGCAGCGCCGACAGCCAGCGCGTGACGAGTTCATGCGTGTTCTGTCCGAGTGCGATGTTCTCTGCTGCGTCGCCGAGAAGACGCGCGAATCCGGCGCGCACGCGTGCTGCCTGCTCGAACGCCCGATCCCACTTGTCGTCAACGAACTCCGCCGCATCGAGCCACGCGCGCTGCTGCGCGTCGAAGGCGATGTCGGGCCAGGCTTGATGGGAGTGCCCGGTTAGGAGGATTCGCTCGGTGACGCGGAAACGCGAATAGTACGCGGCGAGCGGGTTGGACACTCAGAGACGACCTCGGATCTGCCACAGATCTGGAAACAACGGTTTGCCGACTGTCGTCGCCAGATACACAGCGCCGCTCGAGCCGCCGCTTCCCGGCTTCATGCCTATCGTGCGTTCCACCATCTTCACGTGCCGGTACCGCCATTCCTGCAAGCCCTCGTCGAGATCCACGAGCCGCTCACACAGCTCCGCGTTCTTCGGGTCGCGCCGGTAGACGTCGACGAGAATCTGCTGCACGTCAGATGACGGCTGCGGCGGTTTGGTCACATCACGGGAGAGCAGCGGCGGTGGAACCGCATATCCTTCGCGCGATAGGTAGTGCAGAAACGCGTCCCATAACGTCGGCGCCTGATAGCGTCGGCTCAACGCCTCGCGCGCGCGGCCGCGTTCGGGAAAACGGGTCAGCGCTCCTTCGTTCTTCGCTCCAAGCACGAACTCGATCTGGCGGAATTGATCTGACTGAAATCCGCTTGCCGCCTCGAGCCTCGCTCGAAAGCTCAGAAACTCCAGCGGCGTCATCGTCTCGAGGATGTCGAGCTGCGCCACCATCACTTTGAGGATGGTGAGGATTCGCTTCAGCGTGTGCTGCGCGCGGTGCGATTCGTCCGCGGTCAACAGGGCGCTGACGCGGTCGAATTCGTGCAGCAGCTCCTTGAACCAGAGCTCGTACACCTGGTGGATGATGATGAAGAGCAGCTCGTCGTGCTCGGGCCCCTCGGATCGCTGCTGTTGCAGCGAGAGCAGCTCGTCAACCTTCAGATAGGTGCCGTAGGTCACCGCTGCGTTCGTCTCGGCCATCTCACTCCTGCATCTTGTCGCGAGCGAAGTCGAGGGGCTTGTCCCGAGCGACGTCGAAGGGCACCTCGAGACCGACGGCGCGCATCAATGCCAGTGCGTTGCTGTGGGTCACCGGTCCCGGCTTCATCACGTAATCGAATGCGATGGCGCCGCCTTCGAACTGATCGTCGAAATGCACGTTTGTCGCGCGCCCTCCGAACTGGTCGGCAATCGTCGTCAGCGCCAGATCGTGCGTCGTGACAAGCCCGATGGCGCCGCGATCGACGAGTGCTCGAAGCACACCAGCCGCGCCGACTGCCCGATCGTGCGAGTTGGTGCCGTGAAGCAGTTCGTCGAGCAAGAAGAGCGCGGGCGTCGCCCCGGCAGCGAGATCGGCGACTTCGCGGATGCGGCTGATCTCGGCGTAGAACCGCGATCGCCCTTCCTGCAGCGAGTCCTGGATGCGTAGAGTGGCGCCGATGCGAACCGGCGAAATGCGCAGACGTTCGGCTCGTACCGGCGCCCCCGCGAATGCGAGGACGGCGTTCACGCCGACCGTCCGCAGCAATGTGCTCTTCCCCGACATGTTCGAGCCGCTGACGACCAATAACTGGGTGCGGTTTCCGAGCTCGACGTCGTTACGAACCAGGCGCGCCGCAGGTATCAGTGGGTGACCAAGCCGCAAGCCCTCGAACAGGGGTGGTCGCTGGCGACCGTCCGTCAATTCGGGAAACGGATCGCTCGGGTGCTCGTACCGGTACGCCGACAACGAGGCGAGCGCCTCGAACTCACCGGATATCCGGAGCCATTCGCGGACGTGCCGGCCGTGCGCGCGGCGCCACGCCTCGATTGCCAGCGCCAGATGGGTGCCCCACAGCACCACGGCCGCGACCACCGCGAACATCGCGTTGTGCTGCCAATCGTGCAGCTCCACGAGCCAGTGCAGGCGATGAATGGATACCGACGCCGCAACGCCGCGCTTCGCATCCGTATCGGTCAGCGACCGCTGCAAGGAAACGAGCCGAGGCGCCGCAAAGGATTCCTGTTCAATCCGGGCGAGGACGACGGCCAGCACGTCAAGGTCGCGCGCAGCCTGATCCGCGCCGTGAAGTGCTTTCACGATTCGATGGCGCAGCGGCAGCGAGAAGGCGATCTCCAGAACGATGGTGAGGATGAACGGCGCAGAATTGCCTGTGATCAGCCAAACCGACGCAGTCACTATGGCGGCAACACTCAAACCAATTGCGGCGGGGCGAAGCCAGGCGTTTCCAAGAGCCGGCTTTGCCTCGGCCCACGCGATCAATGTCTCGGTGTGGACGCCGGCACGGACGTCGGTGCCCGCCAGCGAGATCGCCTCCCGCAGATCGAGACGGTCGGTCAAATCGGCGACAGCGGCCTGCCGTTCGCTGACCTCGCCGACCTCTGCAGGCGCGAGCAGCCACGCCGCAAGTGTTTCCTCGCCGGCGCGAGTGCGCGCGCTCGATAACAACTCGAACAGCGACGCCGGCCCGAACAAATCGAGGTCGTTGGCATACGGATGTTCGGCGTCGCTGAACCGCTCTCCCTGCTCGCCTCCACCAGCCCAGCGGTCCTCGATGCGTGACAGGCCGCGCTCGTACAACGCGATTGCGCGCGCCGCCGCGTCGCGCGCGCGGATGATGCGGTCGTGTCGGACGACAAGCGTGAGGAACGCAACGGCGGGAAGGGCGATCCACCACGGTGGGATCCAGCCTCGCCATGCCGCGATCAGAACGACGGCGCCAGCCACAAAAGACGCGAGACGCGCGTAACTCAGTCGCTCGTCGCTGCGCGTGAGCATCATGCGAGCCGCGCGCCTGGCGGAGAGACGTGCACGGTACTCGTCCGCCGGCGCGTGGCTCATCGCGCCGATTATCCCGCCAGTGAGCGCAGGAATTCGCGGGTGTCGTTGGTTCTGGTGACGATCGCGTTGTTGAGAAAACCGACGAGCGGCGCGATGCCGCGGAAGACCGTGAGCAGCTCCGAATAGAAACGAGGGCTCACGGCGAAGCTCGCAGAATATTCGCGCCCGCCGAGGAACTGCCGGTGACGCAGGTACTCAGCGGCCGGATGATCTTTGACGTACCCGCGCGGTACGCGCGTCAGCTTCTCGCCGCTCAGCTGGCCAACCGCGCGCCGAAATGCTGGTGCGGTGACCACACGNCGGAACCGCCGATGGTCGTCGGCGATCGCTGCGCGAATCGCGTTCAGNTCGCTNGACGACGGCATATAGATGCCGCCGCCTATCCACACCCATTGCGGCGCCACCTCGACATACAGCCCGGCGCCTTCACCCTTCGGGAACTTCCGTGACGGAAAATGCGCCGCCACGTTGGTCTTGAGAGGGCGCTTGTCGCTGCTGAACCGTGTGTCGCGATAGATGCGGAACAGGCACACGCGCGGATCGGACACGAGCTCCGGCGCGAATGCGGGAAGGTCCCGCGCGAGCTGTTGGAGCAGTGCGATCATCGGACCGCGAACGTGCTGCTCGTAGTCGGCCTTGCGCGCGCGGAACCAGTCCCGATCGTTGTTCCGTTTCAGTGCCCGCAGGAACGCGAGCGTCTTTCGCGTGAACGGCGATGCCACTTATGCGCGAGCCTGAGCCGCGGCGAACCGCTCCTGCATCTGGCGCGTCAGGTGCGGCGTAATGCCGAGCATCCGTTCGATGAGCATCAGCTGCCCGCGATGGTGCATCTCGTGCTCCTTCATGGCCATGATCATCTCGAAGCGGCTCTTCGTCGCGGGCGGTGCTGCGGGCTGCGCGAACTGCTCGGCGAGGAACGCGTCGCTGAGCGATTCAAGCCACGTCGCCGTCTCCTCACCCCGCTGCTTGAGCAGCGCAATCACCTCCGCCTTGGTCCGCGGCTTGGCTTCCTCGGCCTGCAGCTGCGCCACAAGCGCCGGGAAGTTCACGCCATCGAAGTTCGTCCGCTTTTCCTTGTGGAACGTCGCGAAGCCATCCAGAAGTGCGATATGCGTAAGCAACTGCCGCACCGTACGGATTCCCGGCGCGGCGGCAAAATCGTATCCGGACTCGGGAATCTCTTCGGCAATCTTGATCGTGTTGTCGCGCACCGTGCGATACGCGCGCGCGAGGTCCTTGCCTCCATAGCAGTTCATTGGCATCTCTCCATAGTTCGGCATCTCTCCATAGTTCGTCGTTGACGTGAGCCTGCCGCGACTCACGAATCAAGGATTACAAATCACCAATAATACAATCCTTCCAATGGGTTCGGTACTCTCGACACCTGTGCGCGAGGCGCTCGTCGCGGATCTGCGCGCACTGATTGGTGATCGCGCCACGACGAATCCGACGCAGCTCGAGCATCACAGTCACGGTGAATCATGGCACGACCATGCGCCGCCCGATGTCGTCGTGTTTCCGACCAGCAGCGACGAAGTCAGCGCTCTGATGAAGGCGGCCGCGCGGCATCATGCGCCCGTGATTCCATTCGGGATCGGCTCGTCGCTCGAAGGACACGTGAATGCCTTTCGCGGAGGCATGTCCATCGATTTCTCGAGAATGAATCGTGTCCTGCAGGTGAATGCCGACGATCTCGACGCCACTGTCGAAGCGGGCGTCACCCATCGGCAATTGAACAAGGCGCTGAACAATACCGGCCTCGCGTTCTGGGTCGATCCCGGCGCCGACGCGACGATCGGTGGGATGGCGGCCACGCGCGCGTCGGGAACGACTGCGGTCCGTTACGGCACGATGCGCGAAGCGGTACTCGCACTGACGGTTGTGCTGGCCGACGGCCGAATCATTCACACGGGCAGCCGCGCTCGAAAATCATCCGCCGGCTACGACCTCACGAGGCTGTTTGTAGGTTCGGAAGGTACGCTTGGCGTACTCACAGAGATCACCGTGCGCCTGTTCGGCCTTCCCGAAGCGATCTCCGCCGCGGTGTGTCCCTTCGACACGATGGAAGGAGCGGTGCAGACGGTCATCACCACCATCCAGCTCGGGATCCCGGTCGCGCGCATCGAGTTGCTGGACGAGGCGCAGATCGATGCCGTCAATCGCTATTCGAAATTGAACTGCGCGCTCAAACCGACGCTGTTTTTCGAATTCCACGGCACAAGCCAGCAGGCGGTCTCGGAAAGCGCGACGGCGGTGCAGGAAATTGCCGCTGAGCACGGCGGTCCTGACCTCCAGTGGGCGACAACGCCAGAAGCGCGATCGAAATTGTGGGCGGCGCGGCACAACGCGTTCTATGCCGCCGTCGCGCTGCGACCGCGATGCAAGCCGTGGACAACGGATGTCTGCGTCCCGATTTCGCGGCTTGCGGAGTGCGTTCTCGAAACACGCGCCGACGTGCAGAAGGCAGGCGTGCTCGCTCCGCTCGTCGGCCATGTTGGCGACGGGAACTTTCATCTGATCTTTCCGATGGATCCTGACGACCCGATCGAACTGGAGAAGGCGAAGGAGGTGAATGCGAGGCTCGTGGCGCGGGCGCTCGCGATGGGCGGCACGTGCAGCGGCGAGCATGGCGTTGGCGTGGGCAAGATGCCGTATCTCGAGGCGGAACACGGAGCGTCGCTCGAGGTGATGAAGGCGATCAAACACGCGCTCGACCCTGAAAATCGAATGAACCCGGGTAAGATGATTGAAACGTAACCAGTCAATTCCTGGAGCCTAGTTGGCCAAGCGAAAGTCCGGACCGACTCTCTTCGATCTCCCTGAAAGCACGTCAGCTCCACCCCCGCCGCCAGGCGGGCTTGAAGTCGTTCCGCTCCACGAAGCGGCGCAAAGCCGGTATCTGAATTACGCGCTGTCGGTCATTACCGCCCGCGCGCTGCCTGACGTGCGGGACGGTCTCAAGCCTGTTCAGCGCCGCATCCTCTACACGATGTGGCAGCAGAACCTCACGGCGGACACCAAGCATCGCAAATGCGCGAAGGTCGTTGGCGACGTCATGGGCAGCTATCACCCGCATGGCGATGCAGCCCTCTACGAGACGCTCGTCCGGATGGCGCAGCCCTTCTCGCTTCGCTATCCGCTGATCGACGGGTCGGGCAATTTCGGATCGCTTGATGGCGACAGTGCCGCCGCGATGCGCTACACGGAATGCCGGCTGGCACGCATCGCCGACGAAATGCTGTCGGAGATCGAGCAGCGCACGGTTCATTTCCGGCCGAATTACGACGGCACAAAGACCGAGCCGGTCGTTCTGCCGGCGCGCATTCCCAACCTGTTCATCAACGGGACGACAGGTATCGCCGTCGGAATGGCGACNAACGTTCCTCCGCACAACCTGACCGAGATCTGCACGGCGCTCGTCAAATTGCTCGACAACCCGAACTNGAGCAGCGCGCAGCTGTGTCGCTACGTCAAAGGTCCGGACTTTCCGACGGGCGGCCAGATTCTGAATTCCGCTGAGGAGATCANGGAGATTTACAAGACCGGCGCAGGGACGATTCGTTTGCGNGCGACCTGGGAAGAAAGTTCATCGACGCGCGGAGGACGAACGCTGTACATCACCAGTATTCCGTACGCGGTGAACAAGGCCGCGCTCGTCGAGCGGATTGCCGATGTCGTCCTGTCGCGGAAACTGCCGCCGCTTCTCGATGTGAAGGACGTCTCCACTGACGACGTACGGATTGCGCTCGAGATCAAGAAAGACGCCGACCCGAAGATGGTCATGGCGTACCTCTTCAAGAACACGCCGCTGCAGACCAATTTCATTGTCAACTTCACATGCCTGATTCCGACGGAGAACCCGGAGGTCGGACGTCCAGAGCGGCTCGATCTGCACACGGCGCTCATGTACTTCCTGCAGTTCCGGCTGCTGGTGGTCACCAATCGACTCGAGCACGAACTCGAGTCGTTGAAGAAGCGGATTCACATCCTCGAAGGATTCGAGAAGGTTTTCGACGCGCTCGACGAGATCATCCGGATCATCCGCAAGTCCGACGGAAAAGCTGATTCCGCGGACAAGATCATCAAGCGGTTCGGCCTCGACGCCGAGCAGGCCGACGCCATCCTGGAACTGAAGCTGTATCGGCTGGCGCGGCTCGAAATCCTCGTCATTCAGAACGAGCTCGCGGACAAGCGGAAACGCGCGCGGCAGATCAACAGCCTGCTGAAGGACGAGGAGGGACGCTGGAAGGTCGTCCGAGACGAGATCGAAGAGGTTCAGCGCACGTATGGCGGCAAGGAGGACAAACGCCGCACGCTGATCGAGACCGAAGAGGAAGTCTCCTTTACCGCGGACGATTTCATCGTCGAGGAAGACAACGTCGTCATCGTGTCACGCGACGGATGGGTAAAACGGCAGAAGGAGGTTCGCGATCTGTCGACGACCCGTCTCCGGGAAGGCGATTCTGTGCTCGCCGTTCTCCAGGGGAGCACGCGAGCTGCGGCGGTGTTCTTCAGCAACTTTGGCGCTGCCTACACGTCGCGCATCATCGACGTCCCGGCGTCGACGGGTTATGGCGAGCCCGTGCAGAAGCTGTTCAAGCTTCGCGACGGTGAGCGGATTGTCGCGGCGTTCAGCCTCGATCAGCGGTCGATCGGCGACATCGCCACGCGTAAGGAAGGCGAGCCTCCGCCGGTTCATGCGATTGCCGTGACGAGCGACGGCTACAGCCTGAGGTTCAGTTTCGAACCATGCGTCGAGCCGAGTACCCGCGCCGGGCGGCGATATGCACGACCGAGTGAGGGTGTCGAGGTGGTCGGCGTCGCGCGCGTGACAGGCGAAGAGGTCATCATCGCGGCGACCGCGGATGCGCGGGCGCTCCTCTGCCGGGCCGACGAAGTCAACTACCTGTCGGGACCTGGCAAGGGCGTCATCCTGATCAAGCTGACGGGTGATGAGGATCACGTCCTCGGCTTCATCGCGTCGAGCGGCGACCGGGACCTGCTGCGGGTCGAGACGAGCCGCGGCGGCGAGCAGACGATCAGCACGGCGAAGTACGAGGTCACAGGTCGAGGCGGCAAGGGGCGCGAACTGCTCCAGCGTGGTCAATTCACGCGGGTCATTCCCAATGACATCGAGAATCCAACTCCGCTCGCTGGTGATACCTAAACTTGCGTGATTTATATGGCGGGCCGTGACGCCCGCCCTACACCGGAGGGAGTAAAGTTACGGCAAATGCCTCTGATGTGTTGGGCGGCGCTTTACGCGCCGCCGGTCTTGAGGTAGATCGCGGNGCTTGCTGCGCCGCCTATAATTAACCGATCGAATTTCAATCCCTCTGATTAAGCCGGGCATCCGTCCGGCCCTCGACTCTGGTCGAGGCAAGTGAAAGTAGACGTGAATATCCCCACAACAACNACAAGCAGTANCCGGATCGCGGTGTTCATCGATTTCGACAACGTCGAGATNGGNGTCAAGAACACCATCGGCGGACAGTTCGACATCGGCCTGATTCTCGAGGCNATCAAGGAGCGCGGCGAGATCGTGACGAAGGTCGCCTATAGCGACTGGAAGCGCGTTGGCGACTACAGCCGTGTCCTCACGCAGCACGCCATCCGGATGGTCCAGCGCAACATGACACCCGGCGGCGACAAGAACGGCGCCGATATCACGATGGCACTCGATGCGCTCGAGATGGCCTTCACCCACGATCACATCAACGCCTTTGTGATCGTCGGCGGCGACAGCGATTTCATCTCGCTGGTCGAAAAGCTGAAGCAGTACGGCAGAAAAGTGATCGTCGTCGGCGGGCGGCAGTTCACCAGCCTTACGATGCAGAAGAACTGTCACGAGTTCATCGCGTACGAAAACCTCGTTGGCGCGCGCTCCGGCCGCAGCGGAGGCCGCGGCGAAAGGCCGGTGGGTGCACCCGCGGATATTTCGAAGGCGTTGCCGCTCGTCAAGCGGGCGTTGAAAGTGCTCTCCGAGCGTGAGGTGGCCCCGCAACTCGGTCTGCTGAAGAGCACACTGCTGCAACTCGACTCGACATTCTCGGAGCGCGAGTACGGCGCCAACAGCTTCCGCGATTTCATGGAAAAGGTGGCACAGACCGGTGCGGTCACGTTGAAGAACGCCGGCCGCAGCATGATGGTCGAGTCGCGTGAAGACGGCGAAGTTGAAATCGCCACACCGCAGGGTGAACAACCACAGGCCGCCGATTTCCCGCCCGACCCTGGAGGCCGGGTCCTTTCCGCCTCCGCTGAAGCTTCGGCGGACCGCCGTAGCGCGCAGCGCGAAGGCTGGTTGGACCCGGCAGACGACGAAGACTCCCTACCGCAGTCGCCAATGACGATGCAGGACGGGATCCGCGCGGTGCAGCACGCCTTCGCGCAGGCATCTCCCCCGCCGCGCTGGCCGATGTATGTGCGGCAGGCGAAGCAATTCCTCAAGGCGCGCATCGAGGGGTTCGACGAACGCAAGTACGGCTTTGCGTCAGTGGTCGACGTGTTGCGCGCGGCCGCCAAGGACGGCGTGCTCAAGCTCGAACGGGACCGTCACGGTGCGTTCCGCGTATTTGCCGGACCGAAGCTGACCGCGCCGCAGCCTCGAATCGAAGTGGAAGAGCCGCTGTTCGACGTGGCCGGTGAAGTCGTTTCAGAAGAGCCGCCCACGATCGCCGCGGAACGAATCGAAGAACCGCCGATTGTCGACGCACAGCCAGTCGGCACACAGCCGGTCGACGTGCCAGAGACGCCGTCGACTGAATCGGAAATGGAGCCCGTTGCGTCACCCAAGAAGACCGCGCGTAAGCGCAAGACGCCGGCGCCGAAACCACGCGCCGCGAAGGGTACACGCGCGCGCAAGAGCACGCGTTCGAAAGCTGAAGCCGCGGATCGCTAATCCGCGGCGAGGCGCTATCGCGCCAGCGGATCCGGGCGAAGTTGGATTCGGACCGCCTTCGGCTGGTTGGCTGTCCCGCCTTCCAGGTGGAACATCGTTCGCGTGCCGTAGGTTGACCACAGCGCGCGCCCCTTCCACCCGGCATTCGGATCGTCGATTCGCGCATCGACGTTCTTGGCGAAGAACCCCATCGGGTAGGGCAGAGTGATGTTGATGAACCTGCCATCGACGAGTGCGAGAATCGAACTATTCAGGTTGCCCATCGCAATCGGGACGTTCCGCCCAAGCCCGAATACGCCGAACCGGTCGATCCAGGTGTAGTAGCTCGCCTCCGCACTTCCTGGATCGGTCACATCTTTCAGCTGCGGCCCGGGCAGTTGAAAGAATGCCCATCCTTCGGCGCACTGCGCTCCCGTCGCCGAGGGCTTCGCGGTGGATTTGCACTTTCGGCGGTCGAAACTCGCGAGATGGCCGCTTGCCAGTGATACCCAATACACACCGTCGTTATCGACGTCACCGCCACGCGGTCCGAAGCCGGGCGCGGGCGGCTCGTATATTTCGGTGAGCGCCGTGTGTGTGGGGTCCGGTCCTGGCACGACGCGCACGATGGCGCCGCGATATCCGACGACCGTTCCCCAGACGGAGCCATCCGCCGGACTGACAGCAACCGCGTAGGTGTTGACGGCAACGCGCGTGTCTTTCGCAGGATCCGATGGTTGACCCGGCTCGACGTACGCGTCGCGCTTGCCGTTGCCATTGGTATCAACCACGAAGGGCGTCCACCCTTGCGAGCGAACCTCGTCGTGCGTTTCCTCGAACATCTTCCGGTTCAGCCATCCGATCACACCGGGCCCCGCGATGCCCGCGCTCGTCCACAACGTTTGATTCGCGTCGTGCGCGAAGTTCAGATGGTGAGTCGCGAAACAGGTGCTGATCAGCGTGAACGAACCCGTGGAAGGATCGAACATCGACAGGTGACGACCGGAGTTCTGCAGCGGAAACGCGCGCGCCGACGGATGATCGGAGCCTTGCTTGCAGAAATCCGGATTGGCATCGGGCCGCACGCGCGGCGTGAACCACACGCGACCCTTCTCGTCCATCATCGGATTGTGATTCAGCGTCTTGCCGTCCCAGATCGGGTCCGGTCCCCAGAAGGCGGAGGGAGCCATCGGGTTCGTCTTCGTCGATGGCGTGTTCGGGTCGCGCACCGGATGCAGCACCTCGGTCGCAACGTTCGTCTTCGGATCGAGGATTGGCACGAAGTCCGAACTGTCTTCCGGCGATCCGTAAATCTTGCCGTTCGCGTTTACGCGCGGGTTGCGCGGGTCGGTGGAGATGGCGTCGTGAAGGTACGCGGTCGGGCGGCCCCAATCCCACTGCGTGATCACGACGTTTCGTTCGATGCCGCGCGGCCGTTCTGGTTTCGCGAATGGCAGTTCGCCCCTGGCAATGCGGTCGGTCCAGTCGCCGAATAGCCGCAGTGCGAGCTGCGTGTCGAGGCGTGTGATGTCCCTCGCCATGAGCGCCGAAGCCTGGCCCGATCGAAGTCTCCGTTGCCACGCGTCGGCGGAATTTGGGAACGTGCCGAGCTCCTTCGATATCGCGCGAGTTCCGGGCGTGCCAAGCGCATGACACGACTGGCACGCGCCGGTCTTGATGATGTTGAGCCACTCTCCCTGGCTCTTGATCTTCGGCAGCGGGAACTCGCTCGCGGCGGGGACGTGCATCATCGAGAACCAGTAGATTGGCGGATAGTACTGCGCCGCTGCGGCCGCCGTCGGTGCGGCCGTCGCACGAAGGTCCACGTCCGCGCCGGGAGCCGCCTGGACCTTCGCCGAATCGACAAGACCATAGCCCCGCACCCATAGGGAATAGCGGCCGTTCGGCAGGTCCGGCACAAGATACCGTCCGCGATCATCGGTGACGACAATCTTCGCGAACTTGGTTGGCAGGTCCGTTGTTTCCGCGATCACCCATACGCCGGCTTCTGGTCCGTTACTGCCCGTGACCACGCCGGCGATGTCATCCCGATCGACGGGAACGGAGGTGGGTGAAAGTTGCGTCGCGGCTCCGCTCGAGGAGAGTACGGCAATGGCCGCGATGACGGCGAACGATAGGGCCACAAATGTGCGGAAGGGTCGCAAGGTCATCTCCCGTGGTTTAGTAACTCGTCTCGATGAAGCCACCGCGCGGCGTCCATTCGATACGCCGTGTCAGGGTATCCTGTGGACTGCCGATCGGCCTTACATACACGAGCACTTCTTCATACCGGGCGCGAAGCGGCGCGACGATTTCCTCGGCAATCCTACGTGCATCCTGCGGCTTGTCCGCTTCGACATCGATGACCATGGCGCGCCGTGCAGAGGTCGCGCGTGTGACAATCCACGGCTCGTGGCGCGCGAATGGCGAGGGCGTCGTCATTTTGTTCAGCGCTTTGACGAGATCGGTCACGGCAGGCGGAGTCGGCGTCGGTCGCGGCCGGGCAGAATACTCGACGAGCGCCGCAAACCCCGCGATCGCGGCGAGCCACGCAACGCCGGCAACGAGCAGCCGGAGCATGGTTGATCCTGCGCGCTAGACTATAAACCTCAGTGGCAACGAACTACACAGCAAAAGACATCACCGTTCTCGAGGGGCTGGAGCCGGTTCGCAAGCGGCCCGGTATGTACATCGGAGGCGTCGGGACCGCCGGGCTGCACCACCTCGTGTGGGAAATCCTGGATAACGCTGTTGACGAGGCGATGAACGGGTACGCATCGAACATTGCCCTGACCCTGCACGAAGAGGGCAGTTCCGTCACGATCACCGACGACGGCCGCGGCATCCCGGTCGACAAGCATCCGAAATCGAAGACGAGCGCGCTCGAGGTGATCTTCACGACGCTCCATGCGGGTGGCAAGTTCGAGCAGGGCAACTACAAGACGGCCGGCGGGCTGCACGGCGTAGGCGCCAGCGTCGTCAACGCGTTGTCATCGGAGCTGCGGGCGAGCGTCAAGCGCGATGGCACGACGTGGGAGATGTCGTTCAAGCGTGGGAAGCCGACTGGAGCGCTGAAGAAAGCCGGCGCGGCACGTGGCACGGGCACAACGGTCTACTTCCACCCCGATCCGACGATTTTCCCGAAAGTCGAATTCGATCCAGCGGTCATTCGCGAGCGCCTCGAGGTGGTCAGCTACATCCACAAAGGCGTGCGTGTGACGTTCGACAACGAAGTGGAAGGCAGGAAGGAAATCTTCCAGCACGAGGAGGGACTTGCCGATTTCCTGAGGAAGATCGTCACGGAACGAGGCGCGAAGCCGGTGCACGAGGTTTCCTTCACCCTTACACGTGACGCGTCGCCGCGTCTCGACCTCGTCCTGCAGTGGACCGAGGCGACCGACGAACACGTGCGCAGCTATGTCAACGGGATTCCGACCGGATCGGGCGGCACGCACGAGAACGGCTTGCGCGCCGGTCTCGGCAAGGCGGTGCGTAACTACATCGATACGCACAACCTGTCGCCGAAGGGCGTGACGCTGACGGCCGAAGACATCCGCGAAGGGTTGACCGGCGTCTTGAGCATTTTCATCGAGGAGCCGCAGTTTCAGGGACAAACCAAGGATCGATTGAACAATCCAGAGCTCACCTCCGCGATCGACTCGGCTGTCCGCCCCGCGCTCGAGCACTGGCTCAATACGAACCGCACTGTGGCAGAAGCGATCGTCGCGCGCATCATCCTCGCGGCCCGGGCGCGCGAGGCGAGCCGGGCGGCGCAGGCGGAGGTCACGCGCAAGACGGCGACGTCCGGTCGCCTGAACCTGCCGGGCAAACTCAGTGATTGCACCGGCACCGGCCGTGAAGACAGCGAGCTGTTCATCGTCGAAGGCGATTCCGCCGGCGGATCGGCCAAGCAGGGACGCGACCGCAGCCGTCAGGCCATCCTGCCGCTCCGTGGCAAGGTGATGAACACCGAAGGGATGACGCTGGCCAAGGTGCTCGAAAACAAGGAGCTCGCGGATCTCGTGACCGCACTCGGCTGCGGTCTAGGAAAGAACTTCGATCTCTCGCGGCTCCGCTACGGCCGCATCATCATCCTGGCCGACGCCGACTCCGACGGTCATCACATTGCGACGCTCCTGCTCACGTTCATCTATCGCCACCTGCCACAGCTGATTACGGGCGGCAAGGTGTTCCTCGCCCAGCCGCCCCTGTATCGGATCGACATCGGCAAGGAAACGTTCTGGGCGCTCGACGATGCGCATCGTGACCGGCTGCTGAAGCTGCACGGCAATGGCCGCTCGAACGCCGAGATCACGCGATTCAAGGGTCTGGGCGAAATGATGCCCAAGGTGCTGTGGGAAACCACGCTCAACCCGCGAACGCGACGCCTTCTTCGCGTGGAGATCGCCGATCAGATCGTCACGGATCGCATCATCAACGAGCTGATGGGCAAGGATGCGTCGGCACGGTTCCGTTTCATCATGGAGCGAGCGGAAGATGCGCAGGAGCTTGACGTTTAGTCTGCTGTCAATCGCGGTGGCCGTGTCGGTTCCGCTGCTTGCGCAGCGTGCGCCGGTCACAGGCGTTCGCACCGTTGCGAACGTACGCGAGCTGCACGACCTGATGATTTCGCCCGCCTCCGATGCGGTGTTCGCGGCCAGTTCGAACGAGGCGATCGACGCGAAGGGTTGGACGACCGCGCGCAATCAGGCGCTCGTACTCGCTGAATCGGGCAACCTGCTGATGGTGGGCACGCGGGTCCGCGACAACGGCAGTTGGATGAAGATGTCGCGCGCGATGGTCGACGCGGCGGCGCTTGCCGCAGCTGCGGCCGAGAAGAAGGATGCGATGGCGCTCGAGGCCGCGACGGATGCGATTACGGTGTCGTGCATGGAGTGCCATCGCCCGTACCGCGATCAGGGTCGTCAAATGGGCGCGCCACCGAAATAATAGGACTACTTCTTCGACTGTTCGTCCATCCAAACGTACAGACGCCGGACGCCTCGAAGCTCCGCGCCGGGCCCTTGAATCTGCGGAAACGAGCTCCGATACGCCGTCAGGTCGACACGTTGCGCTGCGGCCTCCGCGGTCACCCCTTGCTTCCGTAGATCGGCGCCCTGCTTCATCAAATCGCGCAGATATCCCTGGAACGCGGTGATCAACTCTTTGCCCCTGAACGGCATCCCGTGCCCCGGCAAGTCCGTATCGAAATCCAGTCTCTTGAGGCCGTCGAGAGTCGTCAGCCATTCGGCGAACTGTGCGTCGCCCATGTATGCGATTTGCGATTCCATGAGGTCACCCGTGGCAACGATCTTCTCTTTCGGCAGAAACACCACGGTATCGCCATTGGTGTGACCACGCCCGAGGAACAGCAGCTGCACCTCACGGCCACCAAGATCGAGCACCTTCCTCGTTGAAAAGGTCACGTTNGGAGGCGTCGGCTTGAGTTCCTTCAGCTGCTCGAAGCCTTCNTCCGTCACCTTGAGCTGCTGCTGGAGNGTCTGTCGCGTGGCAGTGTCCTTNGCGGCTGTGATCTGCCGTTTCAAATCGTCGATGCGCCGCGGAACGTTCACGAGCTGCGACGTCTGGTACGGTTCCCGATGCAAAACGTCGAGCGTCTGGATGGCCTGCCTGACGTACTCGTGCGCGATGATGTCCGCCTTCCCTGCATACGCCTGATTGCCGTCGGTGTGGTCGTAATGAAAATGCGTGTTCACGACGTAGCGCACCGGTTTCGTCGTCACGAGCTTGAGGTCCTCGATGAAGGCCCGTGCCGCCGCGGGCGTCGTGCCGGTGTCGACCACGAGCACGTCTCGACTGCCGACGATCGCAACGTTGTTGCTGCCGGTGACCATCGAGCCGGTCGCAGTCGCGTAATAAACGCCCTCGGCAATCTTTTCGAACTTGTACGCCTTACCGATGAGTGCGGGAGTGGGAGCCTGCAGGAGAACGGCGAGAAGCAGACTGAGCAACTTCATATTCGCCTCGCAAGTGAGGAACATTCTGTGTCATTGCGCACGGTTTCGATAGACCGTTGTGCCGAATACGATGTAGTAGACTCGCGCGACCAAACGCATGGCAACAGCGTCCGCATCCGCCTCTAGACCTTCGCGTTACGACCGTTCCTTGATCGAAGGGCCGATCGTGCCGGCCGTCTGGAAGCTTGCCTGGCCGACGATGCTCCAGAACGTGATCGCAGGACTGCAGGGCATCATCGACCACATCATGGTCGGCCATTACGTGGGCTACGTCGGCAACGCGGCGATCGGCGTCAGCTGGCAAATGATCCTCGTCGTCATCGTCTTCATCAGCTCCGTCTTCACGGGCATGGCGGTGCTCGTCGCACGTTTCGCGGGCGCCGGTGATTCTCACAAGGTCAACCGGGTCGTCTACCAGTCGTTCCTGACGGCCGCCGGCTTGTCGATACTGCTCGGCGTGGTCGGCTACATCGCCGCACCCTGGCTGCTGACGCTGGTGAATGCCGCGCCTGAAGTCCGGCGCGAGGCACTGCCGTTCCTGCGGACGATGTTCGTCGGCATCGTGGGTCTCGTCATGTTCTTCATGCTGAGCGGCGCCTTTCGTGCGGCCGGCGATCCCCGAACACCGCTCCGTCTGGGCCTGGCGATGACCGTGCTGACCATCGCGCTGAACGTGACACTGATCAGGATGTTCGGCACGATTGGCGCCGCATTCGGCACCGTAACGAGCAGCACAGTGGTCAGTGCATATGGTGTCTGGCGTCTGACACGACCCGACTCGGTGATTCAATTCGAGCAGGGCATGGACCGGCGGGTGGAGTGGGGCATCATCCAGTCACTCTTCAGGTTCGGTCTTCCCACCGGTGTCCAGGGTATTGCGATGAACGTCGGCGGAGTTTTCCTGTTGCGGTTCATCGGCTCTCTCGAGTACAGCGCTGCCGCGCAGGCGGCATTTGCGGTGGATTACACCGAGCTGTTCTCGTTGATCACGTGGACTTCCACGGGCCTGCTCGGCGCATCTGCAACGATTGCCGGTCAGAACCTCGGTGCAGGCAATCCGGACCGCGCCGCCGAAGGCGTTCGCGTAGCTTCGCAAATCGGCCTTGCCGCTGCCGCTGTCGTCGGCGCGGCGTTTCTGCTGGTGCCCCAATACCTTCTTGCGGCGTTCGGCATGACCGATCCGCTCGTCCTCTCCATCGGGAGGCAACTGCTGGGGTATCTGAGCGTCTCCGGTCTCTTCATTACGGTGGCGCTCAGCTACACAGGTGGATTGCAGGGGACCGGCGACACACGCAGTCCGCTCTACATCTCGGTCATCTCACAGATTGCCGTACCGCTGGGATTGTGCGCGATTGTGCAGGCGACTCGGACGTTAATGGCCGGCGATATCTGGACCGCGATTCTGCTGGGTCACTTCACCCGCTGCGTCCTCAGCGTCGCGCGATTCCGCCAGCAGAAGTGGCGAACGATCGCCGTCGATATCGAACCGGCCCGTCCGTAAATCGTTCGTCAGTGAACGCCGCCAATCGGACGTGCATGTTCGAACCGGGTCGCAAGTCGAGCCAGTTGTGCGTTGTGGGCGGCACGTATCTGTTTGACTCGCGCCAGCATCTCGGCAGCCGCCCGCCGCTTGCGGTTACGCTCGCGGATGGCGCATTTCAGAACCTTCGCGGTGAATGAGTTTAACGGTCTGCCGGGGACATCCTTTATTTTGACCAGATGGGGTCAAGAGGTGGGTCTGTCTTAGGATCAAATCATGGCTGTTCGCACTGAATCCGTTGTTTCTGATCAGCCTGCACGCGCGTCGCGCGCGGTGGGCAAACCGTCACCCGGTATCGCGGGCATTTCCA
>Ga0065707_10000729_pt1 | contig 20283 bp, 16 predicted proteins | sample SwiRhicommuniRL3_FD_59094 | JGI IMG/M metagenome (GOLD analysis project Ga0065707, IMG submission 59094) | Switchgrass rhizosphere bacterial communities from Rose Lake, Michigan, USA - RL3 v2 (version 2) | ecosystem: Host-associated > Plants > Roots > Rhizosphere > Soil | place: East Lansing...
TTGTTGTCGACCACGAACGGTTGACCGAAGGCGCGTTGCAGTTCCGGCGCCAGCGCGCGCGCGATGATGTCGGTGGTGCCGGCTGCCGCAAACGGCACGACGATGCGCACCGGCTTGCCGGGCCACGCCTGTGCGCGCGCCCATGGCGACACCGCAATCGCCGCCAGCGACGACATCACGTGGCGGCGAGACACTGGACTCGACATGCTGACAACTCCTGCGAGGGCGTGCGGCCATCCACCGCGCTCCGTTCGCAGTGTGGTCGATGCGCGCGGCAGGCGCACTTGGGCCCTACCCGCGCGCGATGTCGACTCTCAACGGCGCCGTCGCAGCAGCGCGTGCAGCAGGATCGCGCCGAAGGTCGCGGTGCCGATGCCGCCCAATGCGAAGGCACCGAACTTCAACGTGAAGTCTCCTGTGCCGAGCACCAGTGTCACCGCGGCGACGATCAGGTTGGCGTTGTCGGAGAAGTCGACGCGGTTGTCGACCCAGATCTTGGCGCCGGCGATCGCGATGAGGCCGAACACCACGATCGACACGCCGCCCATCACGGCCAGAGGAATGGCCTGGATCAGCGCACCGAACTTCGGGCTGAAGCCGAGCAGCAGCGCGATCAGCGCCGCCACCACGAACATCGCCGTCGAGTAGATCTTGGTGGCCGCCATCACGCCGATGTTCTCGGCGTAGGTGGTGACGCCAGTGCCGCCGACGCTGCCCGACACCATGGTGGCGATGCCGTCGCCGACGAACGCGCGTCCGATGTACGGGTCGAGGTCGCGGCCCGTCATCGCACTCACCGCCTTGATGTGACCCAGGTTCTCGGCGACCAGGATGATCGCCACCGGCGCGATCAACAGCATCGCCTCCGCGCTGAACACCGGTGCGGCGAAGCGGGGCGCCCCGAGCCACGCGGCCGCGGCCATCGGGCCGAGGTCGATCGGTTTGCCCCAGCCGAGGCCGTTGGTCAGCACCGCATAGATCAGCGTCGCGACGATCAGGCCGACCAGGATCAGCAACCGCTGCACCATGCCGCGGGTGTAGACAGCCACCAGGCCGACACTGACGAACGTCAGCGCCTGCACCCAGGTATCGAATCCGGTGGGCGCCATGTTCTTGATCGGAATGCCTGCCAGATTCAGGCCAATCACGGCGACCACCGCGCCGGTCACCACCGGCGGCATCAGCTTCTCGATCCAGTGCACTGCCGCGCCGGTTTCAATCTCGTCGACCTCCAGGCCGGCGATCGGCTTGCTGTGCTTGTGGCGCTGGTTGGTGGCGGCGACCACGATGCCGATCAGCACGTAGACCAGGCCGCAGATGACGATGCCGCCCAGCGCCAAGCCGATGTTGGCATTCGGCCCCGGCCCTTTGTAGCCGGTGGCTGCGATGACCACCCCGATGAAGGCAAAGCTCGAGCCGAGGTAGCTCGGCACCTTGCCGCCGGTCACGACGAAGAAGATCAACGTGCCGATGCCGCTCATCAGGATCGCGACGTTGGGATCGAACCCCATCAGGATCGGCGCCAGCACGGTCGCCCCGAACATCGCAATCACGTGCTGCACGCCCAATGCAGCCGTCTGTGGCCAGGGCAAACGTTCGTCGGGCGCCACCACGGTACCCGGCTGCGCGGCGACTTCACGCCATTGCGGGAGCAGGCTCATCGGGGTCTCCTCATCGTTTGTTGTCGCCGACTGCGCGGCGCAGCAGGCTCCGATTGGGGCGCAGCGCGGTGGCGGCAGTCTAGGGCCCGCGACGCCGCGAACACCACGAGGAAACGAGGGGAAAAAAGTGGGGAGCGGGACGTGTGGCGTGGGGCTCGCTCTCAACAACCCACGCCGGCCCGCTCCCCTTTGGACGTCAACCCTGTCCCAAACCCTAACGACGTCGTCCCGTAATCAAGGCAAACGATGAAACTGAAACGACAGCTGCAGACCGCTGGCGCGCGTGGTGCGCAGCACCTGGGCCGCAGGTGCTGCCGGACGCACCGGCTGGCGCGCCGGCGTGTACTGCTTGGGAACCGGCTTCAACACGCTGGGGGCATGGCGGCTCATGCGGTTCTCCTGTTTTCTCGGTGCTCAGCGAAAGGCGGGCGCGACCCGCAACGTGGGGCTCGGCTGCAACGGCGTGATGAAGGCCTCGCTGGCGTCTTCGGCCACGGTCACCATTTCTGGAGCCAGTGCGGCCGAGGCGCGTTGGGCCCACTCGGCCAGCGCGCTGCCCGTTGGCCAGCGCATGCCGGCGGGCTGGGCCAGCCGCAGCAACGACGACGCGCCGCCGTGCACGCTGTGCGCCGCGGCGCGCATGCGACGTGGGCGAGCGAGAGGGGCAAATCCGCTGGGCATCAAGGTCTCCTGGTTCGCCGTGCTCGAGCGCTTGCGCGCCTCACACGACCAGACCCAGCGCATCAACCGTGCCAAGCCTCTGAATGGGTGGCGACGATTCAGCACGTGAACGCGATCACGGCGCGACACGACGCGCGCGCCCAGGAGCGACGTGGGTGACGAGTCTTTGGTTACAGGTCTGACCGGCTTGGTCAGGGTCGGCTAGCTGGCCAAGTGCTGAACAACGGCGTCGACGACGGCGGCGTCTTCGAGCAGGCGCCGATGGCCGAGGCCCCGCGTCACCTGCAGGCGTGCATCGCGCAGCGCGTGGGCGAACGCGCGGCCAGTCACCAGCGGTGCGGTGCGATCTTCCGCGTCGTGCAGCACGAGCGTGGGTTGGGTCACCCGCGGGCCCAGCCAGTCGGGGGCGAATTGCTCCACGCCGACGCCTTCGCGACGTGCGATCGCGCGCTCCATGCGCTCGGCCAGCGAGTCGTTCAGCCCGAGCCCCGCGGCATACCAACGAAGAAACAGCGCCGGTGGCGGCGACGGAGCCAGCAACGCCAGCCGTTGCGCCGACAGCCCCCGCGCCGACGCGTGCGTCACGGCCAACGCGCCGAGCGAGTGCGCCACCACACCGAACCACGGCCCCATGCCGGCAGACGCCGTGAACAACGCCCGCACCCATTGCGGCAGCGTGGCGCGCGTGCCGTCGCTGGCCCCGTGGGCAGGCAAGTCGAGCAACACGGGGTCAAAGCCCGCTGCGGCCAACGCGTCACCCAGCACACGCATCTGCTGAGCGTCGCCGGCCCAGCCGTGCGTCAACAAGACCCGCCGCGCCCCGGCCGTGTCGCCGCGTTGCCAGCTGACGAGCTCGCCGCGTTCAAAGCGATGCCGCTGCGGCCGCCACGGTGCCGGCACGGCTGACACCCGCGCACGCCGATCGCGCGCCACCGGCGTGAAGAACAACCGCATGGCCAACGCAGTGCCGAAGTCGGCCGACAGTCCGTGCGCGGCGCGCACCGCCGCGCCCAGCGCACGAGCGGCCGGTGACGCGTAGAAAGCAGCCGCCGGATTGGATGCAGTGGAGGTCATTGCCAACTCCTTTTCTCGCACGAGCGTGCGAAGTGTTTCGCCGAGTGAGGGGAACGCATGACTGCCATCACGGCTCAGCGCCGGCTTCGGTGGGTGCGGGCTGTAGCGGGCGCCACGCGGTCGGCGATCAGCCGCTGCCAGGTGGTCCAGGCGCGATCCAGCGCCCGCGGGTCGCCGAGAAAGCGGGCATCTCGCATCGCACCGGTGAACAACGCGTCCATCTCGAACACCATCTGATCGGCGTCGGTGCGCGAATCGAGGTGGCCCTCGTCGATGGCCTGCACCACGGTGCGTCGCAGCACGGCACGCCAACGGCGCACGCCGTCGAGCAGCTGATCGCGCAGCGGCCCCTGGCGGTCGTCGTATTCAAAGGCGCCGGCGCAGTAGATGCAGCCTTGGCGCACCTCGACCTTGCGGGCGCGATCCAGCCAGCGCGACATCAGCATGTTCAAACGCGGCAGGCCGCGCGCCTCGCGCATCGCCGGCGTGAAGACGTCCTGCACGAAGCGACGGTCGTATTCCTCGAGCACCGCGGTCTGCAACGCCTCGCGCGAGCCGACGCGCGAGAACACGCCGCTCTTGGACAGGTTGAGCCGCTTGGCCACCTCGCCGATGGTCAGGCTCTCCAAGCCCTCGGCCGCCGCCATGTCCAACGCGGTGTCGACGATGGCAGCCAGCGTGAGTTCGCTGCGGGCTTGGTTCGGCATGGGCGCAATTTAGCACGACCGTGCGAAAACCACACGCAGTGTGGTTTCGGCGCGGGCTGACTCCGCGCCAGCGAAGTCAAGGCGCGAAGCGCCGGCCGAAGCCAAAACGTGTCGGCGGTGTGGTCCGGAGGTGGCGGGCGCTTACATCGCGCCTTGATACCCGCGCGGAATCGCGCCCAGCAAGCGGCGCGTGTACTCCTGCGTCGGCGCGGCCAGGATCTGCTGCGCGCTCGCCTGCTCGACCACCTCGCCGTCCTTCATCACGAGCACCTCGTCGCTGAGGAAGCGCACCACGGCCAGGTCGTGGCTGATGAAGACATAGGCGAGTCCGAGGTCGTCCTGCAGGTCCTTCAGGAGATTGAGTACCTGCGCCTGCACCGACACGTCGAGCGCGCTCACCGCCTCGTCGAGCACCAGCACTTCGGGCTCGAGCGTCAGGCAGCGTGCGATCGCGATGCGCTGGCGCTGGCCACCGGAGAATTCGTGCGGGTACTTGCCGAACGCCGATTCATCCAATCCGACCTGGGCCAGCAACGCGCGTGCGCGCCGCTCGCGTTCGTCTTGATCGGCGCCGATGCCGTGAATGGTCATCGGCTCGATCAACGTCTGACCGATCGTGAAGCGCGGGTTCAACGATGCGTAGGGGTTCTGGAACACGATCTGGATGCGCCGGCGCATCGTCTGGCGCTCGTGGTCGCTGAGCGTCAGCAGATCGCGGCCGTCAAACAGCACTTGCCCTGCCGTCGGCTCGTGCAGTCGCAGCAGCGTGAGCCCCATCGTCGTCTTGCCTGAACCCGATTCGCCGACCACGCCAAGCGTGTGACCGCGGCGCAGATCGAAGTTGACCCCATGCACGGCCTTGAACTCGCGCTTGCCGAACAAGCCATCGCGCAAGAAGAAGCTCTTGGCGAGCGAGCGCACCTGCAGCAGCACCGGCGCACTCGGGTCCTTCGGCTTGGCCTGCCGGGTCGGCACCTTGCCCTCGATGTGGTCGTCGATCACCGGCAGGCGGGCGCCGGTGTTGGCCAAGCTCGGGCGGCAAGCGAGCAAGGCCTTGGTGTAAGCGTCCAGCGGCGACTGGAAGATGCGTGCCACCGGGCCCTGCTCGCGCACCACCCCTTGGCGCATCACCACCACATGGTCAGCGATCTCGCCGACCACACCGAGGTCGTGGCTGATGAACAGCACGCTCATGCGATGGCGCTCCTGCAGCCCCGCAATCAGCTCGAGGATCTGGCGCTGGATGGTCACGTCGAGCGCCGTGGTGGGCTCGTCGGCGATCAACAGCTTGGGCTCACAGGCCAACGCCATCGCGATCATCACCCGCTGCTGCTGGCCGCCCGACAGTTCGTGCGGATAGCTGGCCAGGCGGCGTTTGGGTTCTGGAATCCCCACCTCGGCCATCAGCGCCTCGGCGCGCTCGATGGCGGCGCGCTTGGACATCGACATGTGCCGCCGCAACGGCTCGGCCAACTGCTGACCGACGGTGAACACCGGGTTCAGCGAACTCATCGGGTCCTGAAAGACGCAGGCGATCTCCCTGCCGCGCAGCATCTGCAACTCGGGCAGCGACGCTCTCAACAGATCGCGTCCCTCGTACTCGACCACACCCGAACGCTGCGCGTTGTCCGGCAGCAGGTTGAGGATCGACATCGCGGTGACGCTCTTGCCCGAGCCCGACTCGCCCACCAGCGCCACCGTCGTGTGCTCGGGGATGTCGAAGCTGACGCCGTTGACCGCTGGCACCAGCGTGACCGCGCCGCGTTCACCCAAGCGGAACACGACCTTCAGGTCGCGAATGCTCAGCAGCATCGTGTGGTTCCCTGCTTCACTCGGCGACGCCGCGCAGCTTCGGGTCGAGCGCGTCACGCCACGCGTCGGCCATCAGCGAGAACGCGGTGACGAACAGGCACATCATCACTGTGGCGGCGGTCAGCTGCCACCAGTGCCCGAGGATCAACTCGCTTTGCGCCTCGGCCAGCATCGTGCCCCAACTGACCTGGTCGACCGGCACGCCCAGGCCCAGGTACGACAGGATCACTTCCGCCTTGATGAAGCCGACCACCAGCAAGCCCATGCGCACCAGGATCACGTGGCTGATGTTGGGCAGGATGTGGCGAAACATGCGTGAGCCCAGGCTCGCGCCGATGGCCTCTGCCGCGCGCACGTACTCGCGCGAGCGGTGTTTCATGAATTCGGCGCGCACCTGGCGGTACAGGCCGGTCCAGCCGGTGAAGCCGAGGATCAACACCACGGTGCCGATGCCGCGCCCGAACACCGCGGCGAACGCGAAGATCAGCAAGATGCCGGGGATCGACTCGAAGACGTTGTAGACCCACTCGAGCAAGTCGCCGGCCTTGCCACCGAAGAAGCCACCGATCGCGCCCAGCAGGGTGCCCAGCGTGGTGGCCACCAGCGCCGCCAGCACGCCGACGAACACCGAGATCTCGGTGCCTTTGATGGCCTTGGCCATGACGTCGCGCCCGAGGCGGTCACCGCCGAACGGCAGCGTGTCGGCCTTCTTGACTTCCGCGGTGGCGAACTGTTTGGCGCGTTCGGCCCACTCTGCATAGCGCGGTGCCAACGGATCGACCGCCGACAGGTCGACGTTCGGACCCTTCGGTGTTTCGATCGCACCGATGGCCTCCGGCGGAGCCGGCCCGACAAAGCTCGGCGGCGCGTAGGCGACGCCCACCTCACGTTGCCAGCCGCTGGCGACGACTCCGGTGGCGGACAGCAAGATCAACAGCAGGAACGCGAGCACGATGGCCAGCGACACCATGCCCACACGATCGCCGCGATAACGTCGCCACGCGGCGCGCCAGACACCTTCCGAACGCGCGACCGCTGAAAGATGAGGCACCGCGATCGCGCCGGCATTCGCACTCATTTCAGCGTCACCCGAGGATCGACCACCTTGTACATCAAGTCAGTCGACAGGTTGATCACCATCGTCAGGAACGCCAAGTAGACGGTCACCGCCTGGATCACTGGATAGTCGCTGCGGTTGACCGCCAGCAACACCTCGCGGCCAAGGCCTGGGATCGAGAAGAAGACCTCGATCAGGAATGAACCGACGAAGACACCGGGTAGCGCCAGCCCGATGTTGGTCAAGATCGGGATCAACGCGTTGCGCAGCACGTGCTTGAACAGCACCGTGTTTTCGGTGAGGCCCTTGGCGCGCGCGGTGCGCACGTAGTCATGCCCCAGTTCGTCGAGGAAGAAGCTGCGATACAGGCGGGTCTGCGGGCTGACGCCCACCAGCAGCGCCAGCATCACCGGCAACGGCGCGTAGGTGGTGAGGTTGGTCCATGTGCTGTCGCTCCAACCCTGCACCGGAAACCAGCCGAGCTGAAAGCCGAACACGTACTGGCCAACGATGATGTAGACGAGAAACGAGATCGACAGCGCCACCGTGGTCACCACCGTGATCGAACGATCGGTCAGCGATCCGCGGTGGTACGCCACCCACATGGCCAACGGCAGCGCAAGCACCGCGTCGAGAGTCAAGATCGGCAGCATGACGGTCAGCGTGGCCGGCAGCCGGGTCGCGAACAAACTGGCCACCGACTCGTTGGTTGCCCAGCTCTTGCCCCAGTCGAACGTGGCAATCGACTTCAGGAAGATGCCCAGCTGCACATACCAGGGTTGGTTCAAGCCCAGCTGTTGACGGATCGCATCCACCTGCTCGGNCGTCGCGTTGAGGCCGCCGAGGATCTCGGCCGGGTCGCCGCCGAAAAACTTGAACAAGATGAANACCAGCAGCACCACGCCGATCAACGTCGGAATCATTTGCCACAGGCGCCGCACCAGGTAGGCTGCCATCCTCACACGCTCCACCACCCGTCCGCTGCGGTCGGCCGGGCCAAAATTCAGGATGCGCGAGTGTAGGGCGGCCCCCGCGACGGCCCACTTCGCGTTTGCCCTGTCGAGTGAGATGTCCATCGCGAGGGGCTGACCGCGTGGCAGCAGAAACGCGATACAGGTCGCGATGGGCCATTGGCTAGACTCGGTGCTTCAAGGAAATTCGCCGCGGCCAGCCCACGCGAATCTCGGACACGTGACGTCATGACCCGGAACCTGCTGCTGACGTTGATTCTTGGCGCGGCGTTGGCCGTTGGTGTCGGCGCTGCGCGCGCCGACAACACGTCCGCGCCGTCTGTCAAGACGATGCGTTATGCGTTTCCCATCGCCGAGACCGGGTTCGATCCGGCGCAGATCACCGATCTGTATTCGCGCACCGTGGCGGCCGCGATCTTCGACGCACCGTTGGAGTATGAATTCCTCGCGCGCCCGGCGCGCATGCGGCCAAACACCGCGGCTGCCATGCCCGAAATCAGCGCCGACTACACGACCTTCACGTTCCACGTCCGCAGCGGCATTCGCTTCGCGGATGATCCGGTGTTCAAGGGCCTGGCTCGCGAATTGGTCGCCGCGGACTACGTCTATTCGCTGAAGCGTCACTACGATCCGCGCTGGAAAAGCGGCAACTTGTACCTGCTGGAGAACGCGAAGATCCTTGGCCTGTCGGAACTGCGCAAGCGTTTGATCGCCGAGAAGCGGCCGTTCGACTACGACGCCGAGGTCGAGGGCCTGCGTGTGCTGGATCGCTACACGTTCCAGATCAAGCTCGCGGAACCCAATCCGCGCTTCCTGAATCTGTTCACTGACGGCTCCTTCACCGGCGCGTTGGCGCGCGAAGTGGTGGAGCACTACGGCGACAGGATCATGGAGCACCCGGTGGGCACCGGCGCCTACCGCCTGACCGAGTGGCGGCGCAGCTCGCGCATGGTGCTCACTCGCAATCCGCTGTACCGCCAAGTGGTCTACGACGAGCATCCGCCCGACAACGACGCGCGCCTGCTGCGCACGGCAGCACAGTTCAAGGGACGCACGCTGCCGATGGTCGATCGCGTTGAGATTGCCGTCATCGAAGAAGTGCAGCCGCGCTGGCTGGCGTTCTTGAACGTCGAGCACGACGTGCTCGAGAATCTGCCCGCCGACTTCACGACCATCGCGATCCCCAACAACCGGCTCGCGCCGCACCTGGCCAAACGCGGTGTGCAAATGGTGCGTTATCCGCGCGCCGACGTCGCGGTGTCGTACTTCGGCATGGAAAACCCAGTGGTCGGCGGTTATGAGCCGCACAAGGTTGCGCTGCGTCGGGCCATTTCACTGGCAGTCGATGTCGACAGCGAGATTCGCCTCGTGCGACGGGGTCAGGCGATTCCAGCGCAATCGCCGGTGGGCCCCGAGACCTGGGGCTACGATGCCACGTTCAAGAGCGAAATGAGCGAGTTCAATCGAGCCCGCGCCAAGGCGTTGCTCGATCTGCATGGTTATCGCGACCGCGACGGCGACGGTTGGCGCGAGCAACCGGATGGCAAGCTGCTGCTGCTCGAGTATGCGACCCAACCCGACCAGCAGAGCCGCCAGCTGACCGAGCTGTGGAAGAAGAACATGGACGCGATCGGGTTGCGCATCGAGTTCAAGACCGCCAAGTGGCCCGAGAACCTGAAGGCCAGCCGCACCGGCAAACTGATGATGTGGGGCGTGGGCTGGAGCGCCACCGACCCCGATGGCGACACGTTTCTTGCGCTCGGGTATGGGCCCAACAAGGGCCAGGCCAACCACGCCCGGTTCGACCTGCCGGCTTTCAACGAGGCCTATCGGCAGCAACACCTGCTCCCCGACGGCCCCGAGCGCGCCGAGCTGATGCTGCAGGCCAAGAAACTGATGATCGCCTACATGCCCTACAAGGTGCACGTGCATCGCATCTGGACCGACCTCGCGCACCCGTGGGTGCTAGGTTACCACCGCAATGTCTTCGTGCGCGACTTCTGGAAGTACGTCGACATCGACTCCGAACTGCAGGCGAAGCATCTGCCATGAAGCGTCGACAGGTGTTGTTTGCTCCGGCGCTGGCCGTGCTGGCGCAGCCGTCACCGGCCGATGACGGCGCGGACGCGGCCGCGCCGCGCAAGATCCTGCGGGTGGCGTTCAACACCGCCGAGACGAGTTTCGATCCGGTCCAGATCGTCGACCTCTACTCGCGCACGATCACGCCGCACATCTTCGAGGGCCTCTATCAGTACGACCACCTGGCTCGGCCGGCGAAGATCAAGCCGCTCACCGCGACTGCGATGCCTGAGATCTCGGCCGACTGGAGCGTCTGGACCATCAAGCTGACGCCCGGCATCTACTTCACCGACGACCCGGCGTTCAAAGGGCAGCGCCGCGAGCTGGTCGCCGGCGACTACGTGTATGCGATCAAACGCACCGCCGACCCCGCGCTGAAGAGCCTGCTGTGGAGCTGGGTCGAGACCTTCAAGATCGCCGGGCTCGCAGAGTACCGGCGCGATTTGATCGCCGCCAAGAAGCCGTTCGACTACGACCACCCCATCGAGGGCCTGCGAGCCCCGGACCGCTACACGATCCAATTCAGGCTCACCGAGCCGAGCCCGCGCTTCCTCGAGAGCATCGCATCGTCCGACTTGCTGGGTGGTGTGGCGCGTGAGGTGGTGGAGTTCTACGCCGACAAGATCGGCGAACATCCAGTCGGCACGGGGCCGTTTCGCCTCAAGTCGTGGCGGCGCAGTTCGCTGATCGTGCTCGAGCGCAGCCCCGACTACCGTGACGTGCACTACGACGCTGAGCCCGCATCCGACGACGCCGAAGGCCAAGCGATCCTGGCCAAGTTCAAGGGTCGCCGTTTGCCGATGGTCGATGAGGTGCACGTCTCGATCATCGAGGAGGAGCAGCCACGCTGGCTGAGTTTCCTCAACGGCCAGATCGACCTCGCCGCCGCGCAATACGGCTCAGTGCCCCAGTCGTTCGTCACGATCGCGATGCCCAACGGCAAGGTGGCTCCCAATCTGGCCAAGCGCGGCATCCAGGGCAAGGCCCAGATCAACTCGGACATCTCGCTGGTGTACTTCAACATGGAGGATCCGGTGGTGGGTGGCTACACGCCCGAGAAGATTGCGCTGCGGCGCGCGATCTGTCTGGCCTACGACGTGGACCGCGAGATCCGAGTCGTGCGCCGAGGCCAAGCCATTCCCGCGCAGTCGCAGGTGGTGCCGCACACGACCGGCTTCGACCCCGAGTTCAAGAGCGAGAACGGTGACTACGATCCGGCGCGCGCCAAAGCTTTGCTCGACCTGTATGGCTACGTCGACCGCGACGGCGACGGCTGGCGCGAGCAGCCCGACGGCGCACCGCTGCTGATCAACCGCGCCACGCAACCCGATCAGATCTATCGTCAACTCGACGAACTGTGGAAGAAGAACCTCGAGGCGATCGGCATTCGCACGCGATTCGAGATCAAGCAGTGGCCCGAGCAGCTCAAGCAAGCGCGCGCCGGCAAGTTGCAGGTGTGGTCGGTCGGCTCGTCGGCGGCGGGGCCCGACGGGCAGGGCGCCTTCCAGCGTCTGCATGGCCCGCAAGCGGGCGGTCAAAACCTCGCGCGCTTCAAGCTGAAGGCGTTCGACGAGATCTACGACCGCATGAGCCAGATCCCCGATGGCCCCGAACGACTCGAGCTGTTCCGCCAAGGCAAGATGCTGGCGGTCGCGTACGCGCCGTACAAGGCCATCGTTCATCGCATCAGCAACGACATGTGGCATCCATGGGTCAGTGGGTTCCGGCGGCCACTGTTCTGGCAGGAGTGGTGGCACTTGATCGACATCGATCCACAGCTGCGCGAGCGTTTGCTGAAGTAGTTCCCAAGGGCCATTGCGCATGCGTCGCCGCGAGTTGATCGCATCGCTGCCCGCTTGCAGCGTGTTGCCGGCACGCGCGTTGTCGCAGTCACCCGGCAAGGTGTTGCGCATCGCGTTTCCACAAGCCGAATCGTCGTTCGATCCGGTGCAGACCAACAGCGACCTGTATTCCTCGACGATCATCGCGCAGATCCTCGAGGCGCCGCTGTGCTTCGACTACTTGGCGCGGCCGGTGAAATTGCAGCTTGCAACCGCCGCTGCGCTGCCGGAGGTGTCCACGGATGGGCGTCGTTTCACGATCCAACTGCAACCGGGCATCTACTTTGCCGACGATGCCGCCTTCAAGGGCAGGCGGCGCGAATTGGTGGCCGCCGACTATGTGTATTCGATCAAACGCTTCTACGACCCAAAGTACAACTCCAGCGACCTGTACCTGTACGAGTCGCTCAAGCTGCCCGGCCTGAGCGAACTGAGGCAGCAGTCGCTGAAGCGCCGCACACCGTTCGACTACGACACCGAGGTCGAGGGCGTGCGCACGCTCGATCGCTACACGTTCCAGGTGCAGCTCGGTGAATCCGATCCTCGTTTTGTCTATCGCTTCGCCGATCCGGTGATCTGTGGCGCGGTCGCGCGAGAGGTGGTCGAAGCCTACGGGGATGAGATCGGCGCTCACCCGGTGGGCACCGGCGCATTTCGCCTGAAGAGCTGGCGTCGCGCGTCGCGCATCACGCTCGAACGCTCGCCAACCTACCGGCGCAGCGTGTACTTGGGCGAGCCGGCGGCCGAGCCGCTCGCGCAGCACATCGCCACCCGCCTGAAGGACCAGGTACTGCCTCGTGTCGATCAGGTGATTGTCGACATCGTCGAGGAGGCGCAACCGCGTTGGCTGTCGTTTCTCAACGGCGACTACCACTGGCTCGCAGTAGCGGGTGAATTTCGCCAGCTCGCGGCGCCCAACGGCAAGCTGGCACCATTCCTGGCCAAACGCGGCGTGCAGTTGCAGAGCTCGGTGCAGCCATCGATGAACATGCACTTCTTCTTCATGGAGCACCCGTTGGTGGGCGGCTACAGCCCAGAGAAGGTCGCCCTGCGGCGAGCCGTCGGGTTGGCCTTCGACGGCGATGCCTTTGTCCGCCACGTGCTGGGCGGGTATGGTGTGCGCGCCGAGTCGACGATTCCGCCGTTCACGTCGGGCTACGACCCGGCCTATAAAAGCGAGATGAGCGACTACGACCCGGCGCGCGCCAAAGCGCTGCTCGACCTATACGGGTATGTCGACCGCGATGGTGACGGTTGGCGCGAACAGCCCGATGGCCAAAGGCTGGTGTTGCGCATGGCCACCATGTCGTCCTTGTTGGACCGTCGCACCAACGAACTGTGGCGGCGCGCGATGGCTGCCGTGGGCGTGCGCATCGAATTCGACGTCTCGACGTGGCCCGAGCTGCTGAAGAAGAGTCGCGCCGGTACGCTGATGATGTGGGGCTACGGGTGGACCGCCAGCTCGCCGGATGGTGGCTTCTTCCTGGGCATCGCTTACGGACCGAACGCGAGCGAGGCCAACGATCCGCGATTCGCGCTGGCGCGCTTCGACCGTCTGTTCGAACGGCAGCGTGCGATGCCCGACGGTCCGGGACGTGACGCCGCGATTCGCGAAGCCAAGGATCTGCTCGTCGCCTACATGCCCTACAAGGTGAATTCGCACGGCGTGGCAGTCGACCTCGTGCAGCCGTGGACGCACGGTTATTGGCGCCACCCGTTCATGCGCGACATCTATCGCTTCGTCGACGTCGAGCCGAAATCCTAGAATCCCCTTCCCGACGCGCCGTGCACGGCTGTGCCGTGCGAGCACGACGCGCCGACGACGTCGCCTGAGCCATGCCGCTGCCCGAGCCGCAGATCACCCGTTATCAACACTGGCTGCGCGAGACGCGCGGCCTGCAGTTCGGCGACTATGACGCCCTTTGGCGCTGGTCGGTCAATGACCTCGAGGCCTTCTGGTTGTCGATGTGGCAGTACTTCGACATCCAGTCGCCGACGCCGTTTGCGCGCGTGCTGAGCAGCGAGCGCATGCCGGGTGCGCGCTGGTTCGAGGGTGCGCAGGTCAGCTATGCGCGCCAGGTGTTGCGTCACGCCGACGAGGCGCATGCGGCCGGCCATCCGGCGATCGTGTTTGCCGATGAGCCGATGCTCACCGCGGGACAACTGCACAGCCTGTCGTGGCCGCAGCTGCGCGCGCAGGTGGCTGCCTTTGCCGCAGCGCTGCGACGCATGGGCGTGACACGCGGCGACCGCGTCTGCGCCTACCTGCCCAACCGGCCCGAGACCGCCGTCGTGTTCCTCGCCTGCGCGAGCATCGGGGCGATCTGGTCGATCTGTTCGCCCGACATGGGGCCGGTGGCGGTGCTCGACCGCTTCCGCCAGATCGAGCCCACCGTGTTGATTGCTTGCGACGGCTATCGCTATGGCGGCGCGACGCACGACCGCCGCGCGGTGGTGTCCGAACTGGTCGCGCAGCTGCCGAGCGTTGCCCATGTGGTGTGGCAATCGCTGGTCGGCGCGGGCGCCGCGCCGCCGTGGCCAGAACGCGTCACGGCGCATGAACTGGTCGCCTTGCTCAGCGGTGACGCCGCATTTTTCGAACCCGAATGGCTGCCGTTCGATCATCCGTTGTGGGTGGTGTATTCGAGCGGTACCACCGGGCTACCCAAACCGATCGTGCACGGCCACGGCGGTGTCATGCTCGAAGGGCTCAAGCTGGCCACGTTGCACAACAACATCGCACCGTCGGTGTTGACCGGTGAGCGCTACCACTGGTACTCCAGCACCGGCTGGATCATGTGGAACTGCCAAGTCGGGGGCCTCTTGGGCGGCACCACGATCTGCCTGTTCGACGGCAGCCCGAGTGGGCCGTCGAAGGCGCCCGACTGGACCACGCTGTGGCGCTTCGCGGCGCTCACCAAGTCCACCTTCTTCGGTGCCGGCGCAGCGTTCTACGCCTCATGCCTGAAGGCTGGCGTCAAACCGAAGGAGATTGCCGACCTATCGGCCTTGCGCGCGCTCGGTTCGACCGGTTCGCCGCTGGCCAACGAGTGCTACCGCTGGGCGTGGGACCACTGCCCGCAGGTCGATGGGCGCGACATGTGGCTCACACCGATGAGCGGCGGCACCGATTTCGCCGGCGCCTTCATCGCCGGCTTGCCGACCTTGCCGATGAACGAAGGCGAGATGCAGTGCCGCTGTCTCGGTGCCGCGGTCGAGGCCTGGAGCGAGCCCGACGCGAGCGGCCGCGGACGCAGCCTGGTCGACGAGGTGGGCGAGCTCGTGTGCACGAAGCCGATGCCGTCGATGCCGTTGTACTTGTGGGGCGATGCCGACGGTCAGCGGCTGCACGACAGCTACTTCGACATGTACCCCGGCATCTGGCGGCACGGCGACTGGATCCGCATCGTGCCGCACCCGGACTCGGGCGCCAGCGGCGCCATCATTTACGGGCGCAGCGACGCCACCATCAACCGCCACGGCGTGCGCATGGGCACCGCGGAGTTGTATCGCGCGGTCGAGGCGTTGCCTGAAGTGCTCGACAGCCTGGTGGTCGACCTCGAATACCTCGGCCGCGACAGTTGGATGCCGTTGTTCGTCGTGCTGCGCGACGGGCACACGCTCGACGATGTGCTTGCGCAGCGCATCAAGGCCGCTGTGCGTGCAGCGTTGTCGCCACGCCATGTGCCCAACGATGTGTTCCAGGTGGCCGCGATCCCGCGCACGCTGTCGGGCAAGAAGATGGAGCTGCCGGTCAAGAAGCTGCTGATGGGCGCCGACCCGGCGAGCGTGCTCAAGCGCGATGCGATGGCCAATGCCGACAGCGTCGACTGGTTCATCGCCCTCGCTCAATCGAGGGCGGCCAGAGCCTAGGACTCAGGACGCAAAGCGCACGATTTGCGCGGCCGGCAGCGCGCCGCTTTGCCGCGCCACCTCGCGTCCGCCCTCGAGCCGCACGAGCGTGGGGATGCTGCGGATGCCAAAGCGTGCCGCCGCGCTCGGGTTGTCGTCGCTGTTGACCTTGACCAGCAGCGCGCGGCCGCGCAGCGACGACGCAGCGCTTTCGAACTGCGGTGCCATCGCTCGACACGGCCCGCACCAGGGCGCCCAGAAGTCAACCACCACCGGCAACTCGGTGCCCACGGTGACCGCTTCGAAATTGGCATCGGTCAATTCCACCGGCTGGCCTTCGAGCAGCCCATGGCCGCAGCGGCCGCAAAGCGGGCTGTCGGCCAATCGGTCGCTGGCGACGCGATTTTTTGTGCCGCAATGGGTACATGCCACGTGAGTCGTCGCGGACGAGTCCATGGCGGGCAAATGGGTGTCATTTGCCCGCCTTCAAGCGGTGCCGTCGGCCGTTGGGCGGAATAATCGGCCGCCAGCCCTCGTAAGCCTCGCGTGCAAGCCGACGACGTGTTTCGCCATCAGTTGCTCGGGGTCATACCCCGGTTGCGGCGTTACGCGCGTTCGCTGGTATTCGACAACCCGGCTGCCGATGATCTGGTGCAGACCACGCTCGAGCGCGCATTGGCGCACTGGCATCAGTTCGACCAGCGGCGCGACTTGCTGGTATGGGTGCTGTCGATCGCCCACAACGCGCACCTCGACCAGCGCCGCCGCGACGCGCGGCTGTCGGTGGTGGACCCCGAACGCGCCAGCGCCGATCAAGACGCGCGCGGCGGCGCCCCGGGCGTCGATGTCGGCTTGCGCATCGATCTGGTCCATGCGCTGGCGCGCTTGTCACCCGAGCAGCGCGAGCCGTTGCTGCTGGTGTCGGTGGAGCAGCTCACGTATGCCGAGTGCGCCGAGGTGCTGCACATTCCGGTGGGCACCGTGATGTCGCGTGTCTCGCGCGCCCGCGCGAGCCTGCGCCAGTTTCTCGATGGCAGCGATCGATCCGCCGTCGGCGGTTCGCGCGGCCTGAGGCGGGTGATATGAGCGCCATAAGGCCGCTTCAAAGGGCCAAGGGGGCGAGATGACGACTGAACGTCCGGACGATGCGCAGTTGTCGGCCTGGCTCGACGGCGAGGTCGAAGGCAGCGATTGCGCACGCATTCAGGCCTGGCTGCAGGAACACCCCGAAGACGCCGCTCGCGTGCGGTTGTGGGCCGCCGACCGCGATGCATTGCGCGCGCGGTTTTCATCGGTGCTCGATGAGCCGATGCCCGAGAGCCTCACGCAAACCGCGTGGCGCCGCGGCGTGCGCGCCAATCGAGGCCACTGGTGGCAGGGTGTCGCCGCGGTGGCGCTCCTGGGCGTCGGCGTGGCCATCGGTGCGTTGTGGCGTGGCGGCGTCGCGCGCGAGCCGGCGGTGGCGGCAACCCAGGGTTGGACGCAGCGCGCCGCGGTGGCCCATGCGGTGTACGCGCCCGAAGAGCGGCACCCGGTCGAAGTCAGCGTGCGCGAAGGCGATAGCGCCCGCCAACGCGAGCAGGAGCAGCACCTGTCACGCTGGCTGACGCGCCGCCTGGCCGTGCCGGTGAAATTGTTCGACCTGCGCAACGAAGGCTTCGAGCTGGTCGGCGGCCGTCTGCTGCCCGACGCCAACGGCCCGAGCGCCCAGTTGATGTACCAGGACGCGATGGGGCAACGTGTCACGGTGTACTTGCGCAAGGCCGCTCAGGAGGCGTCCGCCGCGTTCCGCTACGACCGCAAGGGGGACCTCGGCATGTTCTATTGGGTCGACGGGCCCTGCGGTTATGCGCTGGTCGGTCCGCAACCGCGCGAGCGCTTGCTGGCGCTGGCCGAGGCGATTGCCAAACAGGATCCAGATCCAGCCAAGCGTTGACGCATCACGGTCCGGGGCGCCGGTGCGGTGAGCGGCGTCTCTAGAATCCGCCGATGCCCGAGCCGTCAGCCGCCCCGAGCACACATTCTCGTGTGGCGGCACTCCACCGCTTGGCCGTCGTCGCTGTGCTCGGCTTTGCGTCGGGCCTGCCGCTGGCCCTCACCGGCCAGGCGCTGCAGGCGTGGTTGAGTGTCGAAGGCATCGACATCGCGACCATCGGGTTTCTGAGTCTGGTCGGGCTGCCTTACACCTTCAAGTTCCTGTGGGCGCCGTTGATGGATCGCTTCGAGCTGCTGCCACGGCTTGGGCGTCGCCGCGGCTGGCTTGTGGCGACCCAGCTGGCGCTGGCCGCGACGCTGTTGCTGCTCGCGAGCACGCCTCCGAAGCAGTCGCTCCAGGCGTTTGCACTGTTGGCGGTGGCGGTGGCGTTCGTGTCGGCTTCGCAAGACGTGGTGATCGACGCCTATCGGACCGACTTGCTGCCCGCCACCGAGCGCGGGCTCGGCTCGTCGCTCAACGTGTTGGGCTACCGGCTGGCGATGATCGTTTCGGGCGGCGTCGCGTTGATCTGGACCGATGCCACGCAAGGCGGCGGCTGGAGCTGGAGCGAGGTCTACCGCACGATGGCCTGGTTGATGGTCGGTGCGGCGGTGTTCTCGTTGCTCGCGTTGCCGCGCTTGGCGGCCGTGGGGGGCGCGCGCCCGGTGGCGCGCCACGATGTGATCGGCTTTCTGGCGGTGCTGGTGGCGGTGTCGGTTGGCTACGTCCTGACTCAACAGGTCGGCCCCGCCATCGCCCGGACGCTGCTTGCGCCGTGGCTGAGTCACACCACCGTCGATGCGGCGCTGCAGGCGCGCTGGATCGATCTGATGACGTTGCTGCTCGGCATCGCGTTCACGCTGCCGCTGGCCGCATGGGCTGCGCGCAAGGCGCACTTCGAGACGCTGCTGTCGGGGCTGTCGAACTACTTTGCGCATCCCGGCGCCACTGGGTTTCTGGTGTTCATCGTGCTGTACAAGCTGGGCGACGCCTTCGCCGGCTCGTTGATGACGCCGTTCCTGTTGCAGGCGATGGCGTTCAGCCCGGCTGAGGTCGGCGTGGTCAACAAGATCATCGGCCTGTGGCTGACGATCGGCGGCGCGCTGCTCGGCGGCGCGTTGATGCTCAAGCTCGGCCTGTGGCGCGCGCTGATGCTGTTCGGCGTACTCCAGATGGCCAGCAACGTCGGCTTCTGGTGGCTGGCGTCGGTGGGCAAGGGGCAGCTGCCGGGGCTCACGATCCCGCCGTTCGACCTCGGCTTCGTGCAGCTCGCGCAAGCCACACCGGTGGACGGCGGCCTGCTGCTGGTGATCGCTGCGGAGAACATCTCCGGCGGCATGGGCACGGCCGCATTCGTCGCGCTGCTGATGGCGTTGTGCAACCAGCGGTTCACTGCCACGCAGTTCGCGCTGTTGAGCGCGTTCGCGTCGGTGGGTCGGGTCTGGGTGGGACCGCTGGCGGGGGTGCTGGCCGAGGCGATCGGCTGGCCGGATTTCTTCGTCGCCTCCACGTTGTTGGCGGCGCCTGCGTTGGTCATGTTGTGGCTGATGCGTGCGCCGGTGCGTGCGCTCGAAGCGACACCCAGATAGGCCGTCTCGCGGCGCACGCGAGGGCGCTGCGGGTACCTAGAATGCCCTGTGGCAGTGGGTCATGACTTGCGAGCGAAAAATGGACAGCCACCTCTTCGTTGACGATGCCAACATGGGCCAGCCGGCGGGTCACGGCATGCGGTGTCGTTGCCCGCGGCACGGTCGCCGCCGCTTCACCACGGCGCTGATCGCAGCGGTCGGGCTGCCCGGTGACGCGTTGGCGCAAACGATTCCCGAGTGCAAACGAAGCACCTTCACCAAGATGGTGTCGGCGCAGCAGGTGGAGCAGGCTGCAACCCAGCAGTACCGACAAATGCTGCAACAAGCGGCCAACCAGAAGGCGCTCGGACCGAAGGATCATCCGCAGGTGATTCGTCTACGGGCGATCGCCCAGCGCATCATTCCGTACACGAGCGAGTGCAACCCTGACGCCAAGAGCTGGCAGTGGGAAGTCAATTTGCTCGGGTCGCAGGAACTCAACGCATTTTGCATGCCGGGCGGCAAGATCGCGTTCTATTACGGCATCCTGAGCAAGCTGCAGCTCGATGACGACGAGGTGGCGGCGATCATGGGCCACGAGATCTCGCACGCGCTGCTCGAGCACGCGCGCGAGCGCATGGGCAAGACCACCGCCACGCAGTTGGGCATCGGCATCGGCGCCGCGCTGCTCGGCCTGGGCAGCGGTGGCCGCGCGCTCGGTGACCTCGGCGGCCAGCTGCTGACTTTGAGCTTCAGCCGCCAAGACGAGTCCGAAGCCGACGCGCTGGGCTTGATCATGGGTGCCAAGGCGGGCTACAACCCGCGCGCCGGTGTCACGCTGTGGCAGAAGATGCTGACCGCCAGCAAGGGTGCACCGCCACAGTTCCTGTCGACCCATCCTTCGGGCGAAACGCGCATCAAGGACATCCAGGCGCAATTGCCGCACGTCGAGCCGATCTACGCGGCAGCCGAAAAACCGCCGCAACGGTTTGCGCCGCCGGCGCC
>Ga0065707_10000634_pt1 | contig 20254 bp, 24 predicted proteins | sample SwiRhicommuniRL3_FD_59094 | JGI IMG/M metagenome (GOLD analysis project Ga0065707, IMG submission 59094) | Switchgrass rhizosphere bacterial communities from Rose Lake, Michigan, USA - RL3 v2 (version 2) | ecosystem: Host-associated > Plants > Roots > Rhizosphere > Soil | place: East Lansing...
CACAAACAAGTCCTAAAACTAATACTTTCATTAACATCAGCCTTTTTCGTGGTGCAGGTTCTTGTTGGATTTAACATTGGAAGTCTTGCTCTCATATCAGATGCTGGCCATATGCTAGTCGACGTGGCCGGACTGGTTATGACTTTACTGGCAATATCGTTTTCACAAAAACCGGCAACCCCAGTAAGAACCTATGGATTCTATAGAGCTGAAATACTAGCGTCACTTCTAAACAGCCTCTTTCTTATACTGCTGTCGATTTTTATTTCCTTTGAAGCAATTCAAAGACTTCTTCATCCGTCAGAAATTAATGGACTTCCAATTATAATAGTGGCTTCAATAGGCCTTGGGATAAATTTGCTAGGGATTAGATTATTATCAAAGGGAAGGGTAAAAAATAGATCACATGNTAACATTGACAATCATACATCACAAAAAGAACTAGAGAATTTGAATGTNCATGGAGCCTATCTAGAAGTNCTTGCCGACACACTTGGTTCTGCAGGNGTTATAGCAGCGGGAATTATTATTCAAACCACCGGATTATATGTTGCCGATCCCTTGATTAGTATTGGTATCGTGGCACTTATCCTTCCTAGAACGTGGTTACTCTTAAAGAAAGCAATTCATATTTTAATTGAAGGCACGCCATCACACCTTTGCCATGAGGAAATAAAAACTTCAATACTAGGAGTGCAAGGTGTTACAGGAGTTTTTGACCTTCATATATGGACAATTAGCTCTGGTATTTACTCTCTATCTGCACATGTTGTAATCATAGATAATAAGAGATCGGGTGCAATTTTGCAAGAAATTAATTCTATACTTGAAAAGCGATTTAATATTACTCATGCAACAATCCAGATTGAATTGTATCACCAATCCAAAGATATCTAGCTATTTATATTTAGTATCGGTGATTAAAATTGTTCTTATTTATAAAACAATGGTAACTTGGCATATCATGGTTTGTGTTTTATGTATACTAATAGCAAGAACATAAACAAATACATAATCTAAATAAGTAAATTCAACGATAACTAACGATACAAATTAGATTCAGTCCGATACTACGATAATGCAAAGGTTAATCCTTTTTCAATTCATCTGAAGCGTCAGATGTGTCGTCCACAGCGTTTTCTGCCTTGTCTCCAGCCCTTTTTGCTTTATCTGCCGACTCGTCAACCTTAACTTCAGTTTTGGCCGCAGCCATCTTTGCTTCATCTGATTTCTCCTTACCTCCACGAATAGCCTCTTTTATCTTGTCTAGAAATCCCATAACTTCTATTAGCCATCCTAAATATTTAAAGATTGGACAGAAGTTGTCAGTTGAGTGCATGGTACTTTATAAGTATGATCTAAGGATCTCTAAATTTAATAGGCAGTAATTCTTCGAACCTGAATGATGCTTTTTCAAGTCAAACAAGGACTCCTTTAATTTTAATTCTCACATCTCATTGTTCGTACTGAACGTTATTTCTTGTGCGGTAGTTTTTGCATTTGCATGGTCTAAATTTAATGCCGCAGGTGATTGGGGTACAGTTCTTCATGCGAGATGCATTACATGAATACAATTTTTAGTCGAGAAAGTAAAACGAGATAGACGATATTAAAAAGAATTATGTGGATCATGCAAAAAATATAAACGAGATAAAAAAGTCTTAATAGCCGATGTCACTATAGTTTTTTGAAATTTGTTTTTAAATCGGAATAACGCTTCGCTATCAAATTCAAATATAGTAACATTTTCTATTGTTATTCCGACCTATAACGAATCAGAGAATATCCTGAAATTAATTAGTGAAATTGAAAAAAATCTACCAACAAACGATTTTACCGAAGTTATTGTAGTAGACGATAATTCTCCTGACGGAACAGGAAAATTAGTAGAGAATTACATAACTAAGGAGAGGTTTAAGACTGAGGAAAAAAATTCATCGCATACAAAAAATCACATATTGAAAGTTGTTCACAGAACAGCAAAAGAAGGATTAATACCTGCAATACTCGATGGTGTCAGGCAATCAAGAGGCACTAATGTGTTGATAATGGACGCTGACTTTTCTCACCCACCAGAAGTGATACCAAAAATGATGAGCGAATTGAAAAGAAATCCAAATTCCATCATTATTGGATCTAGATATATTGAAGGTGGAAAGGTCGTTGGCTGGCCAGTAAGAAGAAAAATCCTGAGTAAAGGTGCCTCCACATTGGCTCGTCTTGGATTAAATGTTAAAAGGGTAAAAGATCCAATGTCGGGATTATTTGCATTACCTCGTGAATTAATACAGAATATTTCAATAGCCACGAAAGGTTACAAAATACTACTCGAGATTCTTGTAAAGAATAAAGAAATTCCAGTAATTGAAGTTCCCTATACATTTACTGATAGGCAGTCTGGAAAAAGTAAAATGAGCTACAATGTAATAGTGAATTACGCTAAAGCTATCTGGCAATTATACCAACATGGACAGAAATCAGATCAAGTCAAGATAAGTGCGCAGGTAAACAAACGATCTGTTCGTTTCATCTCTAAAGTTGGTCGATACTATACAGTAGGCATTTCTGGATTAGTTATTAACTATATTGTTTCATTTCTTTTGGCTAATGATGTGGCGAATTCTATCAGACTATTATCAAACGTGTGGTATCTTGAGGCATCCATTATAGGTGCAATCATCTCATCGACTACAAACTTCTTTTTGAACAAGTACTGGACGTTTGAGGACAAGAGATTTGAAGTCAGGACTACCGCAAGGCAATACCTATCATTCATAAGCATTAGTGCTATTGGATTGATTATCCAAATTTCTCTTTTGTATTATATGGTTGAGAACTTTGTTCCATACAGAGTATCATTAATTGTATCTATAGCTGTTGCTACCACAATTAATTTCATCTTAAACAAGAAATTTACATTTAAAGAAAAAGTTTGGGCATAGTCAATTTTTTTGTTTTATTCAATTGAAATAGGAAAATATTAGGGCATAGTCCAACAATCTAACCTTACCAATATTATTACAGTAAGCGCGTCGATATATTCAACATATAATTATGAATTTTCTACAGTTTATATCAGATTAGCTGCAGAAACTTTAATGCGTAAATAATTCCCAGTGACGTACTTGCAAGAATCATATGTCTCCATGGCATAGCACGTAATTTTGGACCTTCCAACTTTATATGATGATTATCTACGATATGGGTAATGTAGTCTCTCAATTTTTCATTCCATATGTCATACTCTATTTTATGTTCCTTTAGAATAGATTCGATCTCATAGAGTACGGGTGCTCGCACAGAACCAATATGTTGAATATACCTACGAGAAATTTCCACCTCTGCCTTTATGGCTATGAATCCCTGCTGAATATCGAGAAGACGTAGATGCATTTCCCATGGGTACTTCAGTTTTTTAGAAAAGCCACTTCCGATTTGTGTTGGTTTCTTGTTTTCAAGCTTTACTTTTTTGAATCCTTCCGCAAACAATGTCTTTATCAATTCTTCTTTCTTTATCTTTACCATGAGACTCAGGTGATCAAATTGTATTTCTTCGTGTTGAATAAACTCACTTAAACCCTTGAGCAAGTTTATTCGTCTTGGATAACGTGTTAGGAATTCTGACATCCTACTATTCAGATGATGCTCAGAAAAGGTATTAAAAGTATATGGAAAATTGAACTATTTCTAGAAATTAAAGAAATGGCATACTCCTAAGATAGATATCCACTTTTGGACTTACAGTCATGTCTTTCATACCAAGTTTTCGCTCAGTTGGAGTTACCTTGACTCCTCTGATGACTACTATTGGTATGGATTCATTGCTCTCACCCATAACATAAATTCCCATTGTTGCCAGACAATCTGCTGTAGCCTTAAAGGTTACCCTTAGTTTCTTCCCAAACAAGTCCCTTTTACCTCTCTCGTCCTCAACCGGTTCAAAACCAGAGACGCCTACAGCAATGCCGGTACAACCTATCCTAGTTGGCATTAGCCTGCTATCAGATATTACAATTCCAACCTTTATTCCAAATTTTCTAAATATTTTTTTGCGCAAATACCTCGCGGACTTGAATGAATCTTTAGGATAAAGTATGATTTTTCCAGCCGGACAGTTCGATTTGTCTATCCCTGAGTTAGGCGCTATCATCCCATCTTTTATTGTAAGCAGGAACCCCGGAATTCCTGATACAATGTTATCAGCTTGTTGCATAGCGATTTGTGTGATTTTTGGATTCATCTTGAATCTTGAGGCAAGGGCTTTTGCTCTGGTAGTTACCTTGACGCTTTTCAAATCAACTAGAGAATCCTCACTCATTGAAACAATCTTACTTGAGATAATTATAATATCATTCTCCTGGAATGCAAATTTTAAATCAACTATTGTTCTAAATAGATCGAATCCTACACCCTTTTTTGGGATCTTTATTGGAAAAATTTCCATTTCCTTATAAAGAACACCGTCACAATATTTGTGTTCAGGAAAAATTATTAAAGTCAAAGAAGAATTTAGGTTGATCTCTAAAGAATGAATATTACTGAAAAAATTATTGCACGGGCTTCCAATATAAATTCAGTGAATCCTGGTGATGTAGTTTTCGCCAATGTCGACAAGTTAATGATTCACGACGTTTCAGGGCCTGGTGTAATCAAAGTTTTTGAAGAGTGGTCAAAGAAAGGAATACACCTTGATAGAGTATGGAATGCCGATAAAATATGGATAACTGAAGATCATTTTGTTCCTTCAGCAGACAGGATTTCGGCAGAAAACATCTCAAGGCTTACGAAGTGGGCAGAGAAATTTGGGATTAAAAAGCATTTCAAGTATGGTTTAGGACAGTATGGAATCTGTCATACGCTATCACATGAGGAAGCGTTAGTACTGCCTGGGGAATTTTATGTTGGAGGTGATTCGCATACGAATACAACCGGTGCTCTCGGGGCGTTGGCAGTGGGTCTAGGACACACTGACGTTGCTTACGCAATGATGCACGGGCGGATATGGCTAAAGGTCCCTGAAACCTTGTTGTTTAAAATAGTTGGTAAAAAACCCCCACACATAATGGCCAAGGACATAATCTTGAAAATAATTAGTGATATTGGAACTGATGGGGCAAATTACATGACGATGGAATTTGCCGGAAATGTGGTAAGCCAAATGAGTATGGAAGAAAGATTGACGCTTACAAACATGACTACAGAAGCTGGGGCGAAAAACGGAATAATCGAACCAGATGCTGTTACNGACGAATACATTCAACAAAGAACCGCCGATNCGTACAAGTCAGTCCTGGGAGATGATCCACATTATTTGGAAGAATATACTTACGAAATNGAAAAACTTGAACCATTTGTTGCAAAACCCTATTCTCCACAGAATGGTGCGGCCGCAAGAGAGTTGCAAACAGTTGAGATCAACAAGGCCTATATCGGCTCTTGTACTGGCGCAAAATTAGAGGATCTGAGATCAGCTGCACAAATTTTGAAAGGTAAGAAGGTAAAAGTACGAACTGAAGTTTTACCAGCAGCTCAATCAATTTACATTAAAGCAATGAAGGAAGGATTGATTGAAATATTTATGGAGGCAGGTGCAGTTGTAGGTCCACCTACCTGTGGTGCATGCTGTGGAGCTCATATGGGAATTTTGGCAAAAGATGAGATCTGTGTTAGTACTACCAATAGGAATTTTCCAGGTAGAATGGGTCATGTTGAATCTCAAACTTATCTAGCCTCCCCACTAGTAGTGGCTGCTTCTGCAATTAAAGGCAAGATTACCGATCCTCGGGATGTGTCTAATTGACTATGAAGGGTATTGTTCACAAATATAGTAGAGATAATATAGACACAGATGTAATACTGCCTGGACCTTATCTAAAAATCCACGACCACAATGAGCTCTCCAAGCACGCTATGGAAGGAATCGATACCGATTTTTCAAATAAAGTGGCCAAGGGTGATTTTATCCTGGCAGGAAGTAACTTTGGATGTGGCTCCAGCAGAGAGCACGCTCCCATAGCCCTATCAAATTGTGGAATCACTGCCGTACTTGCACCGTCATTTGCACGAATCTTTTATAGAAACTGTGTAGATGGTGGATATTTGTTGCCTCTAGAAATTGAAAAGTCTACATTAGTACAAATTTCTGACAAGGACACGCTTGAAATAGATCTAGGAAAAAATCAAATTCATGATGTGACAAATGGAAAAAAATTCTCAATCTCTCCATTTCCCCCATTGATAAAAAAAATAATTGATGCTGGGGGTTTGATGTATTATAAAGAATGAGCAAGAAAAAAGGCAAATTAGTAGAAATTATAAGCAGAGCAAGATTCTACGATGACATAAACCTTTACCAAGTTGCATATCGCGATCTTGATAAAATAGTAACGGTACCTCTGAAAGAGTTTATTTTATTATCAGGAACATTCGAACTGATTCCAATAAGCAGAATAGTTGAAATAAAGAAAGGAAGTATTGTGGTGTATCAAAAGGCAAAACCAAAACCAAATTTGTAATAAATAAATGATATCTGTATTGCACCGTTTAGCATTCTTGCAAGTACCATCCTTGTGGTAGTAAAAGATTCCTGAAGGGTTCATCGCCAACATGAGTTGCGTAACGCCATATTTTTTGTCCATCCAGAGCGTTGAATCTGCTGCTGATTCTGTTCAGCGCTCTTAATTCGTTATCAATTAAATTTTTGCTGGCCTGATTTGAATACTGACACGAGAATTTGCAATTTGAGTCAAGTTCCACGCTCGTTTTTTCCTCTTTTATTACAGGATAGGCACGACAAGCAAAAGGTCTTGCCTCATATATATGACAATTAAAACCTCCATGTGGAGCGCGATTATTACTTTTTGTGTCTAGGAATGGGCAATAGTCACCGTCGATATTACCCATAAGCTGATAGGCGATAACTTGACTAGGACCATCTGATTTTTTATTAACCCCGATTCCCAGTCTTGGAAATATGGTCACGCTGATTTGGGAGTGTTTAGCTAGACTTTCAACTCGCTTTTTTTCCTCCGGTAAAAGAAGAACTCCTATTTTTCCGTAATCTACTGATGGATAGTATTGACGGTACATACAGCAGTCAGAACAGTCCTGGACGCAATGAAATTCTCTAAGCATTTTGCAAATCAGTGTTATTTATTAAAGAACGTTCAAGACTATTATCTTCAAGTTCATTTAATTTTAGAAATTTCACATCATAAATAGTCTTCATTCTTTTAAAGATATTAAGTTCATAGGTAGCTCTGTTACTAGAATTATCTACATTATTTTCCAGAGTAATTTTATTGTCGGCAATTTTTTTTTCTAGGAATTTGTAAAGCGCAAATCGCAAAATCGTCTTTTCTTCAAAGTTCTTTTTGAACCTTAAATAATTTTGAGTCAAAGGACTTTTCTTGAAAAAACCAATATTTTCCTTTGAAAGGAGATTCTTGCCTCTTTGATATAGGATGAACCAATAATCTTCCTTTTCTTCTATGAATCTCAAAATTATCTGGTCATCTGGCCACCAATGGATATACTCATTCCACGTTTTTAGTGCAATTTTTCGGTCGGTGTACAATATTAAAATATTCATGACTATGTCCGTGTATCTGTAGCCTATACCTGCAAAGTGAGAAATCCATTTTTTCTCCATTTTAACCAATTTAATGAAACCATAAAGTAAACTTATCTGACAATGTCTTTCATTCAACCTAGTTTAACTCATGTCTCTGAGTATCTGAGATGATAAAGTGCCTTATATGGTTATTAAACAGGAATTTGAATACATTTGCAACTTGCCTCAGAGGGATAACAATAAAACTCATCATTGGCAAGTGTCGTAATAGAAATAATCAACAAATAATTTAAAGTTTGAGTTATTGAATTTTGGCCGTGATTATCAAGTTTTTTCTACAGCTTCAATATGACATTCATGGCCTCTGTGAGCCTCGTTAAGAAAATTAGCCTCGTCATTTGTGATTGGGAATTTTTCGTAACTCAAGTTTTTCTCTCCTTCTTTTTCTAAAAGAATTTGTTTGCATTCATCACATATTAATTGGAGGAATATCTTACCCATGCCTCAAGTATTGTAACAAGGTTATTTAGACCATTGCCGGAAAGATTCCATTACATTGTTTTATTCTATAGACCTGAGGGCTGGTTTATTCTTGTACCTTAAGAACAAAAAGTAAGTAAGTAAAATAAAAACAATAGCAGTTGTCACATAGGCAATGTCGATGAGGACTCCTTTATCATTAATAATTCTGCAGGGGAACTCTCCATTAGAACAGCCGGCAACAAAAAAAATCAAATTCCATATTGAATGGGATATTATGGCAAACCATCCTTTCCCGCTTATCCAGGTTCTTAGACTTGCAAAAATGGACGGCGTTACAAATAACCAAGTTAAATAAGCAAGACTATTGACCTGCACGCTTGGGGTATTTAGAATATGCAATGAAGCCCAAACGATACCTCCTGCAAGAGCTACAATATTGTTTCCTGTTAGGTAAAATGGAATTCCGAAAAATAGTGTCTCTTCAAAAGGACCTGCAGATATTACCGAAATGATTGATAGAGGTATAGTGGGTTCTGTGTATTGATTAACAACAAGATCAACTATCACCGAGCCTATTATCATGATTGCAAAACCGATTAAATGGTAAAACAGTATCATAATTGTCAGGTAATAGATAGAATTTCGTCTATACTTTGAAATCCATGAAAGTGGATTAAAGTCAGTTTTCAAGTCAGCGAATAAAGGTCTTGATGATGACAATTGCTGTGATAATGATGTGGAAAGTCGAAGATATTTACACGTTTTGCCTTGTTGCATATAAGGATTAGACTTTGCTTAGATTATGAAATATTTTTTTCAAGTTCCTTTATTGTAGTTATGGGAAGAGAACAGGTAAAGTCCTTGCAAACAAATGCAAATTCCTTACTACTATTATTATTGTTTTTATCCGATAGTTTTCCCTTGAAATAGGGATATTTTTCTAGCTCCGACAACGCGGATTGATTTACGATTGCTGTAATTGCATTAGGAAGGAATATTCTGTTTATGTGGTTTCCAAGTTCCGAATGTCCATCCTGCTTTATTACAGAAATCTCAATTGGTGTTTTAACACGTAAATATATTGCTGAGAGTAATTGACCAAATCCAAAGGGATTTCCGGCTGCTGGCTTTGACATTCTTTGAATCATATGGTCAGCTTTTGAAAGGAAATCTTGATTTTGTGTGTAGTAATATAACTTTATCAAATTGGAAACGGCGACTGAATTTCCACTGGGAATCGCAAGATCGTAGTGATTCTTTGTTCTAACAATTAGCTTTTCATTGTCGTCAGGAGTAAAGAAAAAATCATTTGTTTCATTATCCCAAAAATGGTCAATCATTGAAGTAGTATAGTCGATAGCTCTCTCAAGATAGTAAGATTTCGAATCAACACTAAATAAATTGATCAAAGCCTCTGTATAGAAGGCATAATCATCAAGGTATCCAGAAATCTTGGAAACATTATTGAAAACCCTATCAAGCCTGTTTCCATTTTTACTTAGATTATTTTCGATAAAACTGACGGCTTTTTGTGCACTTTCAAGATAACTTGAATTACCAGTTACTTTATAGCCACTGATAAAGCCCGAAATCATCAAACCGTTCCAAGAAGTCAGTATCTTTTTATCAGTACCCGGTTTGATTCTTTTGAGTCTGATTTGATAAAGCTCCTCTAATGATGATTCAATCTTTTCTTCTATCCATTCTTGAGCTTTGGAGTATCTTTCAGATAACCTGGGTATGGATGTATACTTGTGCAAAATGTTCTTACCTTCAAAATTACCCCCTTGGGTAACACCAAATCGATCAGCAAATATCTCAAAGATCTCCGGGCTTAGGATTTCTTTGAGTTCTTTGTAAGACCATACATAGTATTTTCCCTCCTCGCCTTCAGAGTCTGCATCTTGTGAAGAATAAAAAGCTCCCTCATATGACATCATCTCACTTTGAACGAATCTGAGAATTTTTTGAAGCACGTTTAAATAGTTACGATTTAAGGTAATCGAGTATATCTCAGAATAAAGTAATGAGAGAAGTGCATTATCGTATAGCATTTTCTCGAAATGTGGAACTAACCATCTTTGATCTGTGGAATAACGTGCAAAACCGCCTCCTACATGATCATGTATGCCTCCCGAATCCATCTTGTCAGCAGTGAAATGAACAAAGTCTCTATATTTGGTGATGCCAGAATAATCATACGCCCTTAATAAGAANAGTAAATTTGAAGCGTTTGGAAATTTTGGTGCGCTACCAAACCCTCCGTACATATTATCAGCCAGTTGCAACAGAGTAACAGCTGCNTCGTTTATAATTGTATTTTCTAATTTAGAATCATTATCAGATACTATGTCTGTAGATGAATTCTCNAACGCAGTAACAAACTCTTGACTAGANGAAATGACTTCATTGCGTCTATTTTTGTATCCATCCGACAATCTTAATAATATTGTTCCAAATCCTGGTAATCCATNTCTGCTTTCGGTAGGAAAATACGTCCCAATGTAGAAAGGCTTTTGATCGGGAGTTAGAAAGNCCGATAATGGCCAGCCCCCAGTTCCAGTATACATTTGACAAGCCCTCTGGTAAATATCATCAATATCGGGTCTTTCCTCTCTGTCGACTTTGATATTAATATAATTTTCATTCATTATTTTGGCTATATCATTATCTTCAAACGACTCATGCGCCATTACATGACACCAATGACAAGAACTGTATCCAATACTCAAGAAAATGGGTTTGTCTTCTTTCTTTGATCTTTCTAACGCTTCCTGATTCCAACCATACCAGTCAACGGGATTATATGCATGCTGAAGTAGATAAGGACTAGTTTCATTGATTAAACGATTGTGTTTCTTGAGCCCAGGGTTTTGGTTATCATCCACATATGCCTAATCGAGAATATGATATTTAGACCCTTTCATTAATGGATTGAAGATTATCACAGTATTTATTTGCTGTTCTATTTTATGGACAGAATAAGCATATAATTATAATTTGGTAGTAAATATCAACTAATTGATACGAATTCATAACAATAAGAAGGGACTCAGAGTTCTTGCCATTGCAGAGAGTTTTCGAAAACATGACACGAAATCCATCCTGGCAGGTATCGTCATGCGACGTGATTTTGTGGTGGATGGTTTTGTATATACAGATACAACGATAGGCGGAAATGATAGCACCGATAAAATTATCTCCATTATTAAAAGTCTTGGAAGAAATGATATCAATTGTGTTCTTCTAGGAGGATTAATAATAAGTCTATACAATATTATAAATGGTAAACAAATTCATGAAAAAACAGGGTTGCCCGTAGTAGCGATATCATATAAAAAATCATTCGGCTTGACAGAGTCGATACATGGAATTGATGAGAAGCAAAAAATTCTGGATTATTTAAGACTTGAAGATCGTAAACCATTAATTTTGTGGACTGGAAAAACAGTATTTGTTCGTCAATGGGGAGTAAGTTTTGCCGATGCTTCGAATTTGTTAAACTCTCTAGTTATCCAGGGTGCCAAGCCAGAGCCACTCAGACTTGCAACTTTGGCCGCTAGAGCATGTAGAAATTATGGTAAATGAATTATCAAAGAATTTGAAACGCTGGACAGCCGGTAATTTAGATACCAAATACCATGTATCGTCATGCTTTTGTTCATTAGTAGTTAGATTCTTTTGACTTTGATGCTGATTTTGGTGTGTAGCGTACATATGCATCATAAAAAATTTCGTTTCCATGACCTGTTACGGTATGCAAAAAAGAGATTTCAAGTACAACCTTTGTTTCATTTTCCAAGAAATTATTAATATCTTGTTCAAGACCATGCGGTTCATACGACCTGAAAAATTTTATTCTTTCCTTGGGCATTATTTGTTATAATGGAAATAAAAAAGCATTATATCAATATTATCAAATCAGCTTTATTTCTTGAGTGTGATCTATTCAACGGGCTACTTGATCGAACATTTGGATCTCTATTATTAAGCCAGGCTATGCTCTATTCAACAATTCCGTTTCTTTTTCCTTAACGATTGGTTTTATCTTATTCATGATTACGTGGTGAAAGTCCTTTGTATTTACATCAAGGGTAAAAATAATTACAAAGCATAAATGATTTCTAGAATCAGTTATGGGTATGGTTATCCGCAGCAACTTTTCATAGCTAGAGCATGTATAATCGATTTTTCCTAATATTGACTGCCATCTAATTCTTGTATATTGTCTAGTAACTGCAGCCAGAGCATATTGCGCGGTTTGCTCATCATTTAACAAGGGTTTAATTCCTTTTCTTTCGGAGACCCCCAGAATTGTTCCATGATGGTCTACAATGGCTGCAAACCTAATTTTCTTATCAGTTTTAGTAATTGTTTCGCAGAATGATTTAAAGAAATTTGACACAGATAAAAACTAAATTCTCGGTGTAATAAATTTTAAGGAATCTAGGTAAAATATAGTTAAAGAATTACTGCCTTACCGTAGATCAAAAAAATAAATAACATATTTTTACCACTTACAGTTAAACAGGATTGCGTGAATTGGCTTCCAGAAGAAAGCTTGCAATTGATTTAGATTCTGTTCTCGCAGATACAATGATTATTTGGGCAGAGGAATTCAACAAGCGTAAGAACTCTAGCATAACTAAAGATAATATCGTATCCTGGGACATCTCAAAAACTCTAGATATATCTATTACTGAAGTTTCGGACATTTTCACATATATCTGGGACAAGAAGTGGGAAGATATACCATCAACAGAACCCTCAATTGGTAATGTAGTCTCCAAACTTCACAATAAAGGCTTCAGAATCTCCATTCTTACAAAAAGATATCGAGCCTCTGTAAGCAATGTTATAAAATGGCTAGATTTACACAAGATTCATTGCGACGATCTTTTGTTTGTTTATGATGATGCTCCAAAGACAGACTACCCTTTTGATATCCTAGTTGATGACGCACCTATCAATTTTAGTGAACTAGTTCAGCCTAGGATAGGAATTCTCTTTAACCAACCTTGGAACAAGAACTTTTCATGGCCGGTCAGAATTAATGCTCTGAGCGACGTGATTAATATAATATAATATAATAAAATATAGTTATAGAGCCAAATATCACCAAGTATCGCAAACCTGGAAAATTTTCAATTACTGCTTTTGGGTCACGGTTCATTTATCTCCCATTTAGTCACTTTTTATCCGGTTCAATAATTAATATACACAACACCTTATTTCTGAAAATAATAACTCGATTATTCGTCCGTATTTTTAAATCTAAACTACCAAAGAAAGAAATGTTAAGTATTCTTTTAGTTAATTGCATGTTGAAATGGCTGAACATGTTATTATTAGTAGCAATAAACTATATTCAGGCAAAATATCGCTCAGATTGTACAAGTATCACATGGACAATAAGATCCTCGAAAAAGAAATAGTAGAACATCAAGATTCAGTTGGGATAATTCCTTTGGATAAGAAAGACAATATAATATTAGTGGAACAATTTAGAATTGCTACCAGGGATAATCTACTTGAAATTCCAGCTGGTAAAATTGAAAGTGGTGAAACTCCTGATACTGCTGCGCTACGTGAGATGAATGAAGAAATAGGTTTCTCTGGAAAATTAACTCCTCTATTCCAATGCTATTTAGCTCCTGGATATGATACCGAGAAAATGTACTTTTTTCTAGCATCAGAACTCAAGTTATCAAAAAAGAGACTGCCACAGGATGAAGATGAAGAAATTAAAATTAGAAGAATGAAATTGAGCTCTGCTTTGGAAAAATGCCTTTCCGGACAAATAATCGATTGCAAGACTATTGCTGCAATTATGATGATCTTGAAAATCAAAAAAAGAGGAGTCCAACACCGCCACCAAAAGGTGATTGAATGAAAAGTCTATAAAACAAGGACGATAATCATCATTATGTCTCAAATAAAGTACAAGAAATTATCGGGAAATGAATTAGATGAAATCGTCCGGAATATGAAAGGATGGGAATTAAAGGACGAGAAATTGCAAAAATCATTTAAATTTGCAAATTTCGTAGAAGCGTTTGGATTCATGACGAGAATTGCCCTTGAAGCGGAAAGAATGAACCATCATCCAGAATGGTCAAATGTCTATAACAATGTGACAATCAAACTGAGTACTCACGATGCTGGTGGAATCACAGATTACGATATCAAGCTAGCAGAAATTATTGACGATACTAATCCAGAGTAGAGTTACTCAATCACTATTTAAAACAGCATATCACCGGCTATCAGAATCCTTTGCATTGACTAGTAACACTTCATTCATTAACCAGTCGCAAAATTTCTTCAAATTTTCATCGATGGTACACCAGAGATGTACGGAACCAGGCAATATTTCTATCCTACCTTTATCCATTAATATCTTAAGTCCTTCTTTACCTTCATACATGTACGCATCCTGTGGGGTAACATTCCCTAAAAATTCAATTGCCTTTTGTTTGATGATTTCTCTAGGTATTGGGAACCTTTTTCGGAACTTGTCCACAACCAGGCCTAAATTTTCTGTACCATAATTTTCTACATCATAAATTTTTTTTCTATCTGGAAAATGTAAATTTAAGATCACATTATGTCTTGAACCTGTAAATTCTGCGAGTTGATTCGTCAATTTATATGCAATATTAGGGCTTTTTTTTAACGACTCTCGAATTTCTTTATCGTGGTATTTAATATTAAATAACAACTCTGAATGCAAGTTAGTAAAACTCAATGTGAATTAAAGACGTCGAACTTTATATTATCGTACTGACCAACATGCAACTTAAACAAGTAATTCCCTTTGCGGTAGATTGATTAATTAAGTGTAGTATAATGGCACTGGTAGAGTCTAGAAGACACTTATATCTTGATTAATTATATTATGAGAACAACCCATGTTTGCAACAGATTCCAGTTCCGAACGGGCCACAAGCATTGAAGATTATCAAAATACCTGTATGGAGTTTATAATTGACATTAGTCGGGACTATAAAGATTGGGTCGATAGATATCAATTAAGCAATGATGAACTTACCAAAAGAAAAAATTTCATTGATAGTGTTGTCAAAACCACTAATGAGTGGATACAAAATTACTGTAATACTATAAAGAAGGTAGACATTGTAATGAATGATGGCATAAATAAGATGGCAGAAAACACTGCAGGTTATCCATTTGAATTTGAAGTTTATGTTAATGCTGAAAAAAGATATGTTAAGCATTCTATTGGTACTATACCACTAAGGGTAAATGCTATTCCACAAGAAGGACGAATGATTAGGGTAGGCAATTATAGTAAAAGTGAGTTATTTCTTGTCGCATCAAGCTCTCCGATATCTTATACAGTAAGTAAGGAAAGTATGAATACGGTTGATATCCTGGACGACTACATAACTCTTGATGCATCCAAATGTGAAAGTGGCAATATTATTTCCATCACAATCATTGTAGAAGAAATAAAAGACGATTATGTCTCTGAAAGCAGAGGATATTCTACTGTTATAGTGATCATTTGAGTTACCAATCAAAGAGAAAAATCAATCATATCGGGGATACAAGATCAATAAATAATTTGAACTAATATTTATTACAGAAGAGGGTAATAACCCATCAATTTCTGGATTTTTTATTGTGACTTTTATTAAGAATAATGCGCTTGGGACAAAGAAACAGTTAAAATAAGCAATATTTTTTCCATCATTAGATGGGCTGCGACGGTCGTCCAGTTTGGTCTAGGACATCAGATTGCCAATCTGGTAACCCGGGTTCAAATCCCGGCCGTCGCATTTGTTTCTATTTTTCAATGTAACTATTTTTTCCTCCTTTTATAATACCAATCATTTGATTGTAGGCATTCATGGCGTTATCTTTTTTCGGAAGTTGAATAACAAGTAGATTTCCTTCAGAAACAGTTTCTGTTGTAGATGGTGCAATTGCAATCAATCCAGTATTTGCCAGGGCTTCAAAAAATTGTGGCATTTGATTAGCATATAAAAGGTAATTTTCGTCAAAATCATAATCAAGGTAAGTCATCAATATATCTACAAAAACGTGTTTTGTATCATGAAATAGATCCAATAATACATCTACAGCCAGTTTTTTCCCAGCAACTTTTTTAATTATTTCATCATATCTTTTAGAATTGATATGGATGCAAGGAATTGGATTTCCGTCATAATCAATTAATGATGCATCGTATCTGTGCAAATTGTTTTTGAAATCTTCCAATGTGTTGAAAAATCTCTTGGGCATATTGTAGAATATAATTAATAATTTACCAAGTTATTTATTCATTAGTTCAATACCTCATTAGTTCGTTAATTGAGTATTTAAATGGCTGAGATCCTCACGTCAACGCAAACCTCAACTAAATTGAATGGAAAGAGATGGTCAGTTACCCTAGTGCTTTCATCATCTAAGTAATCAGCAAAGAGTAATCTTCATCCCATTGTCAATACTTGAAAAAGTGAACTATTAAGATTATCTTTGATGTAAAATTCTTGATAATGGGTAATCAGTTGTATTACACCATAATTTAAATAAAAAAAATATAATAGTTTTTCATGTCGTCAGAAGAATTAGTTTTAGAAAAGATACTCTCCACCGGTTCTAGTGGAATAAAAAAGTCCGATTTAAAAAAGGAATTTACCTCATTTGACCTCGACCAGACTCTAGAGAATCTCGTCAATAATGGAAAAGTTTGTGTTGATAAAAAAGGAGCGGCATATTATTGCTGGACTGCAGAAGTATATGTCAAGTATCTGAATAGCGTTGATCCAAAGTTTAGAATTTTACTTGAGCGAATAAAAATCATCGAAAGGAAACTAGACACTCAATCTAACAGTGTCAAAGATGCATTAAACGGCCTGATAGAAGTTTTAAAGAGTGAAAATTCCGAATTACCTAAAGCTCTTGTAAATCTTGACAATTTCAAAATCGAATTTGATACCATCTTATCCAGATCAACTAGTTCAATAGGTTGGATTGAGCTAGGAAACGTAAGAAGTGAGCTAAGCCAAAAATTTGATTTAGACAAGAATGAATTCTACGAACTTGTAGAACAGCTAGTCAACTCCTATCATAATGAATATGAACTATCAACTGGGGGAAGCGAAGGTCTAATTCTGAGAGGCTTACTCCATGGCTATGTGAGAGGGATATGATATTGTATCCCTACGGTCTAAAGCTAAATCCATATCCTAGCAGTCCTACCCCCTCATATAGCGATTGTCAAATTCTTGGCGGAATGACTCACAAGGATGCAAGAGAGGCCATAGTTACCTGCATTTCTGATTTGTTTGCAAAAGTGAATGGATCAAACCCAACGGATAAAGATTTCAGATTGATTACAATGATTCAGGATGTGGGTTCAGGTAAAACCCACCTTGCATATCACATTAAAAGTATGCCGGACTTGGCAGAAAAAACCGTAACTTCCTATGTGGATTTTTCCCAAGTCTCACCTAGGGATATTCACAACATTTACGATTCTGTCTTGGGAGGTTTTAGTCACGATGACATTGAAGGTTTGAGAAAAAATATACTTTATTTTTTGTGTAATAAGGCTGATAATAACGGCAGTTTGGTACGAAAGGCACTTAATTATGGCTTTATAGATAGTTTGAGNGGTAACAANAATCTCAAACGNAGGGCNGAAGAAATNCTACAAGGGAAACAGAAACTAAATTTTGAGCATGTGCCAGAACTACTTGCCTCTGACTTTTCAGAGATAGAGATTGAAATCATCAAATCATTAATACAGGATAGATTGAGTAACGATGTTNCAAAAATTAGGTCNCTTGANGGAGTGATAAACAGTTTAAGAGGAATAGCCGATATGAATTTAAAGTTATTGGACAAGATAACNATATTTCAATTTGATGAATTTGATTCTAAAACAGAGTCGTTAGAATTTATTAAAGCCATAATTAATGCTCACATACCTTCTTCGATACTAATGTTGATACTAACTCCGTCATCGTATGAGGAGATCAAAAAAGGGAATCCATCCGTTTTTGATCGAATGGAAAAAGCAAATTACAAAATTGATCTTGCTGGTTCTAATACACTTGGTGAATTAAAGGACATTATCTCGGAGTATTTAAGACATTATGACAACAACAAACAATTTTCACCCGATCTTGAAAGTGATCTTGCTAGTAAAATTAAATTGGTGTATGACGAGTTTCCAGATTTTAGAAATGTAAGATCAATGTTGAACATCTTTTATCACTCCACAGAAGAGGCGTCAAGGCGTGGGTCGTTTGTAATAGATGAGTCAATAATTGACGATACTATAAAGAATATTTATCCCGGTTCTAAAATAAGGGGAACTTTAATGAATGTGCCTTTATCTGATTTCATCCAGATAAAAAAGAGTGTTAACAACAATATGGAAGTAATCGAGCCTAACATTCGTGAAGCAGTCAGAAACCTCCTAACTTTAACAAATTATGAAGGATATGTTAATGAATTGAATTTTGACAATCTTGTTGGTGAGGGCATAGATTTAACTTATAATGACAGTTACGGATCGAAAATAGCACTATCGGTAGTCATGGAGAATGAGCCATCAAAAACTCAAGCNCAAATTTCAAGTGCATCAAAATCACTTAACGTTGTAGACAAACTTGTAGTGCTAACGAGCAGTAATAATCGCACTTTTGGAGGTCCGTCTAGAAATGGGAATAATGTTCACAACGGTAGTTAACATGGACAATGCGAAAATTGTAGACCTGATATACTTCAATAACAAGTATAAAAAACAAGAAATACTANNCGATGACCTTGAAAGAGCAATAACCCTGGCAAGGTCAATTAAATTATGTTGATCCTTTTGGGTTAGGTTAAACCTTCCTGCAAACAATACATCTTCACGGTAGGGCTTCTATGGTAGCAAATATTGGAAAATGATCGCTGAAGCCTGTAGTTGATAATCGATGTTTGGGAATACGGCCTCCGTTACTCCTTAAATATTCATACGTCATAGGAATTCCCCTTTGAGCGGGGTGATATCTCTCGGGGTCCTTTGGTACAAAATAGTCATTGGAAAGATTGTCTCCAATGCTTAACCCTTCATTGAACACTCTTACATTTTCTAGATTCATCTTTAATTTTTGTATACCCAGCAAGAGTCCCCTTGATATCATAAATTGGTCAAAGAGATTAGTAGAATTATTGCGCCAATGGTAATAGCTAAAACCAGAAAGATTCCACATGCAATTGTAGAGTGGCGTTGTGTGCTCCAGGTAATGTTGTTTATCCGTTTTCTCTCTATCTGTATTTCTGAGAATCTCCAAGACTTCATTTAATTCCGTGTATATCTCTCTATCGTTCTTAGCCCGAAGAAATTTAGATATACTCTTGTCAAACGGATCATCATTAAAATCTCCCATTAAAAGTACGTTTTTGTTCCAGCGATCATTAATCAGGTCAACATATCTCTTGTCAGAAAGAATATCATATGGCAAATATTTGAGCTCTGCAAATGGAATTTTTAGTAAATCATCCACAATTCTCCCACAATTTTCTGCAACCATACATCTTGAAAATTCAGTATCGTACTGATCAAATCCATCTTTCTTCCCTCTTCTAGAAGGCCAGTGATTAACCAAGACCAAAAGTTCAGCATTATTCTGTCTTACTCGTAATTTAGCTAAAAATATATCCCTCGTTGGGTATCTAAAATTTATTCTGAATGATTTGGTTTCAACACAGTCAAAAACATCCTTCGCATATACCAGACATGTATCAATCCCTCTTATGTCAGAACCGTCAATGTATTTTGCTACTTCAAAATAATCTGGTCGTACTTTCTCACATAGATCTCTTGCGAGTTTTTCTGATTCAATCTCACAAAAGCCAATCAGATCAGGAGGATTCCCATTATTCATAATCTTCAAAGGCTTGCTAAGATTCTCTATCTTCTTATCGAGGACCTCTCGTGTCCATCCTTTTTCGGGAATAAACTCCAGATCAGTTGCAATTTCTCCAGAGTTAACATCAAAAAGATTTTGCAAGTTCCAAAATGCAACGCTAAACTCCATTAACTAATTCTATTAGAATATGTAAATTAGCATTTCTATAAACACATGATATCTACTTAATCAAACATCTAACAATACTCTGGAACTATCAATAATTGTTGGAGAAAAATTCTGACCGAATTAAAGACTATTTAGA
>Ga0065707_10082174_pt1 | contig 20254 bp, 10 predicted proteins | sample SwiRhicommuniRL3_FD_59094 | JGI IMG/M metagenome (GOLD analysis project Ga0065707, IMG submission 59094) | Switchgrass rhizosphere bacterial communities from Rose Lake, Michigan, USA - RL3 v2 (version 2) | ecosystem: Host-associated > Plants > Roots > Rhizosphere > Soil | place: East Lansing...
CCAACCTGCGCCTGGCTATGCAGCGGCTGCCGTTGCACGTCGTCGCTCCAGCCATGAAGGACTTCGTGTCGACAGAGGATTTCGTGCAGTTCTACGGCGTCGGCACCCGCTCGGTCACCAACGCCGATCGCGGTTTCAGGATCGAGTTTGCCACTGCCTCGGCGCAGCTGACCGACTGGAGCCGCCGGCAACTCGACGCCGTGAGCAAAGGCATGACCGACCAGCGCCTGGCCAGGTATCCCTTCGTGATCGAGGGGCACACGGACGATGTAGGCACGGATGAATATAATCTCGCCCTGTCGGCGCGGCGGGCGCGCTCAGTGTTCCAATACCTCGCCTCCCAGGGCGTCATGGAGCAACGGTTGACTACGCAAGCCGTCGGCGAATCCAAGCCGCAGGTGGAAGGAACTACCGAAGCAGCGCGTGCGGCCAATCGCAGGGTAGTCATCAGGCGAGTGGACGAGGTGCGCTGAGTCAGGACATCGTCTACAACAGTCCCGGTATGGCTTCAGCGTCGTGAATCAAGGCGCGGCTCGCCTCGTCGGAAAATCCCAAGCGCTGCAGGTCCCGAAGGCAAGCCACGATGCGCCGCATGGTTGCCTGCGATTCGAGTTTCTCAGCGCCGCTGCCGAGAGTGAAACTCGTCTGCTCCGCCAGGCCTTGGTCGATCAGGCGTGCCATCGACTCACGGCTCGCAGCACCCTGGCACCTCGTCTCGAACGTGTCTGGTGGCGAGGATGCTGATGTGGACGCTGCGGTCGCAGCTCCTTCTGGCGTACGCTCTACTGGAGTTTGGGTACTCCCTCGAGTTGCGGTCGAGATCTCCTTCGATTCCGTCGGACGAAGTGGCGCATCCCGATCCGGTGCCCGCAATGCATACAGGACTCCAGAGAGCGAAACAGCCGCAATGACCGCTGCCGCGACACCCGCCACCAGGCGGCCGCTGTTGCTGCGAGTCTCAACTGAATTCAGTCCGAACTCTGCCACGAATTGCTGCACGGTCGGCGTGCGGTCCTGCCGACGGAAGCTGAGTGCCGTAGCCAGAGCGCGATTCTGCTTACGTGTGAGTCCGGCGATGGGGGCCGCTGTCATGCCTGCGTCCATTGCCCTCGGTGCGTCGATTCCCTTGAAGGGATGACGGCCGCTGCACAGCTGATAGACGATGCAACCCAGGCTGTAGATATCGTCGCGCGGATCGGCGTCCATGCCGTACCACATCTCCACGCAAGCATGGGACGGCGAGAGGGCGCCCATGCGACGCGGATTGAAACTGGTTTCCGGGCGCTCCTCGTTCAGTCCACGCAAGGGCGTGGCGATGCCGAAGTCCAGGATCTTGACGACGCCTTCGTGGGTGAGGAAGACGTTGTTGGGCTTCAGGTCCGAATGGATGATGCCCTGCTCGTGGGCGTAGGCAAGTCCACTGCAAAGCTGCCGGACGAGTGGAACCGTCCGGGCCAGCTCCATGCCGTTGCCATGTTCGCGCAGCAGCGCATCGAACGACGTGCCCGACAGCAACTCCATGGTCAGGAACGACAGGTCGCCGTCCCGATCGAAATCGTACATGTGCACAATGTTGTGATGCGCGAGTCGCAAGGCGCGACTGGCTTCGCGTTGCAGCGCGAGGGGCGCTTCGGGATGGCTCTGGATCGACTCCCCGATCAGCTTCAACGCTACGTAGACATTGGGATCGTCCTTCTCCGCGCGTCGCAGGTCGCGTGCTTTGTAGACAACGCCCATACCACCGTCCCCCAGTTGGGACTCGAGAACGAAGCGCCCCTTGATGGTGCGGCCAATGAGCTCGCCGGGAGGACTGCCGGTAGTTCTTGGAGCAGTCGTGCTGCCGGCTGCCCCGATCCGATCCTGCAGCAGCCGCTCCAGCCGTAGCGTCGTTTCTACTTCGGTATCTTTCGCGCTCTCGCCGCTGCTATCTACATTGCTCATCGTCGCGAACCCGTAGTCCGTTTGAATGACATCGCCAGGAAAGAGTCATTCATGGTGTCTAAGCGGCATAGGGTCACCAGTGACCTTTTGGGAGGATTGCTTTGTCAACACGCGAGCGTAATCTCAACGGTCGTTGCAGCCGCCGACTCGATCGGTAGATAAAAACCAGGGAGATGCGTGGGATGCGATTCAAGTCGACGCATGCGGACTGGCCTCGCGATCGGATTGCCGGCAACCGTGTCAGCGGCTGGCATGGGAGCCTCAAATGGTCCATCTGCTGGCTGATTTTGAGCTCTCCGCCGCTATTGGCGCAGCAAGTGCCGCCGAGTGTCGAGCCCGGCCGCGTCGAAGAACGCCTGCGCCAGCCGCGTGAACCGCAGCGAATGCAATCGACAGCGCCGGCCTCGCCACCGCTGGACCTCCAGCAGCCTCCTGCCAATGCAGCTACGCTGACTTTCATGCTGAGAAGCCTGACCGTAGACGGAGCCACTGTCTACTCCAATCGGGAACTGGCCTTGCCGTATGGATCGCTGATCGGCCAGGAGATCTCGCTTGAGCGCCTCTACAGCATCGCCAACGAACTGACTGCGCGCTATCGCAACGACGGCTACTTGCTATCTTCCGTCGTCGTTCCGGTGCAGAACATAGGCAAGGGCCATGCGCAACTCAGGGCGGTCGAGGGTTATCTCGCGTCAGTGTCCTTCGAAGGCGGCAGTCGGTTTCGATCCGGCATGTTCGATTCGATGCGCCGTCGATTGCTTGCCGATCGTCCGCTGCGGACGGCAACGCTCGAGCGGGCAGTGCTCCTGGTGAACGATCTGCCGGGCACGCTTGCGCAGGCGGTGCTCCAGCCAGCGCCCTCGACGCCGGGCGCCAGCGATTTGGTCGTGCGCATGGATTCGACAATGGTGTCGGCGAGCGCCAGCGCTACCAATCGTGGCAGCAAGGTCCAGGGTCCGCTGCAATACGAAGTCAGCGTGGCTTTCCAATCCCTGTTCGGGCTGCACGAAGGCACGACGCTACGTTACCTGCAGGCCGGACAACGCGACGAACTCTGGCTCGCATCTCTTGCGCACGTCGAGCGCATCAGCGCAAACGGCCTGGATTTCACCGTGGCCGGCAGCGTCAGCCGCTCCGATCCGGAACTGGGTCCCCTGTTGAGCGCGCTCAATCTCCAAACCGATACCGAGCAGGCCAGCCTGGGCCTTTCCTATCCCCTCATTCGTTCGCGCAACGGCAATGTCCGGGTGAGAGGTGCGGTGACGTACCAGGACGGATCGACCGACTCGGATTTCGGCCTGCTGAGCGAGGACAAGATTGCCGCGACGCGCGTCGGACTGTCGTATGACAGTCTCGATGCGCTCGCCGGCGTGAACCTGATCGATGTGGAAGTGAGCAAGGGCATTCACGCCTTCGGCAGCTCCTCCCAAGGCGATCTCCTGGCATCGCGAGTCGGTGGCGATCCGGAGTTCTCCAAGGCCACGCTCTATCTCGCACGCTTGCAATCGCTGGGTGAGAAGTGGTCGCTGCTGGTCGCCGTGTCCGGGCAAGCGGCATTCACCAATCTGCTGGCGGCGGAGGAGTTTTCGTTCGGCGGCGACTTCTACGGCCGCGCCTACGATCCGTCGGAAATCGTCGGCGACTCGGGCATCGCGGGCAAAGTCGAGCTACGGTTCACCCAGGATCCGATGCAGGGCATCGGCGTGATGCTCTACGGCTTCTACGAAGCCGGCAAAGTATGGCGCCGTCTCGATGCGAGCGAGGTCGGCGCCGACGACGAAGAATCGGCGGCTTCGGCCGGTGCCGGAGCGCGCCTTTCTTTCGGTCGCTACGCGAGTGCCTACGTCGAAGGCGCCGTCCCCCTGAATCATATCGTCGCGGCGGAAGGCAATGACGACCGGCGGGTGTTCGGCGGCATTCAAGTCAGCTTCGGTCGATGAGGAAGGGCCATGCAACCAGCTAACTCCATTCGCGCCGTCGTTCGCCGGGCGCTGTGCCTGGTTACTCCCGCTGCATTGTCATTGGTCACGGTATCGGCGGTATTCGCGGGGCCCGAAGACGGCATCGTGGTGCGCGGCACGGCGACAATCGATCGCACTGCGCCTGGAGCGATCGACATCGATCAACTGTCGGATCGCGCGGCGATCAACTGGAGATCCTTCTCCATCGGTGCCGATGAGCGTGTGAACTTCAACCAGCCATCGAGCGCCGCCGCGACACTGAATCGCGTCGTCGGTGGGCAGCGCTCCGTGATCGATGGCGCTCTTTCTGCGAACGGGCAGGTCTACCTTCTCAATCCGTCCGGTGTGCTATTCGGCAAGGCGGCGAAAGTCGATGTCGGTGGACTGATCGCGACCACGAGTGCGCTGCGCGACGACGACTTCATGGCCGGCAGATTGAATTTCAACGCAGCGGCGCTGCCTGGCGCGGAAGTCGCGAATCTAGGATCGATCTCGATTCGCGACGGCGGCCTGGGCGCGCTCGTCGCTCCGACCGTTCGCAACGAGGGACTGATTGCCGCTCGGCTCGGTCGCCTGGTGTTGGCTGCAGGCGAAACCTATACGGTCGATCCATACGGCGACCAGCTGATCAATTTCGCGTTGCCCGACGCACCGAGCGACACGACGGCGCACTCGGTCGTGCAGTCCGGAACGATGCTTGCCGACGGCGGCAGAGTGCTCCTGACGACAGACGCCATGGCGGGTGTGGTTGGCGGCGTGGTGAACATGTCTGGTGTCATTCAAGCTCGTACGGCAGGACGTACTCAGAGCGGCGAGATTGTCTTATCGAGCGACGTCACCTCGGTGTCCGGAACCATCGACGTCAGCGCTGCCGGCGAAGGCAACGCCGGCAGCGTGAGTATCTGGGGAACCAAGGCTGCGAAGTTCACCGGCACAGTCCTGGCACGAGGTGGCGAGCAGGACGGCGATGGAGGATTCCTCGAACTCTCTGGCAGGGGCGCAGTGCATTTCGACGGCGCACTGCACGCACAGGCAGCGAACGGACTCGGCGGCACGCTGCTCATCGATCCGCTCGATATCACGATCGAGGCAACGGGTGGCAGCAATCTCGTGGATCCAACGATTTCCGGAGCCACGATCCGCAACCTGTTGCGCCAGGGCATGACAGTGCAACTCATCGCGGACAACAGCATCACGGTCAACGACATCCTCGACGGTCGTCCCGTGGGCAACCAGAATCAAGCCGGTGGCGGCGTCGACTTGCGCGCCGGCGCCATCCTGGTACTGCAACCCATCATCACCAACAACGGCGCGATCTCGCTGACGGCTACGCAGGGCAACCTGACGTTCGACAGCAATGCATTCGTCGTCGTGACCGGTGCGACCGGCGCTGCGGGCCTGGGAACAGCCGCAGTGAACCTGACGGCTGCGCAAAGTGTTACTGCGGCTAGCCAGATCGTGACGCTTGGCCGGGTCAGCGTCACGGCATCGAGCGGCAACGTGCAGTTGGTGCAGGCGCTGAACGGTTTGCAGACTACCAACGGACCGAGTGGCATCGGCGACTTGAGCGTGACGGCCGGAGGAGCTATTTCCACGGCGGGTGCACTGTCGAACGGTGCGGTGAGTCTCGATGCTGGCAGCACGGTCTCAGTGAACGGCGCAATCAATGCTGCCGGGGCGATTGGTGTAAGCGCACGCGCCGCGAACGGCGGCATCACCGTTACTGGCGCCGGCGCAGCCAACGTCGCTGGCCTGAACGCAGGCGGCAATTTGACACTGGCTACGCCGGGAACCGTTACGCTCGACAACAGCATTCTCTCTCAGGGTGGCGATATCGCCATCGGATCGACCACGCAGCGCGTCGCGGCGCTGGGAATGAATAGTGCTGCAGCAGTTCAATCGGTTGCCTCGACAACGGCAGCAGATCAGGACGGCGACATTACTGTGTTCGGGGCCGGCTCGCTGACGACGGGCGACCTGATTGCAGGCACGTCGGGCGACGTGCTGATCGATACGGCGGGCGATGCCATCCTGGGTCGCGGCTTGTTCGGCCTGGCCGGCTCTACCGGCATCGGTTCGCTTACCGTGAATGCTGGCGGAACATTGACATCGAACGGTGCACGAGCGGCACGGGCGATCGCTCTCACCGGCACCGGCGCGTTGTCTAATTCCAATGCTTCGTTGATCTGCGATGGCGGAGCCGTCAGTCTCACCGGCAGCTCCATCACGCTCAATGAAATTCGCAGCAACGGCGCATTGATCTCGGCAATCGATGCGGGCGGCAATGTGGGCCTGACGACGCCGGGCGCAGTGGTCCTGTCCAGCAATCTGCTTTCGCGCGGCGGCAATGTCTCCATCGGCTCTGCTTCGCAGCGGGCAGCATCGATCGCCATGGCAGCCGGGTCGTCCATCGCCACGGCGGCAGCGAGTTCGGCTGCAGACCAGGATGGTGACATTGCACTTTTCAGCGCCAGTGCAGTGACGACGCGCGACCTGTTCGCCGGATCGAGTGGCGATGTGCTCATCGATTCACAGGGTGCAGTCACTCTCGGTGGCGGTGTGTTCGGTCTCGGTGCCGCAGGCGTAGGGTCGCTCACTGTGAATGCTGTCGGGCCGTTGACCGCGAATGGAGCGCATACCACCGGCGCCATCGCGCTCAACAGCAATGGCGGTGCGATCCGAAACTCCACTGCCTCTCTGTTCGCTGACACCGGTGCGATCTCGTTGAACGGAAGTGCGATTACCTTGGATGCGATCACCGCTAACGGCTCGCAGGTCGCGGCACTCGATGCCGGTGGCGATATCACCATGACGACTCCTGGCGCCGTCGTTCTAGACGGTGGCGCGATTTCTCGTGGCGGCAATGTACAGATTGGATCTTCGACGCAGCGCGTTGCGTCGCTGACCATGGCGAACGGCACGTCGCTGCAGACAGTCGCAGGCACGACAGCAGCGGATCAGGACGGAGACATTGCGATCTTTACGACAGGCGCGTTCTCCGCACAGGACTTGTTGGCAGGCACAGCCGGAGACGTTTCAGTCGATGCCACCGGACCGGTCACGCTGAATCGCAACCTCGCGGGACTGGCGAACTCGACCGGCATCGGCTCGCTCACGATCGCAACGACGAACGGTGCTATCGCGGCGAATGGAGTCCGCGCGAACAGTGCAATCGCACTCACGGCGACTGGAGCAGTGTCGAATTCGGCTGCGCCACTCGTATCGAACGCGGGCGCCATCGCTCTGGCTGGCAGCGCGGTGACGCTCAATGCAATCTCCGGAAGCGGTGTGGTGAACGCGGGGACCGACTTTACTGTCGCCAGCGCCGGTGGCGTAGCTATCGGCGGCGGCGTCCTTGCCGGTGGCGACATTCGAATCGGTTCGAATGCACGGCAAGTGGCTTCCCTGACGATGGCGGAGGGTGCGACGTTGCGTTCGAACGCGGGCGCAGGTGCGATCTCGGTGCAGTCTGCTGGTTCGATCGTCGCACGGGATGTCGTGACCGGCACTTCCGGCTCCGTCGTACTGAGCGGCACCGACGTGACCGTGGCTGGCTCCATCGATGACGCTACATCGAGCGGCGTCGGCCAGGTTGCCATTACCGGATCGAACACTGTCACTGTCGGCGGTATTCGGGTGTCCAGTGCTTTGCAGCCGACTACGGGCGCAACCACCGAACTCGTGCGCCTCACCACCGGTCCAACGAATGCGACGGTAAACATCAACGGCCCCGTTGTGTCCGGCGGTCGCGTTCGCATCGGCCAGGCGAGCGACACGTATACGGCCGGCTCCGACGACGTACGCATCAATCTCTCGAACGACATCAGCACGTCGGGGCAGAGCGTCACATTGGCCGGCGACGTGATCCTGTTCAACCAGATCACGCGCTGGGACATCGAATGTGCTTTGACCGGAGTCTGCGTGCCGGGACACCAGCGGGAGTTCGATGCGGCGCTGTTCGATCCGCTGGTCGTCACCAATGTCATCTCCAACAACGGGCCGAACAGCGACCTCGCCTTGATGAATCGGTATGCCAGCCTGTGCACTCCGGGACTATGCGATGTCATCCCCGATCCGAGCCCCTTCGCAACGCCGGGCGACTACGTCCTGGTGACCAAGCGCTCGGACCAGTTCTATACATTGATACAAGTGAATTTCATTGCCTACGACTTCGCTGGCGGCAGCGCCCAGCCGCTGTCCGCGACCTACAACGGGAATACGTATGCGGACTGTCCAGGGTCGTATATCTGTGGCCTTCCAAGCGGCGCCATTTCACCGGCAGTCGATGTCGCACTGGCTGCGCAGCGCCTCGATCGCATGAAGAGGTTGCTCGGCGGACTCACGGCGACCATCGATACGACGACGGGCGGCTCGGCCGCAGGCGCGTCGGTTACTTTCCGCGGCAACGTCGAGCGCTATCGCGGCCAGGTCCCAGCTTCGTTCTCCATCGCCGGCGCCACGCCCATCCTGCCGAGCTTCGTCTCTCACGGATTGAGAGTCACCGCCGGTAGCTCCGGCGTCATCACCACCGTCGGCCAGGTCGGCGACCGGAATCTAGGGGCGGGATTCGCGACGCCTCCGAATGGGAGCAGTATCTTCAGTGGCGCCGCTGCATTGGAGCTCGGAGCGTTCGACGTCGTGTTCAACGGTGCCAGCTACGTTCCAGGATCGGCGCCGCCGTCGCTGACCACGTTCACCGTGAATGGAGCAAATCAGTTCCTCGCCACTCCCGGCACGGTCAATTCAACCTTCAGCTACAACTGGCCGTTCAGCACCGTGGGCTCCGGCACCTTCGTAGGTTCCGACGCGGCGAATACCTCCATCGGTTCCGGCGCATCGTTTCAAGTCACGCCCGGCGGCGGTGGCTTGAGTCTGTTCGGTTCGAGCGGTGCCGGTGGAACTGCGATTGGCGCAGCGGGTGGTTCCGGTTCGGCGAGCGCAGGATCTCTGACGGGCCTCACTGGATTCGGCGGACTTCCCCAAGTGACTGCAGATACGCCGCGACCTGGGTCGACACCCGAGACCGCTTCGGCGAGCGAGCGCCGTCGCGATGGACTCGATGCGGAGGTCACCCTGGACGATTCGCAAGACCTGCAGGCCGATCGCTGTCCGCGCGGTCCCGCCCAGTTGGCGGACATGGGTACGCGTCGTGCCGTCGAAGGTTCGGCGCCTGACGTGTTTGCTCGTTGCGAAGAGTGACGACGCATGAAAATCGCGCCGATCCTGCTGGCCGCAGTCGGCGCCCTGGTCGGCTATACCGATACCTTCGCAGCTGGCGACACCGGCGTCCTGCCGATCCCCCGAGTAGAAACCGGCGGGCACACGAGCTACATCAAGAAGCTGTCCGTCGATCGCGCCGGCACCCTGGTGCTCACGGTATCCGACGACAAGACGGCTAGACTCTGGCATGCGAGATCGGGTCGTCTCTTGCGGGTACTGCGCGTACCGATTCGAGACGGCCACGAAGGCCAGCTCTACGCAGGCGCTTTGTCTGCAGACGGAAGAGTTGCCGCCGTGGCCGGCTACACCGGCTTCTTCGAGCAAGGGCGGTCGAATGTCTACTTCTTCGACACCGCCACGGGCGTCATGGCCTTGCGGCTCACGAACCTGTCCGATGCGGCAATCGACAACCTCGCATTCTCCGACGACAACAAGTTCCTGGCTGTGTGTCTCGCCGACGGACGCGGCGTGCAGATCTTCGACCTGCAAAGCCAGGCATTGATAGCGCGCCACGACGAGTTGCGCGACAAGATCATCGGCGCGGATTTCAGCAGCAGCGGCGATCTCGCGGTCACGACGCTCGATGGCAAGGTATGGGGATTGCGCGACGAGGACCGGTTCGCGACAGCGTTGATGAAACCCACAGTCGGCAAAGTCCCGATGCACGTGCAGTTCGCGCCCGGCGATCGCGAACTCGTCGTCGGCTACGACGGTGAACCGGCATTTTCGATTCTCGATGCAGGGACGCTCGAGCAGAAGTATCTATTGCGGATGCCGCCGGAAATCCAGCAGCGCGGCTTGCATGTCGCCGAATGGTCGAGCGACGGAACCTATGTCTATGCAGGCGGCGAAATGAACGCTGGTTTCGACGCTCCCATCTATCGATTCGGACAGCACGGTCGCGGGCCCATGGAGCGCGTACTCATGTCCACACGCAGGATCAGCGATATCCGCCGTCTTCCCGATGGCGCAATGGCTTTCTCGAGCAACGAACCCGAGGTCGGGGTAGTCGAAGGCGGCGGCCGCATCCGCTGGCGCAATCGCACGCAGACCATGGATTTGCGGCGCATGGCCGCGGATTTCCGGCTGTCCCGTTCTGGCAATGCAGTGGCCTTCGGCGCAGCAGGCGGCAACGGCGTTTTCCTGTTCGATGTCCTTGCACCTGCTGAGTCTGCGTTGAGCCGCGGCCCCACTGCACCGGCAGGCATCGCTCCGATGCGCCGCGATGCTCCCGGATGGAAAGTCGAGGTGAGCAATGCAGGCGAGCAGTTGTCGATCGAGGGCATCGAGGTGTCGCTCGACTATCGTGAAAGCGTGCGTAATTGGGCCGAAGTTCCCGGCTCGGCGGCGCTCGTCGTGGGAACGAGTTGGTCGCTGCGAATGCTGGATCGCCGCGGCAAGCAGAAATGGGTGACTGCGCTATCGGCGGAAGTGAATGTGACGACGGTCAGCGAGGACGGACTCACTGTCGTTGCGGCGTTATCCGATGGCACCATCCGATGGTATCGCGTCGCCGACGGGCGAGAATTCCTGGCGCTGTTCGCCAGCCGTAACGGACAGGATTGGATCGCATGGATTCCGTCGGGCTACTACATGTCGTCCATCTCCGGCGACAACTTCATCGGCTGGCACGTCAATCGCGGCGCCGATCGCGATCCGGATTTCTATCGCGCCATTCAATTCGAGCGCATCCTGTTCCGGCCGGACCTGGTGCAGGCGTATTTTCGCGAGCACGGCGAAGTTTCGCGCACTGCACGAGCCGGTACCGCCGAGAGCTTCGACATCGCCCAACTCGATACCATTGCTCCGCCGCGGCTGACCATCGTCACCGCGCCACGGGCGGAAAAAGACGAGGCAAAGGCCAGGCGTGTGCTCACACGCGTGTCGATCAAAGGCGTCTCGGCCGGCACCTCCATGCAGGACTGGTCGCTGTTCGTGAACGGCATTCCTATCGAGGCGAGCGCGAAGCTGAGCGAACGCGAGCGACACGAGTTCTCGCGCGAGATCGACCTGCCGCTATCGGGAACCGAAAACCAGATTCGCGTCGAGTCTTCCAACGGGCGCTCGCTGGGAATTGCAGAAACCTATGTAGACGGAACTCGCGGTACGGAAGCCGAACCGGGATCGCTCCATGTCGTTGCCGTCGGCGCCAGCCAGTTTGCCGATCCCGGCATTCACGACCTGAATTTCGCGGCGAACGATGCTACGGAGATCGTCTCGCTGTTCGAGAGCGCGGGACGCCGCAAAGGGTTCAAAGCAGTCAGGACGCTGCTGTTGTCCGACACCAGTGCACTGCAGCCCACGCGGGAAAACATCGTGGGATCGCTCGGGAAGTTTCTCGAAGCGGCACGAGGCGACGACACGGTCATCGTGTTCCTTGCGTCGCACGGCATCAGCGATCGGCAGGGAAACTATTATTTCGTGCCGGCTGACGCCAGGTTCAAGGACATTCAGAGCGTGAATTCCGGAACGGCCGCGCCGGTATCGTTATTGCGTTGGGACGTATTTGTCGACCTGCTCCGGCACACTGCCGGGCGGCGCTTGTTGATCGTCGATACCTGCTCGTCGGGCGCGATGGGCGGAACATTCGACGTGCATTCCCTGGCGAAACGCTCCATGTCGTCCAGCTTTGCGCTCATGGCTGCATCTCGCGGCAATGAGGAATCGCAGGAGTATCCAGCAGCGCGGCACGGACTCTTCACTCACGCATTGATGGAGGCTATCAAGACAGGCTTCGACCCCAACGGCGATGGCGCAGTCTCGCTGTCGGAGTCCTTCGAATATACCTTCGACAAGGTACAGCAACTGCGCAACCGTGCGGTGGGCACGCAGACTCCCCAATTGGCCGCGCCGGAGTTTCTAGCCGACATGGCGGTCGGCCTCGCTGGCGGCCGTCTTGCAGAACGCAGGGAGCCGCAGAAAAACTCGATGGCTGCACGGGATTGAGGCCGGCTCCGGGCGAAGGCGCCACGCCGATGCGTTCCGGTACGTCGTTGCGATGGACTGGGACATGGCATCCAGGATTCATCGACCTCACTTGGCGACGGCACAGGATCCACGTGCTGTCCGCACGCGCGAGATGCTGCGGACGGCGCTATTGGATCTGCTCCAGGAGAAGCCCCTGGGGCAAATCAGGGAGGCGAGCGATACACACAGCGCTTCCGTCGCCTTGTGTACCTACGTCGATACTCACCGCAAGCTTTGGTCTACGCTGCTTGCCGGCGGTGCGGCCGCCGTGCTTCGAGAAGAGCTTCTCAGGCTGCGACAGAAGCGTCCAGTATCCATCGCGCGTGTCGCTGAAATTCACAAGCGCGTCATCATCACGCCTACCATCGAGGCGGACCAGAACTGGACGCGCAGAGTGAAGAAGAAGAAAAAGAACTGAGCCGGCCTCAGTTTCCGATCAGCCCGGCGGTGACGTTGATGGCGAATCCCAGGATCGAGGCGTTGAAGAAGAATGCCAGCACGCTGTGCGCGAGCACGACCTTGCGAATCGAACCCTGCGCGGTTGAGACGTCGGCAGTCTGGCAAGCCGCCGCAATGGTGAAGGAAAAATACGCGAAGTCCCAGAACACCGGCAGGCTGGTATCGGGAAAACGCAACGGGCGGTCCTCGGGTGTGGCGCTGTAGAACAGGTCCGCGTAGTGCAAGGTAAACATCGTCGGGATGAGGATCCACGAATCGACGACGGTCAGCGCGGCAAGTGCGATGTGCAGGGATCTTTCCGTGGGACTCACCCCGTGGAGCGTCGAAAGAAAGGCGACGATCGATACCACGGCCAGGATTGCACCCACGACGCTGATGCACAGGATGACAGGCGCAGTCTCGTCCTCCTCTTTATAACGGTCGCCGATCTGCTGGGCATTCAGTCCGGTCATCAACCGGAAGGCGAGCAACAGAAACAGCGGCACGCCAACATTCCAGCTCACCAGCAGGCGAGTGAGTGCGGCCCAGCGATCGGGAAGCAGAAAGAACACAACGCTGGCGGTGGCGGCCGAGAGCAGGAGCCTGGAGTGATGTGCGAGCTGCCGGATCATCGGCGACATACTCCTCGACGCTTCTGTGTAAGTCAAAGGCTGAGCATCCGCTATTCCTACATCGATAGGATTACAGATCGTGCGTTTCTCTCTCGCGATCCTTCGTTCATGCAACTCTCGAGTCCCCTAGGCGTTAACACTGCGATGTTAGGCGCAGACGTCGAGCGGGCCGCGAGGTCCGCGTCAGAATATTTCTACTGCGTCATTACCAGGAGAACTCTCATGTCGAATGCAGATAACGATCGGAACAAGACTGGCCAGAACCAGGCGCCGGGCAGCAAGCAGGCCGGCGATGAATCCGTCAGGAACCAGCAGGCGCAGGAAAATACGTCGCGCCAGAATCAGCCGGGACAGAACCAGCCGGGACAGAACCAGGCCACACAGAATCCGGGCCAGGGCCGCCAGGGTCAACAGTCGGGTGGCAGCCAGTCGGGACAGCAGCGTCAGGACGAGAACAAGGCTGGCAATCGCCCAGGCCAATCGCAGCAGGACCAGCAGGGAGGCGGGCAGCGTACCGACCAGCAGCGTCAGGAAGATGCTCGCAGAGCACAACAGGGTGCTTCGCAGGGTGGGGGCTCCGGCTCAGCAGGCTCACAGCCGGGCAGTCGCGATCAGGACAATCGCGGTAATTCATAGTCGTAACGCGAGTCGCAAGCGTCTGCGGCCATCCTAGTGCCGTGATCGCAGTGGCTGAGAGCCGGGCAGCGATGCCCGGCTCTTTTTTTGTCTGCAACTTTCTATCTCGCTCAGACGTGCAGGTCCCGCTCGCGGCCGCCCAGTGCGGCGGCGACCATCGCGATGAACGCGCCGATGAGCATCGATAGCGCCGTGCAGATCGCTGCTGCTGCCGCTGTCTTCCTTGCAGTATCCGCCAACTCGCGCGCCTTGACCGATGCTGCCTTCACCTGTTCGACGGCACTGTTTACACGCTGCTCCGCTTCAGGCTGCGAAATGCCTGTCTTGGCGACGATCAATTCCGCCAGGTACTTGCGATCGTCCGCAGCAATGTCTCCATCGCGGACGCCCTTTGCCAGGATCTGCAGAACTTCGCTGCGGGTCTCCGGCGTGGCGGCAGCAGTGGCTGAGGTGGATCTGAACAATGTGTCGACCTGGTATCCCCCGATTTCGCTCGCGTTCGACATGACAGCCGCGCCAGCCTGACCGGCACCAGCTGCCGCGGAGGCGGCTACCTTCGCACCGCCGCCGATAATTGCCGCTGTGCTCAGGGCGACAATAGCCGAGGTCGCCAGAGTGGCAACGGCCCATGTAGCCAAGCCATGCGCGGTATCGCGAAACGTCACTTCGTGAGAATGGACTCCCACCCACTTGGTGCGCGTTCGCCCCGTCAGATAGCCGCCAAACGCCGATGAGATCCATTGAACGACGATGAACCAGATCGCCGTCATCACCGTGAAGGTGGTGGCCGACGGTCCTTCGCCCTGCCAGGGCGACAGCGATGCAAAGCCCAGTCCGGATCCAAGCGCCAGTAACAAGAGCGAAGTAGCCGCCGCGATTGCAGCACCGGCGACGATCGCCGGCCACGAGATCGCGGACACCGGCGACTCGAGTGCGTTGGAGGAACTGGCGGCTCTCAAGTCGGTTGCGATAGTACTCATAGGTCCTCAGCGCCAGAAAATGGCTAGAAGTAGGATGATGGGAAGAGGCACGCCAAGCAGCCAAAGCAGGATTCCACGGCCCATGATGAACACCTCGAAAGAGATATAAACGACCACACGCTAATTCACCGCTATCGGTTAAGTTCCTGCAGCGCCCGCGGCTGCGAAAATTTAAGGTTGGCTCGGGCACGAGCAGCGTCGTTGAACAGTCTACAGACGCAACGCAATTTCAAAAGCGAGTACGACGTTGTCAAGCGCGACGTTGTCTAGAAAGCGGAACCGCATCGGGGTTCGTTACGTTCAAGGGCGCCTGCCGATTCCATTCAGAACGTTCAACCACGGTGATTCATGGCTACACGGAAAGCTCCGCCTGCTCCTGCTAAGAAATCCTCGGTAAAGAAGGCTACGGGGCGAGATGCGCCGACCGGTTCCACGAAAGCAAACCCGCTCAAGTCATCGTCCCGCGCGACGGTGAGCGGCCCATCGTTCAAGCCGGGTGAAGCCTCCGCCCTGGCGAACGACATGCTCGCGGCGAAGGTCGCAGGCACGGGAGAGTTGGCCGCAGCGATGCCTTACAACCTGGCGAAGCCAAGCGAGTATTCGCGCAAGGGTCCGCCGATCGCGGTGGAGGGTCAGAACATTGCGCCACCGGATCCTTCCGTCACCGGCAGCACGCTGACCGAAGCAAACACTTCGCTGAAGGTTGGCGGTGTTGCACCTGGTGGCACGAATCCAAGCAATGCGCCTTTGGATCGCGTGCGCGTGGATTCCGGCGGCCGGCCGTTGACCACCAACCAGGGCGTGCTGGTGGCCGACAATCAGAATTCTCTCAAGGCCGGGCTGCGCGGGCCGGCGCTGCTCGAAGATTTCATCCTGCGTGAGAAAATCACTCACTTCGATCATGAACGCATTCCGGAGCGGGTCGTGCATGCCCGAGGCTCGGCAGCGCACGGCTTTTTCGAGTGCTACCAGCCGTTGACCCGTATTACTCGCGCCTCGATCTTCGCCCAGGCCGGCAAGATCACACCGGTGTTCGTGCGCTTTTCCACGGTCGCCGGCGAGCGCGGTTCTGCCGATACAGTAAGAGACGTGCGCGGCTTTGCGGTGAAGTTCTATACCGATGAAGGCATCTGGGATCTGGTCGGCAACAACATCCCGGTGTTCTTCATCCAGGATGCGATGAAGTTTCCCGATGTGATCCATGCGGTGAAGCCTGAGCCGCATCATGCGATGCCGCAAGCTTCCAGCGCCCACGACACGTTCTGGGACTTCGTGTCCCTGATGCCCGAGTCGATCCACATGCAGCTATGGGTCATGTCGGACCGGGCCATTCCCCGCAGCTATCGGATGATGCAGGGATTCGGTGTACATACCTTTCGCCTGGTCAACGAGGCGGGCGAGTCGGTGTTCGTCAAATTCCATTGGACGCCGGTTGCCGGCACCCATTCGCTGGATTGGGATGAGGCGGTGAAGATCGCCGGCGCCGATGCGGATTTTCATCGTCGCGATCTGTGGGAAGCCATCGAGGCAGGCGCCTATCCCGAATGGGAGCTGGGCCTGCAGGTCTTCACCGAAGACCAGGCCGACAAGTTCAGTTTCGACGTCTTGGATGCGACCAAGCTCGTTCCCGAAGAACTCGTGCCCATTACGCCTGTCGGCCGCATGGTGCTCAATCGCAATCCGGACAATTTCTTTGCCGAGACCGAACAGGTGGCCTTCTGCACGGCGCACATCGTGCCGGGCCTGGATTTCAGCAACGACCCATTGCTCGCCGGACGCATCCATTCCTACGTGGACACGCAGATCACGCGACTGGGCGGTCCCAATTTCCACGAGATCCCGATCAACAGTCCGATCAACCAGGTGCACAACAATCAGCGCGATGGGCTGCATCGGCAGGCGATACCGCGTGGACGCGTGGCTTACGAACCCAATTCATTGGGCGGTGGCTGCCCCTTCCAGGCAGGCGCACGCGGGTTCACTTCCTTTCCTCAGAACCTCAGACAAGAAGACAAAGTACGCGGCAAGCCGGAGAAGTTCGCCGATCACTACACCCAGGCCACGCTGTTTTTCGAAAGCCAGAGCGATGTCGAGAAAGCCCACATCATTCGTGCCTTTCGTTTCGAACTGACGCGCGTGCAAACGCCCGCGATCCGCGAACGCGTGGTGTCGATGCTGGCGAATGTGTCCGATGAACTCGCGCAAGCAGTGGCAGAGGGATTGGGTATCGAGGTGCCAAGTCCGATGCCGCCCGTACTGACCAAGGTCGCCAAGCCGGAAGTGACCGTATCCAGCGCCTTGTCGTTGTTCGCGCGTCCCGGCGATGGCAGCGTCAAGACTCGTCGCATCGCCATTCTGGTGGCAAACGGTGTCGAGGGCACCTCACTCAGTGCGTTGCATACGACGCTGTCGGGCGCTGGAGCAGCGCCTCGGTTCGTAGGGCAGCGCCTCGGAAAGATCGCAACGGCCGACGGCGATCGGCTGGATGTAGAGGTCAGCATGGAAGCGGCGCCGTCGGTGCTGTTCGACGCGTTGGTCCTGCCCGATGGCGACGAGGCGGTCGCTGCGCTGGCGGCGGATGGCCATACGCTGGAGTTCATCAAGGATCAATACCGCCACTGCAAGCCCATGCTGGTGCTCGGCGGTAGCGCGTCGTTGTTGGCAGCCGCCGGCGTTCCAGGCACTTTGCCTTCGGGGGAAACGGACCCCGGGCTATTGAGGTTCGCTGCGGTCGACATTTCCAAGGCCGCGGCCGCTTTCATGGCCGCGATCGGCAAGCATCGCGCCTTTGCGCGCCAGATGGATCCGCCACCGGTCTAAAGATCCATCCATTCCTTCAAAATCTATCTATGGAGAACTACATCATGAACCAGGCACAGCTCGATGAACTGTTGCTTCAGTCGCTGGAACACGAGAAAGGCGGCGTCCAGGTCTATGAGACGGCGCTCAAGTGCGTGGTCAATCCCGACCTGCGCGAGGAATGGACCAAGTATCTCGAGCAGACACGCGAACACGTGCGCATTCTCACGGACATATTCGGCAAACTGAAACTCGATCCCTATCGCGAAACTCCAGGTCGCCAGGTCGTGCGCTATCTGGGCTCATCGCTGGTCCAGGCGATGCAGATGGCTCTGACGTCCTCACCGCCCGAGGCGGCGCAGCTCGTCGCCTGCGAGTGTGTCGTCAACGCGGAGACGAAGGATCACCTCGACTGGGAGCTGATCGGCAAGTGCGCCGACAAGGTGGGCGGCGAAGCGCGTCAGCTACTGATGGACGCTTACCTGAAAGTGGAAGACCAGGAGGACGAACACGTGTACCACTCGAAAGGCTGGTGCCGTGAACTGTGGATCGAATCGCTCGGCATGAAGGCCATCCTGCCGCCGCCCGAAGAAGTGCGACACGTGAAGACTGCCATGGAAGCTGCCGAAGCGGAACAAAGCGCTCCGGCATCCAGGTAACGACACCTTGCATTCTCTATCTTCTGCTCTGCTGCTCAGAAGGTCCAATTCAATCCGGCCTGCAGGAAGCGTCCCGACGCTCCGTTGGGAGCGATGAACGAATACGGATTGATGCCGCTGGAGCGATTGCCGGTGACGTACTTGTCCGGATATTTGTTGAAGACGTTCTGTACCTGGAGTTCGAGGCGCAGCGAGTTGAATGCGGCGAAGGAGAAGCCGAGGTCGAAATAGGTCTCCGGCGAGAATTCCTGGTCGACGTTGCCGTTGGGCGTTGGCACTCCCGGTACGTTGCCTACGTTGTAACGGTACTTGCCGTAGCGGGTGCCGGTTGCGTCGAGCGCCCAGGGGCCATAGCTGTAGCGGCCGTTCAGGATGACCTTGTTCTTCGGTACGCCGGTTTCGGCATCGCGAATACGTGCGTTGCCGATGACGGTGATCGCTGCGCCGCCCACGGTGATCTGCTGATTGACGTTGCTGACTTCCGTATCGAGGAAGCTGGTCGCAAGCGTGAGATCCAGTTTGCCGCCGATGAGATCGAACTGCTTGCGGCCGACCAGGTCGATGCCGGTCGTCTTCGCGTCCCATGCATTCAGATAGTACGAAGCCTGCGTGAAGCCGGGCAGATTCGCGGCGGTGAATGCAGCCGTGACGGTCGCGCCCTGGATGGGATCGGTGTTGGTGATCACATCTTCGACGTTGAGCCGGTACGCATCGATGGTCAGCGAGCTGGTGCTGTCGGGCCGGAACACGATGCCCAGCGAGTACGTCGTCGATTCTTCCGGATCCAGCGGCTTCGCGCCGAAGGCGGCAGCGGTCGGATCGTTCGATCGGAACTGCCGCGTCCGTCCCGGCGTGAGCACGCTGCTGCCGTTGTTGGTGAACGTGCTCGTGTACCCGGTGGACTGCTGGCCGAGTTGTGCCAGGCTCGGAGCATGAAAGCCACTGCTGATCGTGCCGCGCACGGCGATTTCAGGAATGAATTCGTAGCGAGCGGTCAGTCGATAGTTGCTGGTGCTACCGAAGTCCGAGTAGTTCTCGTAGCGGCCGGTGACGCCGACATCGAGCTTGCCGAAGGTCGCGTCCACGCCCGCATAACCGCCGCGAACGTCGCGGGTCGCCGAGCCCACGTCGAGCGGCTGATTGCCGACAGTCGAGGATCCGGTCGCCGGAATCACCGAGGTGTCGGTGGCGAAATTCACGCCCGGGAACAGCGCTGCGTATTGATTGTAGATGCCGCCCGGCCCATAGAGAGACGCGACAGTGCGTCCGGCCAACGGGCCGCTCGAATAGCCCGCTGCATCGCCGAGATCCCCGGTGCCCCAGTACTCGTGCCGGAACAAGGCGCCAGCCGAGACGACGGCGGACTCCAGCCACGTCGTGGGCAGCTTGCGAACGTAGTCCGCGGTAGCGCTGGTCGAACGGCTCTTCCACGAACCGAGATAGAAATGGGTCGGGCTGCTGGGCCCGAAGCTGGGATTGATGGTGCTGTCGGTGTAGCGGCTGGTCTCGTTCTGTCCATAGGAGACCCCGACATCCAGATCGCCGAAGCTCTCGCTGCTGAACTTGACTCCGCCCACGCCGGCCCAGTCCTTGGCGGCATAGGTCATGTACGGTTGGTAGCCATCGGGATATACGCCGATGACCGCAGTCTCCGAAACGCGCGTCGGATTGGTTGCCGTGGCCGACTGCGTATTCGCTTTCACGATGCGCTCGGGATTCACATAGTTGAGCGCCGACTTGTCCGCATAGTTGGCCCAGCCATACAGCGTCACGGCATCGGCAATGCCGTATTCGCTGTTGATCAATGCGGCCCAGTTGTCGCGAGTGGACTGGCCCCACTGGCCGTACTTCTTGTTGAAGGTCGTGTTGCGCGGATCGCCGTCCGGGAATAGCTGCCGCCAGTCCGCCTCGCTGCGGTCGACATTGTCGTTGTCGAGGCGATCGACGTTGACGTTGACGAAACCGCGGTCGCCGAGCGGCACGGCTCCTGTGCCGGTGATCTGGTAGGTGCGGCCGCCGCC
>Ga0065707_10000740_pt1 | contig 20249 bp, 22 predicted proteins | sample SwiRhicommuniRL3_FD_59094 | JGI IMG/M metagenome (GOLD analysis project Ga0065707, IMG submission 59094) | Switchgrass rhizosphere bacterial communities from Rose Lake, Michigan, USA - RL3 v2 (version 2) | ecosystem: Host-associated > Plants > Roots > Rhizosphere > Soil | place: East Lansing...
CGCGCTCTTCGCGGGATGTATCGAGACCAGCAGGAAATTGGAAAGTAGAAATCTGATTGGAATTTGTTGGTTTCGACACTCCACAGCACTCCCTGGCACTGTACGCCAGGACAGGTGTGCGCTGGCACGATTTGCTACACCGCGCTAGCCCCAAATGGGCGGTGCCAGGGAGCAAATCGAGTGAAGGTGTACGCCCGACCAACATGGGCTACTCAACCAACGAACAACTTTAGGAGTATCTATGACCACTTTAACTCAATCTACCACCAATAAGTATTGGACGTACGCGCTGTGGCTGGCGCTATTTACCATTTTTTATAATCTTGCTGAAGGATTGGTCTCCGTCTTCTTTGGCATCAGCGATGAGGCACTCACCCTCTTTGGCTTCGGTGTGGACTCTTTCATTGAGGTGATGTCTGGAATAGGGATTCTCGCGATGGTGCTGAGGATCCGACAGAACCCTGAAACTCCACGTTCACAATTTGAGCGGACGGCCTTGCGAGTGACAGGCACATCGTTCTACTTACTCGCTGTGGGATTAGGTGCCACGGCCATTTACAATCTTTTCAGTGCTCATAAACCAACAACTACACTTCCCGGGTTAATTATTTCCTTTGTATCCATCGCAGTGATGTGGGCACTGGTAGCTGGTAAACGCAAAGTAGGAAAGACGCTTGACTCCGCGCCGATCCTTGCGGATGCAAACTGCACGATGGTTTGCATTTATATGTCAATTGTGCTACTGGCGGCCAGCCTGATCTATCAGCTTACTGGGTTTGGATTCGTGGATTCCATCGGCGCACTTGGGCTGATTTATTTCTCCTACAGTGAAGGGAAAGAATCTTTTGAGAAAGCAGCTGGCATGGACGATTGTTGTGAGGAAGAAGGCCTGGAAACGCCAAAATAGGGCAAAAATGCATCATTTTCCCTGAATTTCTTAGGGTTAACCCCTATTTCAATTTGCCTTTTCGCTCAACTTTAATGTATACTGAATGATAGGCTTTCAATCCCTTAGATTTTTGAACCAAAATTAATCCTAATCCCCGAAGGAGGACGCTATGGCAGGAAATCGTATGAGCAAATCTGAATTTGTAGAGGCAATCGCCAATCAGAGCGGATTGGACAAGAAACAAGTTAGTGCTGTTCTAAGCGCTCTTACCGATGTTGTCTACAAAGAACTGAAGGCACAGAATGAAGTTGTGCTGCCTGGCCTGGTGAAATTGACATCCGTCACGAAACCCGCAGTGCCTGAACGCGAAGGCATTAACCCCTTCACGAAAGAACCGACGATGTTCAAAGCCAAGCCCGAGCGCAAGGTGATCAAACCTCGTCCGCTGAAGGCCCTCAAAGACGCCGTTTAGTTACCTTGCATTCAAAGATAGGCAAAGGCCCCGCATCGTCGGGGTCTTTGTGTATTACTTAAGAACGTGATATAGAAATTATTCCAGTGAATTCTCCCTCGGGTTGCGCAAATCCGCCAAGACCTCAATGACGGTTGGGATGGGCTGGGCGATACAAATCAAGCGCTGAACCTATGACCTCATCAAGCATCAATTCATCTGTGAGTCGCCCGGGATTGTGAACGTAAAAGGCAAAGGGGAAATCGAAGTTTGGCTGGTATCAGCTCCAAAATAGTTCAGCAGCCTGACTGAAACTCTCTGGGCGCTTTCCGGTTTAGGCGGGGTAATACGTTTCATATCCAAGTTTTCAACGTTAAACATCATAGCGTGATGTTGTATGAGTAGACCAATCGGCGTCTACTTCTCTTATCCTATAAAAAGGAGAATGAAAGCTATGAATAGTTCCAAATCGATTAGGGTTGCCGTTGCTGGCCTAGGCAACTGTGCATCCAGTCTCGTCGAAGGGATTCAGTATTATTGTCAGAATCCTGGACTGGAAGCGGGACTCCTATTTCCGAGGCTGTATGGTTTTTCCGTTCCTGACATAGAAATTGTTGCTGCATTCGATATATCGAACCTAAAAGTGGGCAAGTTCGTGAAAGAAGCTATTTATCAGTCACCGAACAACTTTGTCCGGATTCCCGGTGTACAAGTGGAGGGCACAGCCCGTGTTTTTCGAGGCCCGACGCTCGACGGGAATCCAGAACACCTGGCACGCTTCGTGAGCGAGTCCACACAGCCACCCGAGGATGTGGTATCCGTTTTGGAGGATCATCAGGTAGAAGTGCTGATTAATTTGCTTCCCACCGGAAGTCTGGAAGCCACCGAGTTTTATTCTCAGGCCGCTCTGGAGGCTGGCTGTGCCTTTATTAACTGTATCCCAACCATTCTGGCGCAACGAGCGGAAATTCAAGAACTCTATCGTCAAAATCAGCTCCCCTTGCTCGGAGATGACATCAAGAGTCAGATTGGCACCACGATCCTACATCGGGCCTTGTTGCATCTCCTGGAGTCACGCGGGGCCACGCTAAATAAAACCTCACAAGTGAATATCGGCGGAAACACTGATTTTGCCAACTTCGTCTATCGTGCTGAGTCAAAACTCGTCTCAAAGCGCAAATCTCTGGCTCGTTATTTGAACGAAGAAACTGAATTTCACGTCGGGCATCATTATGACCCCACAAAAGGTCCCTTGAAAAATGCTTTCATTGAAATCGAGGCGGCTGTTTTTGGCGGGTCGCCGCTCAAGATTTCAATTAAGCTCGAAAGCGACGACAAACCGAACAGCGCGGGCTCGGTCGTAGACCTCATTCGAATTGCCAGGGGAGCAATAGATAGAGGTGTCGGTGGGTATATTCCTGACGCCTGCGCGTTCTACTTCAAGTCCCCACCCTCGCCTATGGATGACCTTGAAGCTCTAGGGATGATTCAAAAGAACTGGGTTTTCTCCCATGCTGAAGTTGTTCGAGAAGTATGATAAGGCTATTTCTATCCTGGTATTGATTGGCGCTATTGGATTAAGCGTTGGGATTTTTTTTATTCCACTCGACCCTGCCGACCTGGCTAAATACGGCTATATAGGCGTTTTTGTCATCACGTTGCTGGGGGCAGCCACCCTATTCATTCCAGGGCCCACAATGATAGCGACCTTTGCGGTGGGTGCGCTCTTAAATCCATTGACGGTGTCCTTGGTCGCGGGTCTAGGCTCAGCCCTGGGCGAAACGACTGGCTATGCCGCAGGATATGCCTCGCGGGCAGTGATAACGCCGATGGAACGAAAAGACGCATGGTACCAAAGGATCTTGCGCTGGATGAGCAGCCATCCGTTTCTGACTATCTTTCTTCTGGACGCCATCCCTAATTTTCTAGGTGATATAGCCGGTTTAATTGCCGGGCGGAATCGGTATTCGTATCTTAAATTCCTGATGGCAAGCTTCCTGGGTAAGACAATAAGGTTTTCCATTAGTGCCTACCTGGGGCATTTCATCTTGCCGAAATAGAAAAGGAACAAGAACTATGCTTTCAAGATGGATACGGACCTGGTATGGTGCAGTCGTGCGACCCTCACTCAGCCTCCTGGCGCGGATCGGGATTACAGCCAATATGCTCACCGTTACCAGCCTCCTGGTTGCGATCGTTGCAGGTATTTTGTTTGCATATGACAGATCAATTCCAGGTGCCTGGATTCTCTTATTTGCCGGCTTCCTAGATGGAATTGACGGTGAATTAGCGCGCATCCAAAACATTAAGTCGTCTTTTGGTGAGTTTTTGGATTCGATTTGTGACCATTTGGGTGATTTTGCTGTCTATATCGGTTTACTTTTACCTATTCTCAGAGGGAACGCTTGGGAAGAGGTAATTCTTACCTTTATCGCTATGTTCGCTTCTGTGTTTGGCAGCCATGTACGGTCCCGGGCGGGAATGGTCGGGATTGATACAAAAACCATTGGCATTTTTACCCGATGTGAGCGCATTTTTATTCTGGTCATTGGTATACTGATTGGCAAGGCGATACTGGCCTTTTGGGCTCTGGCAGTTTTCAACAGTCTCTCAGCTCTGCAAAGGGTAATTTATACAATCCGGACCTCGCGCAAAAATAAGGCCGTGCCGGCTTATAGCAGAAATGCCTATGAAACAAAGTGAACAAATCGAGCGTTGGAAGGAGGAGGAGGAAAGTCAGCCGTTTATCGGCTGGGATTTTTCTTATCTGGATAGCAGACTGATCGAGGAGCAGGCACCCCGGTCTTATTCAACACGTGCTGCAGAGCTCATGCTCCAGTCTTCGTCGGTGCTGGATCTGGGCACCGGCGGAGGGGAACGGCTCTTGCGATTGAGAGAATATTGGCCGCACAAAGTGGTTGTGACAGAGAACTACCCACCTAGAATCGGCAGGGTTACGGATTGTTAGACGAAAAACTGGGCAGGACGGTTAGCTTTTACAGATGTCGGTGCGATTGTCTACTACCTGAAAGCTGTTCCCTGGCTGGTCCCTGATTTTTCAGTAGACTCTCATTTGAATTACCTGATCGGCCTTCAGAAGCGCCTGGAAGTCGGCGAAGCCCTGACCTTTACCGCCAGAAAATACTTAATTGAGGCACGAAAAGTAGCTTTTGCCTAGAAAGGAATATTCAATGTCTGTCGCACGTATTGGTGAAACGCAGGCCAAACCTGAAACCACCCAGGCTCTGCACGACTTTCTTATCTCGATCATGCCGGGTATAAAATCCTCGCTGGGATGTGAGTCTGTCACACTCTATCAATCCCAGGCGGATTCGACCAGGTTCACCATAATTGAAATCTGGGATAGCATCGAATCGCATCATGCCTCGGTTAAGAATATCCCGCCTGAAATGCTGGCTGAAATCCGACCGTTGTTGGCGACCTCGCCAAGCGGTGGCTATTATGATGTAGTGGAAAGAAACGAGTAGGAATTAGTTTTGGGGTTCTAAATCCCACACTTCAGATTCTGGTAGGGTCGACATTAGGGCAAAGAAATGCTTGGCCTCGCCAGTATCAAAATAGTTGTACCAGGCTTCAAGGGTTTCGTCGGAAAACACATCAAGCCTTTCCAAGATATAACGGGCAAACTGCAGTGGTCCGGCCGAACTAGCTGTAATCAAATTACCATCCGACACTGCTCGATCATCTTTGTAGTATGGGTCACCCTCATAATGGGGTGCGACCATCTTGAGATATTGGATCCCATTGCTGGTATGGGGTCGATGATCAAACAGCCCAGCTTCGGCAAGTGCACTCGTCGCGCCGCAGATCGCTGCGACATCGGCGCCAGCATCGAGCAGTTTTTTGGCTTTTTCCACCACAGGCTGATGCATTGGGTCCTGCCATGTATCACCTCCGACCAGGATCAGCATAGCACTCGACTCGGGGGTGACTGCCCTCAGCGTTAAGTCTGGCGTGATGGTCATTCCGCCCATGGTTGTGATTGGGTCTTTTGTAAGACCCACTGTCTTAACTGGCAGGCGTTCACCTTTATGCTTAAAGAAACGTCCTGTGTTGAGCTCTGCCATGATATAGCCAGCTTCCCAATCTGACCAGGTATCTTGCACATATACGAAAACTTTTTGTTGTGTCATACAGATCTCCGATTATGCTTCTGATTTCAAAACGACCCTGATTCATCCAACACGAACGAGGGCCCCTGTCCAGCGGTGCATCCATGAACTCGACCGCCAGGATTGCTTCGTAGCGTGCGATAAAATTCCCAGGCCCAGCAGCCAGGCCGCGCCCCTTTGAGGCTGGAAAGAATTTGTATGAACTATACAGTCTTCATACCTGCTACTCAAGGCGGGAAGCACCTATTCCCCCTCAGGGAATCGCCTACAAACTGGTGATATAATCTGGGCGTCCGTAATTACCAGGAGCATAGGAATGACTGATAGCTTATAGTCCAAGCACTTTTTCAGGGCACTAACCCGCTGTAATGATTCACGTCAGCCGCGTAGCGTGCTGACGTTAACAGCCGAGGCTTGCCCTCGGTTTTTGTTTTAAGTCCCGATTGAGGGACAAGACAGGTTCTTATGCTTACTGCCCACCACATTTATAAAACGTATGGCATCCAGCCAATCCTTCAAGATATCTCGTTTAGTATTAGCAACAGAGAGCGCATCGGCCTCATCGGTCCAAACGGCTGCGGCAAAACGACGTTGATGCGGATCCTTGCTGGCGTTGAACAGCCTGATTCGGGGGCTGTCTCTTACACGCGCCCCACTTTAAGACTCGGATATCTGGCGCAAGGGATGGAATTCGAGGATGAGCAAACACTTCAGACGGCGCTCCACCTTGATTCCGTTTCCGAGGCGGAGCTCGAAGCTGAGATCGGGTCCCTGGCTTCCGCATTGTCCGCCAATCCAAACGACCCCCACATTCAGCGCCAGTACGATATTGCCGTTACGAAGCTTTCGACCCCTGCCGTTCAACCTGAATCCATCCTCGGGCCACTTGGCCTAGCGGATATTCCTTTCGACACTCCGGTTAGATTCCTGAGCGGCGGACAAAAGACCCGTCTCATGCTGGCGCGCGTCTTGCTGGAAGAGCCGCACCTTCTATTGCTCGATGAACCGACCAATCATCTTGACATTGAAATGCTCGAATGGCTCGAGGATTGGTTGAATCGCTTTCAGGGTGCGGCACTGATCGTCTCGCATGATCGTGCATTTCTCGATAACACGGTCAGATCGATTCTCGAACTCGATCCATCCACCCGCCAGATTAAATCCTACACAGGCAATTACGCCGATTATCTTGAACAAAAGCTGACCGAGCGCGAGAAACAAGCTCAGGCCTATCAGGACCAGCAGGACGAGATCGCACAACTTCATGCCGCTGCGGCTCATATCCGAGGGTTGACGAAGATGAAAAAGGGTGGCAAAGCAGATGGCGGCGACAAGTTCGCCAAAGGCTTTTTCGGCAACCGCGCTACCAAGAACGTGGCTGGACGCGCCAAGCACATCGAAGCCCGTATTGAGAAACTCCTGACCGAAGAGCGCATCGAGAGACCAAAACAGAATTGGCAAATGAAGCTGGATTTCGGCGCGCCTACCCATCAATCCAAAGATGTATTGGTCACAGAGAAATTGTCGGTCGGATATGAGGAGCCATTCCTCACCGATTTGGATCTTTTTATCCGCGCAGGACAACGCGTGGTATTGACCGGTCCCAATGGCACTGGCAAAACCACCCTGATCCGCACGATCGCCGGAAAACTAAATCCCTTATCGGGAACATTGAAACTCGGCGTCACTGTCAAACTCGGCTACATGACTCAGGAGCAGGAATTGCTCAACCCCAATTTCAATGCCTTGCAAACCTTGCAGAGTGTTTCTCCATTCAATGAAACGGAAGCCCGTAACTTCCTGCATTACTTCCTTTTTAAGGGGGATGACGCATTACGTCCTACATCCGATCTCTCCTATGGTGAACGCGCTCGCCTGCAACTCGGATTGCTCGTCGCCCAGGGTTGTACATTCCTGCTATTGGATGAGCCCATCAACCATCTCGATATTCCCTCACGAGCCCGATTTGAGGAAGCATTGGCTAATTTCAACGGGACCATTCTGGCGGTGGTCCATGATCGCTACTTCATCGAGCGCTTCGCCTCGGATGTGTGGAACATCAAAGGTGGAACGATTGAGAAATGGTAGAACCTCGTAAACAATGAAGACTATATCCCCCACTCCCTATCCTGAAGTAAACGAAGTCCTCGATCTTTTGCTGCTCAACGTGAAAGAAATCTTGAAGGAACAATTCGTTGGCATGTATCTCTATGGCTCGCTCTCCAGTGGAGATTTCAACTCGGAAACCAGTGATATTGATTTTCTGTTTGTTACATCAGATGTGCCCTCAGAAGAAACGATTTCTAAACTTGATGCAATGCACAGAGAGACCTGGGCGACCCGCTTGAAGCGGGCTGGCAAGTTGGAAGGCGCCTATGTTCCCAAAGAGCTGATCCGCCGCCACAATGCCAATGGTCGGGCTTGCCCAACCGTCAATGAGGGGCAGTTTTACGTCGCTCCACTCGGCAGTGACTGGATCATTCAACGGCATGTTGTTCGTGAATATGGCGTTGTGATCGAGGGTCCCGACCCGAAAACGCTGATCNACCTGGTCACGCCGGATGAGATTCGCGGCGCGGTGTTGGNTATCCTGCAGGAATGGTGGTTTCCCATGCTCGAGGACCCCTCCTGGCTNCGGGATCATGAACGTGCATATCACGCGTTTGCAGTCATTACGATGTGTCGGGTATTACATGCGCTCGAACATGGAACGATTGTCTCCAAGCCCAAAGCGGTTCAATGGGCGCGGGCGAGGCTGCCTGATCGATGGAGAACATTAATTGATAAAGCGGTTGCCACCTCGCTACATAAAAACCAGGGTGATTTTTTGAATGAAACCCTAGACTTCATCCGGTTCATAAAAGAGCAGACCGTGAAATTCGAATTGCCGGCCGGAGAGTACGATGCCAAAAATCCATCTTGATACAGACCTGGGCGGTGATATTGACGATCTCTGTGCGCTGGTCATGTTGCTGCGCTGGAAGGATGTTGAATTTACCGGCATCACCACGGTGGCGGAGGCAGACGGCCGCCGGGCCGGCTATGTCCGTCATGTATTGGAACTGGAAGGCAGAAAAGAGATTCCAGTGGCGGCGGGCGCAGATGTCTCACAGGGGTTTTATCGTTATCCAGAATTAGGGTATCCCGATGAGGAGCGATACTGGTCAAGAGCCATCCCTCCTTCGCCGAACCCGCTGGAGGATGCCATCCGACTCCTGAAACGTAGCATCGAAGGAGACGCAACGATCATTGCTATTGGCCCATTCACAAATCTTTATCTGCTCGACCTTCAATACCCCGGGATTCTTTCCGATGCAAACCTCTTCCTGATGGGAGGCTATATCTACCCGATTCGCTCTGGCTTCCCAGCCTGGGGCAACGAAATGGATTGGAATATTCAAGTGGATGTAAAATCGGCGAAGCATGTGATTGAGCATTCCAATCCGACCCTGATTCCACTCTCAGTAACGGTCGAGACTGCCCTGCGCAGAGCCTATCTCGATGAGGTACGAAAATCGGGACTACTAGCTCAACTTCTTGCTCAACAAGCTGAAGCCTTCGCAGTGGATGAGCAGAATGAAACGGATATCGGTGAAGTATATGAAGGGTTGCCGAACGATATCATTAACTTCCTGCATGACCCGCTCGCCTGCGCCATCGCGCTGGGATGGGAAGATGGCGTACAAATCGATGAAATTCCTCTGATCCTGGAAGAAAAAGAAGGATGGCTGTATGAACGGATTGACACAGCAGGAAAACAGACTCGCGTCGTGACCAAAATTGATGGGGTGGGCTTCAATTCTTTTTGGCTGGACACAATAACGAAGAGGTAAAAGAGAAATGAACACATCTCGTTTTCAAATCATCAAACCAGGCGATCTTCCTGACTATCGAAACCAGGAAGGCGGTATTGCCGACTCATCCTGGCCGGAATTCATGCTCCACGACGCCATCGCCAATGAATACTGGCATGAGCTTTTTGACCGTTTCAGTGAATATCAATTTGCTTTACTGGACACAGAAGCAAATCGAATGGCAGCGATGGGTAACAGTTTGCCCTTTCACTGGGAGGCAGATGTCTCTGAACTGCCAGAAGGAGGCTGGGACTGGGTCTTTGTCAAAGCGGTGGAAGACCATCGGAATGCTATAAAACCAAATATCCAATCGGCGATCCAAATCGCGATTCACCCCGATTATCAAAATCAGGGATTGAGCTCAAAGATGGTGCAAGCCATGCGTGCCATCGGAGCATCAAAAGGGTTTCGGCATTTGGTCGCCCCGGTGCGTCCCAATCAGAAAAGCAAATATCCTTTGATCAGCATTGACGATTACATCACATGGACGAGTGAGGAAGGCCTCCCCTTTGACGCATGGTTGCGAGTCCATGCGCGAGCCGGGGCAAAAATCATTAAACCCTGCCACGAAGCCATGATCATTCGGGGTACGCGCGCCGAATGGGAAGCCTGGACAGGTTTGAAATTTCCACAGAGCGGACAATATTTCATTCCGGGCGCGCTCAATCCCATGGAAATGAATATTGAAAAAGATAAGGGCGTCTATGTCGAGCCAAATGTATGGATGGAGCATAGGATTGAGGAATAGCAGAAAATCAGGTCACACAGCAAAAGATAATGCATAAAGATCGTTTTCAAGTGATCACACCGGCTCATTCAGACTATCGTGATCTCGTCCGCGGATTGACAAAAGAAGTCTGGCCGGAATTCATGTTGCACGACCAGGTCGCTCATGAACTATGGCATGAATTATTGGACCGATTTGCCGAATATCAACTCGCCCTATTTGACAATGAGAATCGACGAGTCGCGGGGATGGCAAACAGCTTTCCTCTCAAATGGGAAAATTCGCTGGAGAACCTGCCTGAGGATGGCTGGGATTGGGCCTTCCACGAAGCCGTAAATAATCATAGGCTCGGCGCAATACCCAATGTTCATTGCGCTATTCAGATTGTGCTTCGGGCAGAATATCAGAGTCAGGGATTAAGTGCGCCGATGCTGGAGGCTGTACGGGCTGTGACAAAGTCACATGGTCTGCAGGCCCTCATCATTCCGATTCGACCGAGTGAGAAACATAAATATCCGCTGACAAGTTTGGATCATTACATAACCTGGAAGACCGAGAAGAACTTGCCCTTGGATGCATGGCTGAGAGTCCATGTCCATGCGGGCGCACGGATCATCAAAGTTTGTCATCGATCAAAGGTTATTCGCGGCACTCGCTCTGAATGGGAGAAGTGGACCGGTCTACAATTTCCCCAAAGCGGAACGTATATTATCGATCGGGCGCTCAACCCCATGGAAATGAATATTGAAAAAGATGAGGGCGTCTACATTGAGCCAAATGTATGGGTCGCGCACAAAATTGAGTAGCGTATAATTGCTTCATGAAGCCATTTTATGTGCTGGCTTTCGTGTTTTGTCTCTTCGCCTGCCAGCCCAAAATTCTTCCGACCATCAAAATTATTGATAACGAAAAAATCGTCACGCTTCGAACCGATGAGCGGATCCCTTCTGCGGTATTAAAACAAGCCAGGATCACACTGGGCCCAAATGATCGTGTCCTTCTCAATGGGCTTCCCATTGGACTCGATCAAGCGATTGCTGAGGATCCCACTACCCTACAAATTCGGCACGCAATTACTTTTACCCTGATTACCTCTGACGAAGAACAAAAACTGCAGTCGACTGCTTTTACTCTTGGTGAAGCATTACAAGAAGAAGATATTTGGTTACACGCAAGTGACAAAATTGCGCCACAATTAAATTCTCCCATTCTAAATGGAATGAAAATCGAAATCGCTTCGCCGCGCCAACTCAGCGTCAGTGTGGATGGAAAAACGTTGCAGATTCAAGCCTCCGCGCAGACCGTTGGCGAAGCCTTAGCCGGGGCCGGGATTCCACTCATTGGGTTGGATTACAGCGTTCCAGCCGAGAACGAACTCCTCCCTTCCGATGGGCAGATCGGTGTCGTACGAGTCACTGAATCGGTCCAGCTAGCGCAATCGTCCATCCCGTTCGACAATGATTTCCAGGCTTCCGCAGATGTTCCTCTGGATCAGACCCGGATCATTCAACCTGGAGAAGCGGGCCTCACCGTGCAGCGCTTCCGTATCCGCTATGAAGATGGCAATGAGATTTCGCGTACTACAGAAGAGGAAAGGATGGTCCGACCACCGAAGACGCGGATCCTCGGCTACGGGACAAAGATAGAGGTGAAGACAGCGACCGTCGATGGCGTCAGCATCGAATATTGGCGCGCAGTTCAAATGTATGTCACGTCTGCTTCGCCATGCCGCTCGGATGGCGACCGATGCTACTCGGGTACCGCGAGCGGTAAAACAATGCAAAAGGGAATGGTGGGAATGCGATACAACTGGTATTTGAGTATGCAGGGTCAAGGACTTTATATTCCTGGCTACGGCTTTGGATCTGTGGAAGATGTTTGCAATGGCTGCGTTGGCAAACCCTGGATCGACCTCGGTTTCAGCGACAATGACTTTGAGCCCTGGCATTCATGGGTTACGGTTTATTTCCTGACTCCTGTTCCAGCCAATGTGATTTATGTTTTGGAATAACTCCTCTGCCAGGCACAAACCAGTGAACGCGATGATGAGCGTTTATGACTAGAAGGCAAAAATCGATTCTTTTTTTTCTTTCCGTATTCGTCTGTGCTCTGGGCGGTGTGGCGATCTGGTTATGGCGAGGAGAATGGCAGCAACCGCTGGGGCCCGCCCTGCGCATCCCAACAGTGACGCCCTTCGAGCTGCAATCAACTTGGACACCCGACGCCAAGGCGATCGCGGAGGCTCGCGCCACATCCACAGTGGTACCTGGTTCTCAAGCATCTCCCATACCGACGATCACAGCCAATGTTGGTTTATGTGGAGCCCCGCCCGTGATGAACATCCTGGCGATTGGTACGGATGCACGCGGGAATAACTACACCTATGGCCTGGCCGATGTTATTCGTCTGATCCGGGTGGATTTTGTAAACCCGAGAGTGACCGTGCTTGAGATGCCGCGCGACTTATGGGTGCAGATTCCCGATATAGCAGATAACATCAACGGGCAGGACCACGAAAAACTCAACCAGGCTTACCTGTATGGGAATCCCGGCTTTGGATACACCGATGATCCCGCCCAAGGTCCCGGTTTGTTAGCACGGACACTGACACTCAACTTTGGAATCCAGCTCGACCATTATGCCGCCGTCAATATGCGGACATTTGAGAAGATCGTCAATGCTGTCGGTGGTATTGATGTTACCCTGCCCAAGGTGGTCGATGGACGCACTGCTACGGATACCAGCAAGCGACTTCTTTTCCCGGCAGGCACACATCATTTGGATGGAAACCGGGCTCTGACCCTCGCCCGCATTCGCATTGCGGGAGGCTTTGCCCGCGCCGAAAACCAGAATCGCGTGCTGTGCGCCTTGCGCGATAAACTCACCAATCCCGACACCATCACCAAAATCCCTGAACTGATCCAATCTTTCAAGGGCGCGATCCAAACTGACTTAAGTCCTCAGCAACTCGGTCAGCTAGCCTGCATCGGTACACAGATACGGTCAGGTAACATTGTTTTCGCGACCTTTCCTTCGGAATATTTCAAGCAGACGCGTCAATATGATCCTGTTTTCAAGAAAAATGTTTTCGTATGGGATGTGGATTTTCAGGTTCTGCGTGATTACATCGGACGATTCAACGACGGAACCTGGCCCAGCCAGACAAGCCTTCCAACCACGCAGACCTCCAGCACTGACGAGGAGCAAACAATTTGTCCATGAACCAAATTCCACCTCTCAATGCCGCGGCGCTGCTCAAACGGTATGACCTGCGTCCCCACAAAGGACTGGGACAGAATTTTCTACAAGATCCCCTGGCGCTCGAAGAAATTGTTGAAACTGCAGACATCCAACCATCAGATACCGTTTTGGAAATTGGACCCGGGCTGGGAAGTTTGACGCGTTATTTGTCGGTCTCTGCCAAAGAAGTTGTTGCCGTAGAGTTGGACGAGCACTTACTGCCACCCTTACGAGCAATCCTTTCTCCTTATCAAAATGTTCGGTTGATCCAAAACGATATTTTGAAGATTTCCCCAAAAGATTTGTTTCTCGAAAATGATTATGTTGTGGTTGCAAACATTCCTTATTACATTACATCAGCGGTCATACGTCATTTACTGGAAAGTGCAATCAAACCGCGCCGGATTGTGTTGACCGTTCAAAAAGAGGTCGCCCAGCGCATCTGTGCCGAGCCCGGCGATATGAGTCTTCTGGCATTGAGCGTACAGGTCTACGGGAAGCCTCACATTGCCGCTAACATCCCGGCGAGCGCGTTCTTCCCGGCCCCCAAGGTTGATTCGGCAGTGCTCATCGTGGAAATTTATCCTGCTCCATTGATTGATGCAGATTTACTAGATGCGTTTTTTCGACTGATCAAAGCAGGCTTCAGTCAGAAAAGGAAGACTCTTCGTAATTCGCTTTCGGCGGGTTTGCACATTCCCCCGGCCGAGGCGGTAAATTTCCTGATGCGCGCAAACGTTGATCCTCAACGCCGGGCAGAAACGCTTGCTTTAGCTGAATGGTCAGAGCTTACGTCAATCATGCAGGCTAAGGGGTAAGCGCACAGCGGAAACCAACGCTACTTTGGCGCTGGTCCGCACCGGCCCAATCACGATATGAGGTTTGCAGAGGGATATAAGTGCTGCCCCAATAACCGCCACGAATGACGCGATAATAGCCATTGACAGGACCAGTGGGGTTCTTTTGAGGGGATAGTTGATAATAGTCAGCTGCGTAGCGGTCATTCGTCCATTCGGAAACATTCCCTGCCAGGTCAAGAACACCGAACGCATTCGAACCTAGTTGCAGGCTTCCGGCTTCGACAGGCGCATTGCCACAACCCGCATAGCGAGCGCGATCACAGTCCAAATCGTCATTCCCCCACGGAAAGCGACGATTGTCATCGCCCTTCGCCGCATATTCCCATTCAGCTTCGGTTGGCAAACGACGGCCCGCCCAGCCGCAATAGGCATTTGCGCCATACCAGGATACATCGGCAACCGGGTAATTTTCCCGTCCAGGCAGCAGCTGCCATATACCATTTTTTTCAAGGATCCCGACAAACGGTGTCAGCGGTCGGAGCCAGGTGACGCCGCCTTCTATTTGATTACCTGCCGCATTTAGAAACGCAGCGAACATTTCATTGGTCACTTCAGTACGATCCAGCCAGTATCCCTCCAATTGAACCTGATGAACCGGGGCTTGATCGGGGTTTCCCGAGTCCGATCCCATGTCAAATTCTCCCCCGGGAATATAGATCAATGTCATGCCATCCAGCTCAGAAGTCGTTGTCTCACCAGCTTGATGATTAATTGTCACAACTGGCGTCGATGTCATTGTAGAGGCGACTGCGGAAATTTGCTGCTGTTGGGTTATCTCCCGTCGAACCATATCCAGCAGTTGTAGAGCTGTCAGGTTGCGCACCTGCATACCGAACATGAGGTTCTCAGGTTTGGAAAAATCTGTGTACGATTTTGTCGGCGCAAACGTCAGGTGATCGGAGCTGCGCATCCCATGCTTTGGGATCGATTGAACAGCTTTCCAGAAATTCCAGAGTGGGAGTTCGTACTCCATCGCCAGGCGGGCCGTCACATAATTAATATAGTAATCCCCTTCATCGTTATCCGCTTTTGTGCTTAGGATGGGAACAACGCCTTGATCGATACTATGCTCAATGATACGGCGCAGGCGGGGCTCGAAGGTGGAGCGATCCTGTTTTACGTCGTAAGCCTCATTGGTTCCTAATGAAATAATTGCAAAGCTTGGATGATGGATCCGAAACTCACAATCAAGAGGAGTCTCATTGCTCGAGCAGTATTTCCAATCAGACCAGAGGGAGGCGAGAACTCCCGCAGTACTCAAACCTTTCTTGGCTGCCAGGCTGGGACGGGAAAACGAATTCTTAAAATAATCAATGGTGGGTTGCAAGTCAGCATAGTCACCCAGGTCATAAACATCCGGACCAAGATCATAGTCTGCCAGAAAATAGGGATTCGTACTATGACAATCGCCAACCTTGGAAAAGGCATGTGGATCATTGCCCATCTCAAGTCCCCGCTGATAGATCTGGCGTACTCGCTCGCTGAGATGGGTCGGCACGACAGGCAGATCAACCCAAAAATCTGCGGCCGGAGTGGCAGTAATCGTAGAGACGCTGCCAGAAGAAGGCTCCGTACTCGCCACCGGTGTATTGTTCCCGGGGCCTGGAGTGACAGCAAACAAAGGTTCTTGAGCAGGAACTGTCACGGTCAAGGTCTCCGGTGGATTAATAGGCAGTTCTGATTTTTGACCACTGCAAGCAGGCGCCAACAGGATCAAAGAAAACGCTAGATAGCTAATTATTTTCCTAAGCATGGGTCTTCTCTTCGTCGGTTAACCAGCCGCCTTGTCTGCAAAGGCGTTGCTTCAAAACGGAGATTTACTCTTCTCTAGCTGTGCCGTACGGAGTTCATGCGGGCATATAAATCCCGATAATGCCACCACACATCCCAAATGCGCATTGCGGCTTCAAGCTGGATTTTAAATGACATCTTGGATTTTCCCCAGCGGCGATCCGCAAAGTGAATGGGAACTTCAGCGATTCTGAACCCCATCACATACGCCACATAAGCCATTTCAACCAGAAAGATATATCCGTTTGACCGAATACGATCCAATGGCATAGCTTGCAACGCTTCCCGGCGCCACATGCGGAATCCGGTTGTCATGTCACGGACCGGAGAACTAAGGATTGTCCGCGCGTAAAAATTGCCGAAGGCGGACAGGGCCTTTCGCCAGGCCGGCCAACGATCATCGAGGGAGCCACCGGCGATATAGCGAGAGCCAATCACGACATCATGAGAACTAATACGGCCCGCCATTTCCTGTAACACCGCCGGGTCATGGGAAAAATCCGCATCCATCTGGACCACCGCGTCTGCGCCCAACGCAAATGCCTGTTGAAATCCTTCCATATAGGCAGAGCGTAATCCAAGCTTTCCGGCGCGATGCAGGACAGTTATCTTGCCCTGGTGCTGGGTTGACAATTCATTGGCGATCCGCCCCGTACCGTCTGGACTATGATCGTCGACAATAAGTATAGCAAGATCGAGTGGAAGAGATAATAAAGCGGAGACCAGCTTGGGCAGGTTCTCCGCTTCGTTATAAGTTGGCAAGATGGTGATGATGTGCATTAGACTTTGTTCAAGAGGTCCTTCTTGAGCTGCTCAACGCTTGAGAAACGTCCATAGACAGAAGGAACTTCGGAGATTTCGATCGCGAGTCGATCAGGTCGTTTGGCGGCCTGCTCACGGTCTTTGATGGGATAGAAATAATCAAGCGACTGCTCGAGTCGGGAACGGATGCGTTCCTGAAACACAGGAAGATTGGCGGGTGTGATGACAATCACGAAGTCAGTTGGGCTGATATGACCAAGGAAATCTTCAGTAGAACTATTTTCCTTCATCGTGTTGTTGATCATCAAACTAATGGCGCGCAGCACATCATCGGAGGCCACAAAACCATAAGCCTCCCGGAAGGTGTCCAGATGATTGATACAAATATGCAGTAAGGCCCAGCCGCTTTTGTGGATCACATCCGAGAGGCGTTCTTCCACCAGTGGACCCTCCGGTAATCCGCTAACCGGATTGGTCAACGATCCCTGACTCACCCGCTTCAGGGCATTGCGCACCCGCAGGCGTAACTCCTGTACGTCGAATGGCTTGGTGATGTAATCGTCCGCGCCGACTTCAAACCCCTGCAGGCGGTCGATCCGTTCGCGCTTTTCAGTCAGGAAAATAATGGGGATCTCATTCGTACGGCGATCCGTACGAACTCGCCGGGCAACTTCGTAACCATCGATATCGGGAAGGCGAATGTCAAGAATCATGAGATCAGGCAGGACCGTTTGCGCGGCGCGGACTCCGTCTTCGCCCCAATTGACAGTGAACACTTCGTAGCCCTGGACGCGGAAATAGGCGTTCAGCATTTCAGCTACGTCGAGGTCATCTTCGACAATCAGGATCTTGGATTTGAGGTCTGCCACGTGAATCCCACCTGCTACGCAATTGGTTCTTTTTGAATCACAAATTCACAAACCGCATCGCCAACAGCAACGCACTTTGATTCATTAACACGGAATTCATTGCCGCCCGAAACCCACTTGAGGGCCTCCTGCAATAGTCCGGTTGCGATGTAACAGACAGGTTTATCAGCGTTCGTACGTCCCCAACAGACGGGGCACTTATGGATGGTCCAGATAAACTCTGTGTCCTTTTCTTCTACCGTGCTGTGTTGATCACTCAGTTGAGAAAAGATTTTTGCAAAGGCGGGCAACCCAATCCGAAGCTTGGACTGCAGTGGGAGCACCACAAAAGCGAGATCCGCTGCACCTGCCAACGCCCCGAAATTCTTTAATGCGTCAGAGAAGGTGGCGCGCCCGGCCCGGAGAGCCAGCCCCCGTCCCCCGCGCGGACCGTACATTTCCTCCAAGGCCACACCCACCGCAGAAAGCTCGGCAAAATCGAAGCCTTTATCCAAATTGTCGGGTGGATAATTTTCAATGTAATTATTCAGACCGGCCAGATTCAGAATAGCATTAAGGCCATTGCGTCCCATCACCTCTTCCAGCGATTTGATGATGATAAGTCCAAACTTATTGGGGTAATATAGACCGGTCTTTTGAACAGGGCTCATAGCATGACTCCACTAAATCAGTTTCGACAGATCTTCGGCGGCCCGACGCATGTCCAAAAGGATCAGGCCAAGTTTTGCCTGTTCACGCGCGAGTGCAGTAAGAACGGCTTCCTCCCCAACCGACATCAGGACAACATATCCTTTTTGACCTTTGACATAAACCTGCTCAAGGGAACCACGTCCCAATTCCGTAGCGATGCGTTCACCCAATGATAACATTGCGGCAGACATTGCAGACACGCGATCTTCTTCGACGCCCTGGGGCAAGGCAGATGCGATGCTCAAACCGTCCACGCTGACAACGGCTGAAGCCTCAATATCAGGCGATGAGGCTTGCAATTCCCGCAGACGGTCCACCATTTGTTGCGTACGTGACTTTGACAAGACGACCCTCCTGAATGGAGTTGATGAATCCAATTGCCAGCCAAGTGCGTATAATTTTGGCTTGCGGATAATTTAGCATAGTGGAGGAAATGTGTCAAGCCAGCCTACCTGAAAACCGGGCGTCCACTAACAGAAATGTAAACACCCCATGCTATAATCGCCAGACGTTTAAGAAGCCTTATGAAAAAGATATGCCTTTCCATTCAAATTTTTGTCCTGTTACTGAGTTTCCTACCAGCGATTGAAGTGGTTGCCCAGGGCGAGACTCCTGGTGAAGAACCTGAGAGCGGTGCGGTTGTCTGTCCACCTGATGCGTATCTGACGCCGCCGGGCGATTGCCTGCCGCTTGGACCCTCTGCTTACATCACGGAACTGTCGCAACTGGGGTTAACCTTCCCCCAGCGAGCCCTGCCTGCCTTCAAATCCGACCCGACACTTACCCAACTCCCCTATTACTATTTTCGGTTGGACGAAGATACTGTTCCAGTTCTCAACGGTCCGGGAGGAGATAGCGTTGGACAATTCCTGCCTGGCTTTGTGTATGTGTCCTACAATGATCGTGTGGATACAGGGCATGGGATCTATTATATGCTTCAAAACGGTGGCTGGATCCCGGGCAAAGGCTCGCGTATCGGCGAGTATTCGCGGTTCCAGGGACTCCAATTTCGTTCGACCCCGCCGAATTCCTTTGCCTGGGCCCTGCCCTTCTACATGGATAGCATTCCGGTTTATCGTGCGCCCAGCTACCGTGCCCCTTTAGCCGATAAAGTTCTTTACCCTTACGTCGACATTGTCCAAGTTTATGCCACCCAAAATGCAGAGGGCGTCGATTGGAATTTGATCGGTCCTGATCAATGGGTGGAGGCGCGCATCTTTGCCACCGTCAACCCAAACCCTACGCCACCTGAAGGCGTGACCACCGGACGATGGATCGATGTCGATCTGGCGGAACAAACATTGGCGGTCTATGACAATTCACAGTTGATCTTTGCAACGGTCATCGCCACCGGGCTTGAGCCATTTTGGACGAAACCAGGACTCTTCCAGATCTATCAAAAAAAAGAGACCGAGACGATGCGTAACAACGATCCAACGGATTACTACTATTTGGATAACGTTCCCTGGACCATGTATTTCGACCAGGCGCGCGCCCTGCACGGTGCATACTGGCGTACACGCTTTGGCTACCCACAATCACACGGCTGCGTAAATCTGTCAGTTGGGGACGCACACTGGCTTTTCAATTGGGCGCATGAAGGTGATTATGTTTATGTGCATGATCCCTCGGGTTTGACTCCCACCGATCCTGCACTCTATCATGACTGGGCGTATTGACACTTACTAACACGCATGGTAAACTCCTGCCCGCTTGTTTGGAAAGAAAGTTGGTCCCGTGGTGTAGCGGCCAAACATGCGGCCCTGTCAAGGCCGAGATCGCGGGTTCGAATCCCGTCGGGACCGCAAGTCTAGACAACTTGATGAATTTCATCAAGTTGTTTTTTATATCTACATACAATGGGGGTTATGTGAATTACATTCATCCGCTTCCTCTTCTTTACTTGTGTCTATAATCTGAACGAAATGTCAGTTTTTGCTGTTTCGCTGGAGAATGTCATAATCATGAAGCAATTATGACAAA
>Ga0065707_10082175_pt1 | contig 20239 bp, 9 predicted proteins | sample SwiRhicommuniRL3_FD_59094 | JGI IMG/M metagenome (GOLD analysis project Ga0065707, IMG submission 59094) | Switchgrass rhizosphere bacterial communities from Rose Lake, Michigan, USA - RL3 v2 (version 2) | ecosystem: Host-associated > Plants > Roots > Rhizosphere > Soil | place: East Lansing, MI...
CTCTCTAACCTTTTCTAACTTATCCATGTCCAATTCAGCCACACCCAACTCATAGTAGTCTCCATCTTCGTCGACAGGTCCGCGGTCCGTGTAGGTGCTACACTCGACAACCACCTCACCCCATGGATCGATAATAAGAGATTGGCCATAACTTTCACGCTTGGTTGAAGCGTCGACGTCGTGTTCACCACATTGAGCAGCCAAAATAACGAAACATTGAGTATCTAAAGCTCTAGCTTGTGCCAACACTTTCCAATGAGCCTTACCAGTGGTTGTTGTGAATGCCAGCGGGTATGTGAGCATGTTAGCACCAAGAGTACGTAAACGTAAAGCTAATTCTGGAAACCTGATATCATAACAGATTCCAAGGCCAATATTAAGAGGGCCAATACTCACTGGAGGCACAACGGTGTTACCCGGTTCCACCGAATTGGATTCCTTGAGGATGGGTCCATTGGGAATGTCTACGTCAAAAAGATGGATCTTTTGATAACGTGCTTCGATTTCTCCCAGAGGCGAGATCCAAATATGATTGTTTCGTACTCTTTCACCAGAAGGTTCGTGGATCCCAATGAAAATATGAGGACCTTTACCGCGACGAACTTCGGCTTGAATCTCGTTTAAAAAGTCAGTGTATACTGTGGATGAAAGTTCTAGGGAATGCTGAGCATTTTTTGATAAGTAATCACTGGCTTCAGGGAGGAAGAGAATTTCAACTTCCGATTTCCTGGCGGCCTTGATGAGTTTTTTGATGATATTAGCATTACGTGGAAGTGACGCCAGTGAGCATATTTGTCCTACGGCGACCTTAATCATAACTTTATAAGATTTTGTAAGGTGTCTATCAGATCTGAGTTAAAAAGTCAGTAATACTTCAATTTGATATGATTGAGCTTTCGTGTGATAATTCGATACAATTGAGTTTTCTTGTGATAAACTGATAGAATTGAGCTTACTTAGTGTTAATTTGATTGAATTGATCTTTCTTGCTGTTTATTTGGTGCTTTTTTAGTGGCAATTATCTTGTGACGACTATCCTTGCCTTAGATTATATTGGTGAGTTCGAGTATGTAGCAGAGAATTGAGGTAAAATCGATACAATACTTAGCAAAGGTCTGAATAATTACTTGATTGAGTCGATCTAACACCACACTATCCGCTAATTGAAGATTGGTTATGTTCCGATCACGATAGTCTGTGGCTGCCTCCTTATTTCTCACAGAACACTTATCTTTTGATTATATAATCACATAGTACTTAGTAATCTTTTCTGACATAATCATCAGGCTGAATTCTAGATTATGTAATTGTTATTGTCTTAAATATTATATAATCACTCAACAGTCGGGAAAACCCAAATCGGGAAGTCCTACATTAATTTCTTTTTAAAGGAGGGGATTTAAGTTGATGGAAAAAAGAACGCGACAGAAAACGATAGAGGGGACCAGATGTTGAGTGGGAGGGGTAGTGAGGCACATTTTAACCGAGCAGTGAATTGTTGTGGCAGGCCGAGATATAAATATATTACAGTGTGAAAGTGTAGTTGGTAGAAATATATGAAGAAGTTTTAGGGTGGCAAATATATAATAATCGGTATCGCACATGGAAACAATTGATGTCGCAAGTTATCATTGAGTATGTATTTGCGACAACGAAAAGTAAATGAAATACAACAGTGTCGCGACAAGAGTGTGAGGCAGGACAAGGGTCTGTTCAGAAAATAGATTATGTCGTGCTAATTTCTTTTGCGACAAGAGTGGGAGGCTGGACAATAAATGTTCAGAAAATAGAATGTGTCGTGGTATTTTCTTTTGCGACAAATGCAATTGTCGCGACAAGTTTTTGGAATGTCGTTATTTTCTGCGATAAACAATGTCGTCGTGTCGCGACGCTGATTTCTGGTCCCACGTTTTGTCGCGACAATTCTATCGAATGTCAAATGTCGTACTGATTATCACATTCAATCGCGACAATATTCTACAATATTCTACAATCACATGTTCTACAATTGGATTTTAGGAAAACGTTTATTTAACTGAATTCATGGAATAAATAATCCACCAGGGATGAAGTGATAACTGATTATGAAATCATATTTTCATAATCGACACCAATAATTATCAATGGGTTTAGGTGCTCAATTTCTATATGCCTATGCCTTCTTGACTGGTCCAGCGGTGTGGACTTCTTCAGATGAAAATACCGTTGGTTCAAAAGACTCGAAATCGTGATCTTCCTTGGCTTGCAGAGGGAAAACATCGTCATTGGAAACTAATGTATGTTCACTGACATTGTTAAAGTTCACACAACGTTGTCTAGAAGAAAAATGTCTTGGGATGGCAGTGTGCCTTACTGGTATCCAACATCTAGATGCGGTTTTGAAAGCGTTTATATTAAGAATGCGGACCATTGTGAGTGTAAGTTGTAAGTCTAGTTTTAAGTAGTGGAGTAGTTCTAGGACTGCGTTGTTATATGTTCAGAGTGTAAAGATAGATCTGAGATTTCACTTATTAAGGTTGTTGATAAGTTTTGTTATTTCTCGTTATCTAGAAATTGCCTGCTTATATAGAAAATTTGGCTCGTGATCCGTTTCCCCAGACATGATTTCTAACCCCGGAATCCGATTGTCCGTGAGTCATTTATGATTCATTCGGAGCAAGGGAAAACCGAAATTCCGCAGGTCCGTTGGGTGGTGCACGACCTCTCTTTGTTTCAATCGCATCATCTTCACAAAGTGGTACGTTGAAGTAATCTGAGCTGATTATCATACAACTAGGAGATACGGAAGTTACCTGGCTGACTTGGTGAAGTCGTAGCAACTACCCGGTAATCTCCTTTGTAGCTTATGCGGCTAAAATTCACCTTTATTCAATTAGTTACAATTTCCTGTACATTCCTTAGATTGCTCGTAGATTCTCTCTAATCCTAAGTGATCATTCCTCTTATCAACTTCTCCAAACCGACTCCTCCTCTATAACCATTAGTAGCTTCCCCTTCCCATTAGTAGCTTCCCCTTCCCATTAGTAGCTTCCCCTTCCCTTCCCTTCCTTTCCCCTTCCCCATATAGTCGTGTCCTGGCGATCTCCCCTGCTTTCTTGCACACAATATCCCTACCCCATGAAATCTCAAACAAAACTATACACCACACCTCTCCTTTTGTCCACATCTGCTGAACTTATCGTGAACTAACACTTGACACTAAGAACTGTAAAATCGTGAATTCTCTACGTTGCTTGATATTGTCCTCATTGACTCTCGTTGACTCCACTATACCACGCTCTACCCGTGCCTCTACAATATAACCGGCGCTTCCAGTATTTCTACAAAAATATTCACAATTTCTTAAGCGTTGTTGACTACAAAATCTAGGCTTGTTTCTCGGCCAGTACCTCATTCAAACCACCTTCCCACTAGCCTACCTTTGAACTTTTCGCTCTTATGGCTGGCTGGCAATTGACTCCCTTACTTAGGGAGCAGATTTATAAGTATGCGAATTTCAAGCAAACGTCCATCTCGCTTCGACAAATGGTGCAATTCGGCTCGAACCCAAGCCCAGGGTCGATTTTTTTGGCGTCACAATTTATTGTTGAAGAGCTTCCAATTCGGTTGGCGATAAAAGTCAAAGATTTGGAAAATGCACCATTGGATCTCAATGAAATGCCATCAACCATCAAAGTACGCAACTGGTATGCTCAGTCGTTTGAAGAGTTGACGTCGTTGCCCAAACCAACAATTTCTGCAGAATTGAAGCAACTCTTGTACCAGGAACGTCCAGAGGTCAGAGAGGTGAATTCTCACGAAACTTTACAGACTCATAATCCGGCCACTAGTGAGAATGATAATGTGGCCATTAATAATATATACAGTGATGATGGGATTGTAGTTCGGTCGCATCACGCGACCTCTTCAACTCTGAGAGAACATATATCGACTTCAAGCGCAAGTTCAACCACCACTACTTCCAGCTCATCCACTCATCCATCCCCAGTATCCTCCAAGTCTCGATCCGAATCTCCCACATTTGGTAAGACTTATTATAACCCATGTGCAACCAATATTATCTGGCCCAAGGAGGTTTATGACTACAACAAGCTCGTTTTCGATTCTCTTTCAAAGATTAAAAAACGTCACGACGCAACAGTTGCAACCATGGCCCAGGGGGTTCAAGAATGGAAAAATACTCATAAAACTGTCTTTGTAAATTCTCAGATTCAAACATTTTTGGATCGCTTTTACATGTCTAGAATTGGGATAAGAATGTTGATGGGACAACAAATGGCATTGAACATGGCCCAAAAGTCTCCAACTAAGCAAAGAATTAATCAGTTCTTGAATGGGAAAGGTCAAAGCAATAGCTCGACCACTGGAACTGGCGCTGCTTCGTTGAAGAATTCATATGTTGGTGTGATTTGCACCGATTGCAATGTAGGAGAGATTGCCGAGGATGCTATAGAAACTGCAAAGTATATCTGTGAGGAATATTATGGACTTTTCGAGGCTCCTGAAATCCAATTGATTGCACCTCAAAACGATATTAACTTCATGTATGTTCCTGGCCACTTGATTCATATGTTGTTTGAAACTCTCAAGAACTCTCTTAGAGCTACAATTGAGTTCCATACTCCAAGACTCAAGAAGGAACTCATGGCTGAAAACCCCTCGTTGAAAGCCAACGAAATCGATATAAATGACCTCAAGTTTCCTCCCATCAAAGTCATTATCTCCGAAGGTTCTGAAGATATTGCCATCAAAATCAGTGACGAAGGTGGAGGAATTGCAAGGTCAGAAATACCCTTGATCTGGACTTACTTGTACACTACCGTAAGTGAGACTCCAGTATTGGAACCAGAATATAACCAAACATCGTTTAAGGCTCCTATGGCAGGATTTGGTTACGGATTGCCCATTTCAAGGTTGTACGCTCAATATTTTGGAGGAGATTTGAAACTAATTTCAATGGAAGGTTATGGAACGGACGTTTATTTGCATTTAAATAGATTATCGTCGTCGTCGGAGCCATTACCATGAGAAATTTGAACGAACTAGTGGATGATACAAAACTCTCTCTACCCTCCAATATTCTCTACAATCATGTAAATAAGCACACACAAGTCATATGAATATGAACGATTTTATAACCCGAAATGTCAATACATTTTTCAGACATCTAGGATGTGTTGCTGATTATTTAATGTTACAACAATTGTGGCCAAGATGCTGAACTTCGGGTTTTATGATATGATCTCTTTGATTAGATTCTTCCCTCATAGATTTGTATATATATAAATTTAACTGTTTAGGTGGCTAAACGTTGTAGCGAAACTTGCTAATGAGTGCAATTTGAATTGTACAATCGGCGGGTCAGGATATATAGAAAAGACACCGAGAGAATATCTCTTAATCAACATGTCTTCAATATAATTGTTAATTTTGGCTGCAAAAATGTTGTTCAAATTAGACATCCCTGGGGCCATAAGAAGAAATAACGTTTATAATTTACAATGATCTACTAATATACATTCACGAATGAAAAGCGATTTGTAATACTTTTATACTACTGTTATTCTTGTAAATTCTTCTCGTGTAAGACACCACATATTTCAAATTTTGCAGCCATTTTCAACAAAATTAGAGCAAATTGGAGAAGTTTATCTGTTCTCTTTAGATAATCCGGGACTAAACCTGAGAGTATATAGGAATATTTTGGACTAGAAGCCAGCTCCATACCAACTTCCTGCTATAATAAAGTATCTAACAACTATAAACTCGTAGACATATCTCGAAAGTACTTATTCTGCGAGCCTAGTAGGTCTTGTAATTCAAATATTTCAAATAATTTGTGGCAATTGGTGATTCTCTAACTCTTTTTGAGGGTCCTCTAATATACTCAACTCATATTCGACTTGCCTCTAAATGGCTCACCATATCCTCTCGGCTTTCCTTATAGCTAATCATGATGATATCTTTAGTTCCTCGGCACGAACTGATGGTTCACTTTTCGCACGACCCAGATGTGACTCCGCTCCTGCATATACACCAGTCACTCAATTTCCTAATTGGGGAATTTCTTCCTCGGATCTTCTCACACCCAAGTTTTCGAGACTGTGAAATTTCCGACACATATTTGTATAACAAAGCTATTCCAGCTGAAAGAGTCTGATTGGATCTATATTGCTAATAATATCTCCCCTATACTTCTTAAAAACAACTCACAAAGAGAATCCCGTTTATTACATTTTTATCCAGTCCCAATAGACCAATTTACAAAAAGCACGTGACTTAAGCGTGACCCAGTTTTTCCAATCTACATCGAAACTTTAAACTCACAACTCTACCCCAACTTCCTTAACACAACATGTCTTCAGTACCAAGAACAAAGCCGTGGGAAATGGCATCGGGAGCCACCGCTACAAGCGTGCCTGGAGGAGCAGTTGCTGACTCGTCTGGTATCTCGGGAGCTCCTATGGCACCAGAACGACCAACATCTTTGAGCTCGAGTGAGTTTACAAACATGACTGGGACAACGCCCTACGGAGGGGGGTCCTACGGTGGATCATCATCGTATAATAGTGGCTATGGATCACGCTATGGATCTGGTATGGGCTCTCTGATGTATGGCTCAGGAATGGGATCCCTGATGTACGGCTCAGGTATGGGCTCTCTGATGTATGGAGGAGGCTACGGTTCTCTGATGTACGGAGGAGGTTACGGATCGCTGATGTACGGAGGAGGTATGGGCGGATATGGATCGCTGATGTATGGAGGTATGGGTGGTATGGGCGGAATGGGGATGCAACCCGGAATGGGGCAAGGAGGTCTCGGAGAAGGCACACAAGCAACATTTCAACTTATCGAATCCATAATAGGAGCAGTTGGAGGGTTTGCCCAAATGTTAGAAGCTACATATATGGCCACGCACTCGTCATTCTTCACTATGGTGTCGTTAGCAGAGCAATTCGGCAACCTCAAAAATGCCTTGGGTTCGCTTCTCGGAATATTTGCCCTCATAAAATTCATCAAGAAAATCTTCCATAAGGTCACTGGCCAGACTTACAACTACGGACTCAACCTCAGCGAGTTTGCTAAGTTTGAAAAATCCCAACTCAAGTTAGAAGAAAACTTAAAGAGACAACAGGGCAACTTGACTGGTTCAAGAAAGCCTAGAATCTCCTTCAAGCCTCTTCTTCTTTTTCTTGCTGCGTCCATCGGATTCCCATACCTCTTATCAAAAGCCATACAGAAACTCAACCAACAAAACGAACTCAAAAGACAACAGGCACAACTCGGAGGCGGTCCAGGACCAATACCCGGAACTCCTGGAGCCATAAACCCAGCGAACCTTCAATTTGCAAAAGCTCTCTACGAATTCAACCCAGAAAACCCAAATATCGAAATCGAATTGAAACCCAACGAACTCGTCGCCATTCTCTCAAAAATGGATCCTGTGGGAAACGAAAGTAAGTGGTGGAAAGTCAGATCCAGACTGGGCAAGGTCGGCTACGTTCCTTCCAATTACTTGAGTGTTATCGAGCGCAAGGCTCAGGTCCAGAAACAAGTGGTGGGCAGTGAAAATGTCGGTTTGAATTTACCTACTGCCCAAAATAACGAAGATGTCTTGAAAGGAAAGTTGTCAGTGAACGATTTTGAAAAGTTCCAGGGAGAAAAGGTCACTTAAGGGAAAATGTGTCTGACAACTAAGAGCCGTAATTAATAAGTAGAATGTGTCTAATATCCGAGAATCTTCGTGATTAATTACCTTAGTGTCAGCGCACCCTAACTCTCTCGAACCACAACTCTGGCCGACCAGATATATTCATTCCCCGTCGAACCTCCTTGTCATACTTACTTCATAACCATCGAGTCTTCGCTTGCATTATTCTCTATATTTATTTTAGTGAACTTTAATTCTACAAAGTAGATTTCAATCAGTAAAACCCTATGGCAACTACGATAGCTGTATCAACTTCCTTAAAATCCGGGTCTAAACTCTACAATTCTACTTCATTCTTGCTATTAATGCGTATATTGTCACTGTATGACTACTAGAGTCGGCATCAGGGGGCCCTCAGGGCGTCCTCAGGATATCCTACGACATCTCGACACCTCACTTGCTTAGACTCCGTCTTCAGGACGACTTTGTTCACTTTCAACTTTGGACCCCTTGTCCTGCAAATCTTTATAACCCTTTGCGTTTTGCTTTACTCTCTGTTTGGCCTCGGCCTCATCAACAGCACCTTTTGCTTTATCCATTCCGTTGGCGAGAACGTCGCCAGCCTTCTTGTTAGCAGTATCAGCGGCATCGGCGATTTCATCGCCAGCTTGCTTGACATTTTTCTTCGCCTTTTTTCCAGCTTGTTTCAAATCGTTCTTTCCCGGCACAGCTTCTTCTGCCTTTTTCTTACCATCGGCCAATACTTCGTTGGTCTTATCTTTAACGGTCTTTGCAGCGTCGGCCACCTTCTCTCCAGCTTGTTTTGCTCCTCCGTGGCCGGGTATAAGAGGCTCAACCTTTTCCATGCCATTAGCCAAAATCTCTCCAGTCTTTTTATTCACATTATGTGCAGCTCGATTAATCGTTTCGGAAGTTGGAGTGACATGTTCGACCTTTTCCATACCTTCCGCTAAGACTTCACCGGACTTTTTGTTCGCTTTAGATAACACTTCCTTAGCTGTTCCAAGGACGGAGTAGTTTTTCGCAGCCAAAATTGGCTGGTGAGCAGTGAGCTGTGGGGCTCTGACTCTGGCTAGAGTAAGTTGTCTTAATGCAGTTTGACGAATCATAATGTTGGTAGAATTGTATAGTATACTAAAGATGGTTTGTTGGAGCTACGTAACTGGCTTTATATACTAACGGTGGGGTTGCTATATCTGGTTGGCGCACGACCAAATCATGCACTATAGAGAGCAATGGTTGCTTTGCACGGTTGCTGACAAAGGACCAATAGGAAGAGAGAGAGAATTGCAAATACTGAGCGTAGATAAGTATTTAGAATTGTGAGTTTAGTGATTCGTACTGAGCTAATACTGATGAGCAAGTACTACGCTCAGTATTTGTGAATTAAAGAGTTCAAATAGAGAATAGATTACAGAAATACTTCGCTACACTCAGTATTTATGATTCGAAGAGTTCAAATAGTGAATGTTAAATACTACGCTGTGTAGAGTATTTAATATTAGCGAGAATTAGTGAATATTAGTGAATATTACAGATTTCGTGATACTACAGATTTCGTGAAATTATAGTTTTATGACATCATAGATTTAGTTATATAATAGATTTAATGATACGAGTATAATTTAGGAGATTTCGGAGAAATTAGTGAATATTAGTGGAGATTTTGTGACTTACTGAATCTTCGCTGTGTGAGGTATTCATTATAGTGAGATTTAGTGACTTATTGTATACTTCACTTTTTGTTCTCTCAATATTTAAGTCTCTTAGAGGGTTTTCTATATAAATATCATATGCAGTACACGAATAACCGTCGGTAGATTCAGCAACAGGAATATTGACCAAAATTGCCCCTACTAACTAAGTTAACTTCCAGACTATCTTAAATAGACCCCACTATACCATAGACCAATTCTCATTAGTATTAAATGGTAGTACCCACATTATTCAACATATATGTTTGCTTACATAATCTTGTCAGTTTCTGTATTAGTGAGATTTAATGAGACGTAGTAAGGAAATACTGAGTGTAACGAAGTATTTGTGATTGGAAGAGTTCAAATAGTGAATATTGAATAATTCTCCATGTAGTACTTAAATTCACCAGAGAGTACTGTTAATTGGGATACATATTTTATATAGTATTTATATTTATTTGATATTAACCGATAATTAAATCACATCAGACATTTTTATTGAGATTTAGAGATTAAAACTATCCAAGACATTTCTCCAGAGAGTAGAGTTGTATGACTTTTTTATTAATGTCGTTCAAGTATTACGCGACACTCATTAGATCCGAGAACGTCTTACTAGGGCCCTATCCACTAGGTATTTCCGACGTGGCGACGGGAGATTTCTTATATTTGATTAAACTCTCGAACAAGATGTTATAGTTATGGGCGGGATTATCAAAAAATCTAATTAGTGATTCACTAGTAAGATCTTTGGTTTGGTCTCTTCTGTAATTCTAGCCAAATGTCGTTAGCCTATCACCGATAATTTCCAGACAATTTCCAGACAATTTCTGTTAGAACTCTCAGTATAGAACTTCCCTTTATTTCATCTGTATCCAAGACAATCACCAATTCTTGTTCATTATTTCTTATATCCAGTTAGATATCTTCAGGTGAAGGTCTGCTATAAGGATGAGTTCTTGGATTATTGTTTCTTGAACTGCCACGGGATCTCTCCGGACCACCACCACCACGAGTTAAATCTACTTCTGAGTTGTTTTCACTATCCCTAGTGAACCCGTCATTATTTACATTACCAAAGTCGTTTCTTTCGATCGATACTTCCGTAGCGCCTCTATTTCTCTCTGTGGTCTCTCTGCGATTCGTTCTTCCGCTAACGTCTTCAAGCAACTCATCGTCTTCAGAGCCATCGCTTCTATTTAAAGCATCAATCGTAGTTGTGTGAGGCGAGAAATGGACTCTGGATCTTGAACTATTACTACTGACACTTCGTGGACGAGTTGTCATTTGTGGCTGAGTGGAAATTTGAGTGGTCATGTTAGCCAAATTCCCCAAGTTTGGAATAGGATTTGTCCTCCTCAATGGTATGGCATGGAAAATTGGTTCTGTAGTATGCTGTAATAGAATTAAATTGGGTTCTCTGGTGGAAAGTTCGCCGGACTGGGGATGGACCCAATCTTGGTGCATAAACGAATCAGTAAGAGGTGTAATTGAAGGGTTGAACGGACGTCTGAATGGATTGTGAAAGTCTGTGGAATCGTCGTTTAAATGGAGGAGTGAAGTTTCTCTGTCAGTAAAGTTATGTAAAGTATTTTCTCTAATAGTTCTAATTCTTCTGCTTTTTGGATCAATTTCCGATGCCTCGACTTCCTTTCGACAGAGGGGACAACTTACGTTACTTTTTAACCACTCCACGATACATGATTTGCCAAAAATATGGTTACAGTTCGGCATTTTAACTGGTAAATGGATATTTTCCGACGACTTCTTGCGTAGTTTCACCTTTTCCTCTTCATCCAAGTCTGGAAATGATTGTTCAAGGCTGACATTTTGGAGTGTTGATAGGTTTTGGATGGGGAATCGGAAGTGAAGGAGTCCTGCCTCGTCTGTGGGGAGGAATAACGACGGGTCGTTGAACTCACGCTGAACTTCGAGAGGTTGATAGCGGACCTGATAATTTGATTGGAGATGTGAATGGAGATCGGTGTCTTGGGCCCAAAGTGAGTGTTTGGGAGAGTTGCTTAGATTTGACGAGCTTTTGGTCTCCAGACCTTTAATTTCCTCCCCGTTAATTTCCAGACACTTTAGATCCACATGTTCTTGCATCTTCACGTCACCCTCCTTCGTCTTGATATCCTCATATGGCTCAAAACATATAGGGCAATCCCGGTCCTTCAACTTATCTACTTCCACCTCCACCAAACTCTCGATTGCTCCATCCGACGCCAGCTTCTTTTGAGTATGGATTCCATTGGCGTTTAACGCTCTGGAGAGAACGTCACGTAGCCACATCGGTAAGTTGTTGTTCAGGTTCACCCCAGTGTTGATATCAACATCAACGACCGTTGCTCCGAATAATCCAGGCTGGGAATTCATCGTTTGGTGTGAGATTAGAAATAATGATTTAGGTTCGGATATTTGTGTGACGGAGAAGGGAATAAATCCAAGCCGCACGTCAAAACCCTGGCCTGTATATAAACGTATACAGAACGTATACAGAGCTCTATAGAACTGAGTGTGCTGGGGACATTTCTGCTGGGGAAGTGTTCCATGCTGGACTGTAGTTATACCCTTTCCAACCACTACAATACTCTACCACTTCCTACAAGTCTACAAGTCCACCAGAATCACCTTATACTATTTTATTACTCCATTCTGAATATACTTACTTGTTTGGCGGCTTATATGAAAACACACCTAACTTCGCGGGAAATTTCCAGCCCCTTAGTTACTACCCGGAAATCTAATATTCACAGAGTATACTGGAAATTCTGCAGTTTCTCAAAGTAACCTGGAATAGGTATCTAGCTACGTTGTAAGCTACTGAAATACAGCACTGGGAGTGCTGGTATGTACAGAGTCGAGAAAATACAGTCAGATGTGGTGGCAACTAGTATCGATTTCAAAGAGGTTCCGCCGGAGCCACGAGAAGTATATTATACCGTTCTCTTGAGTTCCTCTTAAGTTCCTCTTAACTGGAAATTCCCTGAGGCCACTATTTCTAGAGATCTATTTCTGTAATGTAATTTATTGTTATGATACAATTGATATGTATGGAACAGACCTTTTATCCAGAATTTGATAACAGGTCTGTCGTCAGTTACGGTCCTGTGATTTATACTTATCCTGCCCAGTAGTATATAAAATATGCATCAACACCCAGTTACCTGTCTAGGTTGAAGTCAGTTCAACATTTAACATCTAAGTATTGTAGCCAGCCCCAATTTTCCCCCGTGCTGATGAAATTTAGGAGTTGATTATAATTTCCAACACAGTTTAGGAACCGGAATATAAATTACAGCACAATTCATAATTCGTCACCAATTTGGTGTTTAAAAATGTAAAATTCTCCAGCGAGTCTGTTTCACCCCAAATTGGCTCTTTACCCCAATTGGCTCATTATTCAGTTCCCTAACAAGTTGATGCGTAGCTCTCTCAACAAGCCTGACTGATGATTGCTCTACAAATATTGTGCTCTCAAACTACTCACCATCGCCTGTTTATCATGAGGTAAGGAACTGATCTGATCACTAGGAAGAGACAATACTTGCGCAATTAATTCGGCCTGGTCAGGTTGCATCGCCATCAATTTCTGTTGAGTGTTTGGAGGCAAATGTGGCCATTTTGAAGCTTGGTTAAACTGAGGTTGATAATTGTTTTGATAATTTTGATACTGAGCTGGTGGAGGAGGTGGTGGTGGAGGATTTGCAGCTTTCATTGATTCTTGAATAACATCAGCATCGACGAAGCCCATTAGTAAAAGGGCCTGCGCCGAGGCTGTAGCTAAATGTGGCGATACCTGAAATACTTCATATGCTCTGGCGGAGTCTGGCCCCGCCAACATATTCTTCAACTGAGAGATCAACTCGATCAAAATGGCCGGTGGTACTTGGCTCAAAGTCTCATTGATTTTGTCAGATACTTCCAACGGGATATTTTGTGGCTGTGGCAACTGCTTGGAAGCGTTTGCAAGTTTCATTGGCATCTGGCCTGGTAGAGGTATATTGGTAGGATAATTTGGTACTGGTAGTGCCGGATTCGGAACTTGAGGAGGAGGGGGGCCATTCATGAGCATTTCTTGGGGAAGCTGGACATTTGGAGGTAACCTCGATCTATCCAACGGCAAAATGGGTTTCTGGTCCGAAGGGTTGCCAGTCTTGAATCCTTCCTTCGACGACTCGACTCTCAATTTCTTCACCTGTTTCGCCGTCATGATTTTTATCATGCCTATCAACTGCATTGCTCGGTGTGCCTCCTGGGGCGTTAGGTACTCTACAAAGCAAAATCCTTTATTCTTTCCGACATAATCAAATCCTAGTCTGACATCTATCACGTTACCTGAGCCACAGACTACAGATTTGACTGTTGGTTCGTCCCATTCGTAGGGAATCTGTCCTATATATATAACGGAAGAGTTGGCAGGTGCTCCTCTTCTAACCGACATACTGATATGAGTTTTGTGTATGGTCTGCTGGTGTAGGATTAGTGGGTGCTGTAAATTTATTTAGATGCTTTGATTTTCATTCGGTCGTGTATGGTCATTTTATATAGAGCTTGTTATATTATTTACGCATTTCCAACAAAATATAAATTGGAGGGTTGGCCGAGTGGTCTAAGGCGGCAGACTTAAGATCTGCTGGACAGTGTCCGCGCGAGTTCGAACCTCGCATCCTTCATTATTTTTTGATTTTTTTTATAGTATTAGTGGTTATATAATGTTTGATATAGCTACTACTTCAGCTACTTGACAGATATATGGTACTACAGCGCCATTTAGTGTAGTTGGCGTAGATTTCTTTTTAATTAATATTTCTGATTCTTCAATAAAACTATTCTAAGAGGCATAGCCAGTGAGATAATTCCAATAGAGGGTTGGATTTGAAGCTGACCAGTATCTCATATATAACTTTCTCCTGAATTCTTCACTTTATAGTGAACCATGGCTGAAGATTATGAGAGAATAACATTATGGTTTTATTGATTCATTGAGTCATCTTCAATGTATCACTTTTTGTTGGGTAGCATTATCTAGTAAAACGTTCTAATCTCGCTCTCTGGGTGGTACTTAATTCAATTAAGACCCTTCGAGTTTTTCTTAAAGTTGGCTCAGAAAGTTGGATGAGAATTTAGCGAGAACAAATGTAATTAAAATCAGTAATGGTGACGAGAGTGCTTAATTGTAATTAAAATCAGTAATGGTGACGAGAGTGCTTAATTGTAATCCTTGTAACTCATTGTGGTTTGATTATTAGCCTCGATCGCGATTATGCGTTGCCAGTCTTTTCTGTCCAAATATGCTTCTATTTTATCAATCGATTCACTTACTACTCACTCGATGCCAATTCCTTATCTCTATTGAACTCTTTCTGCACCACTCAACTTAACGGCAGCTCCATATTTCTGCAACTTCGTCAACAATCCATCACCCAGCTTTATCAACAAATGGTATTGGTTATTCTTATTATCTGGTCTATTAGTCTCAATAATTCCATTCACCTTGTCAATAGTACAGTTCAACTTCTTGCTTGGAATGAATTTACACAAATCACTGTCCAAAAATTGTTCGGATATATTGAAGTTCTGAGCCATCGACTTTGCAGACAACGACTTGTAACTTTCCAATAATTGGCCATAGGCTTTGCATCTCAACTCTCTCAAAATGAAGTTTGCATGTTGATGTAAGTACTTGTTTGGAAGCAACAACTTATCAAATGATTCCAAAAGATATTGGAAGAGATAGTTATACTGACAAGTGTATAATGAGTTGGTCAAGTTGAGGAGCGGTTCCAAGTTAGGAGCCGACGAGTAGATTGAAAGAATCTCTGGAGAGTCGATGATCTTCAGCTTTAAGTCAACTCTATCTAAAGAAATGACCCCTGAGATCATCGCATACTGAGCTAGATGTTCGTAGCTGCAGAGCTCTGTTGATGTGAATGTAGCTAAAGAGTCAATTAATAACTTGCTTGCTTCGGTGAAATTTCTCGTGGCCATCAAGAAGATTCCATGGTACGTCTTATAACGGTTACGACGTTCCCAATCTCCACCTTTATCAATTAAACTTTTGGTCTGGTCCAAGTATTTGGATACGGCCTGGTAGTCGTTGAAGAAGAATTCGATTCTCGTCAACGTCAACAAAATATCAATCTTGGATCCAGTACTCTGTGGCAACTCCAATGCCTTTTTATATACTTCTATGGAGTTTTCACGATCAATTATAGTCGTGTAGTATTCTGCAAGTTTGATGGTTGTGGACACAATATCCAATTCTGTTTCTTCTTCGCCTTCTGCTTCCTTGACTTTCAGTTTAAGGATCGTCAACTCCTTTTCGTTTATCGCCGTCAACTTCTCCAAGAGATCGGAGTCTAATGGGAAGAGTTCGGGGAGTTCTGTGGTTAAATATTCATAGTATGGTCCCAAGTTGTCAGTCTTGATTACTTCAACGATTTCTTGGACGATTTTGTCACGTTGTTCTGAGTCAATTTTGGTGGTCAAGAGAAATTGCTTCTCCGACAATCTTTGGTTGGGGATATTTGGTGTATCAGATCCGAAGTCTTCCATTTTGGTGTAGAGTGTTCTGAAGGCAAATTGTTGTTGAGGGTTCTGTTATGTAGTTGAAGAAGTGCAGGTTGTGGCAAGGTCAATTATTACAGGTTGGCAATTCTTATATATAGGATTAAAACTGGTTATATATAGGTCGATAAATTATATAGCAAAATATAAATCATAGGGGGAGTGAAGAAACCTGATTTGACAGGGTTAACGAGAATCTGATAAGTTATTGAGGATTAGAGGGAAATCACAGTGCCGAAGGGAAAGAGTAAATTCAATTCCCCTGAGATTTTCATGATTTAGAGAATATTTGAATTTGTAGCTAACTCTCAACTCTTAAGCTGGTCTCACGATTTGTATTAATGTTTGTGTGGAGATTATCTTGTGGCCAACTGATAAGATGATCAATTTTACATATTCAGCCTTCTCTGTGATCTTAGTATGAAGCTTGACGGAGCAGTAACTCTCTCCGGAAGTCCTGAATTACTGATATACAAAGCGAGGCTAAAGATAATTACTGACACATTCAGTGATCTTTGTGGGGAATTTCCAGATTTTAGCCAAATTCAAGAAATCTTCTGACAAAAACTACTACCAATTTTGTAAAACTCACTAGAATTACTGATAGACTAGCGACAACTCAAAAGAGTGTTTCACCTTCATTCCCAAATGCTGCAATCTTTCTAATCTCTTAAAATACCAATTTTATATCTATAGTACTATGACTTTCAAGACGCTATTATAACAATACAGTTCACATACTATATTGTTCTTCTATTACAGGTTGAAAACTAGTATAAAATAGGGACACATGGTCTGTACAGGGAGATTTTCTCAATCCAATACAGTTTCATTAACCACAAATCTAATTTACATAACCACATCTAATTTACTTAGCCACATCTAGAATTCCCCACTACCCCAACGTACGCTTTGTGAAGAATCTCCGGTTTTGGTAGAACGGGTCTCTTGTGAGTTTCTTATCCCAGCATTGGAAATTTTCCGTTGCGGCATATGCTGCAAGGCTCGGCTTAAATCATCGGGACAAAATGTGGGGCAACACAACTACCGAACACTATAAATACCAACTGAACTCTCGAATTCTCACGAAATCTGTATCCACGTAACACGAAACTTTCGCCCACCACCACTATGAGCGTAAAAGACGATATTCCAGCGATCTTCCTTGACAAAATCTCTCCCAAGGGACTTGAAGCGATCCAGAAAACAAAGGACTTCGTTTTCGAGTATTGTCTCCCTGCAGACAAAATAGCCGATGAACAGCTTCTGAAGGATCCAAAGTTGAGATGGACCAAGACTCCCGAGATCACTGAGATCCTCAAGACCAAGGCTAGGGAAATCGGGCTCTGGAACATGTTCTTGTCCAAGCATTACCCTGAAGGACCAGGTTACACTAACTTAGAGTACGGATTGATGGCCCAATATTTGGGAATGTCACTCTGTGCTCCTGAAGCCACCAACACCGCCGCTCCTGATACAGGAAACATGGAATTACTTGCTAGATACGGAAACCCATACCATAAAAAGACTTACCTCCAGCCATTGTTGGACGGGAAGATCAGGTCGGCGTTTTTGATGACAGAGAAACATACGTCGTCTTCCAACGCGTTGAACATTTCCGTGTCTGCAAAGTTAAACTCCAGAGGCCAGTACGTCCTTAATGGGGTCAAGTGGTTTGCCTCTGGAGCAGGAGATCCTAGATGTTCAGTCTGGTTGGTGATGTGTAAAACCAGCGAGGACAAGTCTAATATATACCGTAACCACTCAGTATTGGTGATAGATTCTAAGCGGGCCTTAGCTTCTGGTAAAGCCAAGTTGATCAGACCATTGAGTGTGTATGGTTACGACGATGCTCCGCACGGGCATTGTGAGATCGAATTCAACGACTTTGAAGTCCCTAAGGACCAGATGGAAAATATCATTCTCGGAAAGGTTGGCCAAGGGTTCGAGCTCATCCAGTCCCGTCTCGGGCCGGGCAGAATCCACCATTGTATGAGATTAATTGGAGTGGGAGAATTCTCACTTTTGAGAGTCCAAAATAGAGCCAACCACAGATTAATTTTCGGGAAGCCCATGAAGGACAGGGAGTCGTATATCAACCTGTTTGCTCAGCATAAGATCGACATTCAGAAATGTCGTTTGTTGATCTTGAATGCTGCCCACAAGATCGATATTTCAAACCCCAAGTCTGCGCAGCGTGAAATTGCAATGGCTAAGATCGAGACTCCAAGAACAATCTTGAACATCTTGGATTGGGGGATCCAGATGTTCGGTGCCGAGGGTGTTTCTCAAGATACCGAGCTTGCGAGGTATTATGCCATTTCCAGAACATTGAGAATCGCTGATGGTCCTGACGAAGCTCATTTGAACCAGTTGGGAAGAGCAGAGGCAAAGAATTCTGCGTATGCTGACGAATTTTTTAGAAAACACGCTGAAAATCAAGCCAAGTTGGCGAGATTATAAGCGAAGGGATGTTGCACCGGCTGATGAGTTTATTGTTGTGAGCTTTTTGCCTAGCTAGTGAGGTTGCAACCGACTGGCTTGCTAATTTCTCGCAATTTTGCAGCTGCTTTTGACTTTACTTGTAATAACTTTTAAAATAAATTAATGCAGAGCCTCTAGGCCCACTAGTTTCATCGTGACGAGTGTATGTGTATCATATTATGAACAGTTTATGAATCTTTGGATTCAAGAGGTAGAAACATATTGCTCGTGATTGTTTAGTCACGCGATACACTTTGAAAGTACCCAATTCTTGATCAGTTCGATCAGTTAAGGCTTCATAGACATGCTGCTCGAAAGTCTAGACTCTACAACCGATATAATGACAATAAATTTAATATACAATATCCTGAATTATAATACTAGATTATTAAGACACGCTTGAGAGTTGGTGGTAGTTCCAAAGCAAATGGTATGGACAGCGTCCCACGGAGTGACAAGAGTCAAATCCCATGATTCAGCATCAATTTCACGAGTTCTAATGTGAGTTTCTCGAGTTCTGGTGTGATTTTCGCGAGTTCTACCGTCAGTACTCAATATTTCAAGTCTAGTGATGACCAGCACACAAATTTCAGTAACAACGTGCAGTGGACTCTTCGATTCTCTTCAATACTCTCGTCTCTAGAATAAAAACCACACAAAACTTCAGTAATTTGGCGTAGAAACAGTTAAAGTCCACTTGACATCGGTAATTCAAGAAACACTCGTATAAAAGTCTAAAATATCAGAATCTCTCGATTGTGATGATCCAGTGGTGAATTTGAATTGAAATTACTGAAACTGAAGTGAATTTAGAGATTATCCACAAATAATCAAAGCGAATTTCATTAATACGACGAGTCATATAGTGAGACCTGTAGTACAACATTCGATAGACCAAACAAACTCCTTACAACGTCTGACAAATATGTCTAACTGGTCGAACATCTGTATTGTTGTTTGTTGGCATTTAAATAACACAATCGTAGCCATTCGTTGTTCACACCTCTTCGTTGTTCACATCTCTATTCCTCGCATCCCACTCTCCTTAGTCTCCTCAGTCTCCCTATCTCTCAGTCTCTCAGTCTCTTAGTCTACCCCTAATACATATCTGACTTTACAAAATCACTGATAAACCCCTTCGTCAACAACTTCTTGCTTCTGAGCTTTTCTTCCAGTACGGTTTTTGAATGTACCTTCTTCAATTCAGCCTCAGCCTGCTGGAACGAAATCTGTTCCATCTGTTCCAAGTGGTCGTCTTCTCTGTCGATATCCAACTCTCCCATCATGACTACGTTTTCTCCTCTGACCATGAAGACACCTCTGTAAGTTTCACCAAATTTAGTAGGAGCGCCGCCAGCACCATCGTCCAAGTAGATTCTCTCAATGGTGTCTTGAAGAACGACATTTGCAAACTGATCAAAGGTCCTTAAGATCCCAAAGATATTCCGTCCGTCTCTTAACAAGACAAAGATCTTTCTATCAACCGAACCGACAATTGCGGCGGCGGTGGTAAACGCATATGATTCTAAGTATAAATCTTCGACATTAGGGCCGGTCGACTCTTTGGCTGGTGCTTGTCCTTGTATTGGGGAACCAGACATCTTGATGTTTTGGAGTTGAATCTATAATACGTAAAATTTTTGTTTGTTGGAGAATTGGGGGTGCACGACTTATGGAGGTTGGAGAGGTAGAGGGAGAGGTAGAGGGAGAGGTAGCGTAGTGGTAGTGGCGCTAGCAGTATCACTAGGCATATAGTAGCAGTACTGTCGATATATATACTGTCATTGTATACTGATTTATATATTTTAATTCTATA
>Ga0065707_10082177_pt1 | contig 20190 bp, 16 predicted proteins | sample SwiRhicommuniRL3_FD_59094 | JGI IMG/M metagenome (GOLD analysis project Ga0065707, IMG submission 59094) | Switchgrass rhizosphere bacterial communities from Rose Lake, Michigan, USA - RL3 v2 (version 2) | ecosystem: Host-associated > Plants > Roots > Rhizosphere > Soil | place: East Lansing...
CGGCCCCGCCGGACTGACGGCTGGCTACGAGATGCTGAAGCGGAGCAGCCGATTCCATGTCGTGATCTTCGAAGCGCTGAAGCTGGTCGGGGGCATTGCCCGGACCGAGGAATATAAGGGCTATCGCTTCGATATCGGCGGCCACCGCTTCTTCACGCGGGTGACGCGGGTGTCCGATCTCTGGCGCGAGGTGCTGCAGGATAATTTCCTGCGTCGGCCGCGGCTCAGCCGTATCTTCTATCGCGGGAAATATTACGCCTATCCGCTCAAGGCTTTGAATGCGCTCTATAATCTCGGTCTTTATGAGACCGTGCGGATCCTGCTTAGCTATATGAAGTGGCGGATGAAACCGCATCCGGAGGTCCAGACCTTCGAGCAATGGGTCACCAACCGGTTCGGCGGCCGGCTCTTCCTGCATTTCTTCAAGACTTACACCGAGAAGGTGTGGGGAATGCCGTGCGACGAGATCCAGGCCGACTGGGCGGCGCAGCGGATCAAAAATCTGTCGTTGCGTAAGGCGGTGATCAATGCACTAACCGGCCGGAACGATACCACCAGCCTGATCGAGGCCTTCGATTATCCGCGCCTTGGGCCGGGCATGATGTGGGAAGCCTTCCGCGATCGCATTCGTGAGCGGAAGGGCGAGGTCCGCATGCAATCGACCATCACCAAGGTTAATCATGACGGCGAAACCGTCCGCTCGATCGAGGTGACGCGTACCGGCGAGGGCGAACATGGCAGCTATCGGTTCGAAGCTGATCAGTTCCTATCGTCCGCGCCGTTGGCCGAACTGGTCGAGGCGATGGACCCGCCAGCGTCACCGCAGATCCTCGCCGCCGCGCGTCGGCTCAAATATCGCGACTTCCTGATCGTCACCCTGATCCTCGATAAGGCCGATCCGTTTCCGGACAACTGGATCTACATCCACAGCCCGAAGGTCAAAGTCGGCCGCATCCAGAACTTCCGGTCCTGGTCGGAAGAGATGGTCCCGGACCCGACCAAGTCCAGCATCGGCATGGAATATTTCTGCCAGGAGGGCGACAACATCTGGTCGATGGCGGACAGTGAACTTATCCTGCTCGCGGCCGCCGAACTGGAGCAGCTGGGACTTGCCACTGCTGCCGACGTGGTCGATGGTGCGGTCATCCGGCAGCCCAAGGCCTATCCGGTCTATGACAGCGAATATCGGGAGGCGCTTGACCTTATCCGGGGTTGGCTGGCCCGGTTCTCGAACCTTCAGGTGATGGGCCGCAACGGGATGCACCGTTACAACAATCAGGATCATTCGATGATGACTGCGCTGCTCGCCGTCGACAATATTCTTGGCGGAAACAACGACTTGTGGAGCGTGAACGTCGAAGAGACCTATCACGAGAACATCGAGTCCGCGCCCGATCTTACCCGCTCGCTAGTCGAGAAACGGCAGCGGGTTCGGGTCTAGCGATGGCCCGCACGGTCACCGTCATCGTTCCTGCCTATAATGCGGAGGAAACTCTGGGCGATTGCCTGGAGGCGATCGCCGCATCGACCCTCAAGCCGATTGAGATCATCCTGTTCGATGATGGATCGACCGACAACACCCGCGCGATGGCGATCGCCCGAGGTGCGAAGGTGCTGATTAATGATGGCGCTCCGATCGGGCCAGGCCGGGGCCGTAACCGGGCGGCACAAGGGGCAAATGGCGATCTGCTGATGTTCGTGGACACCGATGTCGTGATCGAGGAAGACACGATTGCGAAACTTGCCGCCGAGCTGGACATAACAAATGCAGCTGCCGCCTTCGGGTCCTACAATGACCGGCCGCGCGCGACGCGTGCGTCTGGTTTCTATGCCAATCTCCGGCATTACTTCGTCCATCAGCGTGGCGATCGCGATGCGACCACCTTCTGGTCGGGCATCGGTATGATCGAACGACGTATATTCCTGTCGATGGGGGGGTTTGACGAGAGCTTCACCAAACCAAGCATCGAGGATATCGAGCTCGGCATCCGCCTCCACCAAAGCGGCGAGCGAATCAGGCTGGTGCCGGACGCTCAGGGCACGCATTGCAAAGATTGGTCCCTTAAGGTGCTTTGGCACACGGACATTTTCCGCCGCGCGGCGCCGTGGACCCGCCTGATCGCAAGCGGAGGGTCCGCCGGCGCCAACCTCAATCTGCGACGGCAGGAGCAGATGGCCGCGATCCTGGCATGTTCAATACCGTTTGCCATGATCCTCAGCCTGTTTTGGCCCAAGGCAATTTTGGGCGCCGTTGCAGCGGCGATCGGATATGTTTGGATCAATCTCGCCTTTTTTGGTCTGCTCCGCCGCACGCTTCCGTTGCACCGCTTCCTGGGCGCCATGCTGCTCCACTGGTGCTATCATATCTATTCGACGGCGACCTTCGCGATCGTGACGCTCGCGGTGCGTCTGCGTGGTCGGCGGGGGCGCCTCGCCACGGCAACGGACGCGACCGCCAAGATGGGCAAGAGCCAGATCACGCGCGCTTCGTAACGGTTCGCGACCGCAGAAAGCATCGCGCACACCGCCGCATTGATCACTATTCCCGCCAGGACAAGCATGACGGTGGCCCGCCAGCTGCCCGGCATCCTGCGATAGGTAAAGGCAATCACGAGCAGGCTGAGCAGCGCCACGATGGCCGTCGCCTTGGTGATAAAGGGCAGCAGCTCCTGATGTGCGACCGGCCGATCTTCAAGATGGCGAGCGAAGCCGGGATCGGCCGCCATGATCTGATCGTAGCGAATATCCTCCAGGCTGTAGCTTCCCAGCTGAATCATCAGATTGGTCAGCGCGCTGTTTGCCTGTTCAAGCGGATAACGCTTTATCGTCTCCCACAGGATTTCGCCTTCCTCGGCCCGGATCTGGTCCATCTGCTCGGGTGTGGCGCGCTGGATGACGCCCTTTTCTCCCCATAGAAATTTTCCCGCATTGTCCGGCAGTTTGTTCCGGTAAATCCTGCAGATAACATATTGTTTCCGCGGACACGCTTCCTTCAGATACCAACGCGCCGGGCCATCCTCCAACGATCGGGCAAGCATCAGCGGCGGACGCTTCGGAACGAGGCTGAACTCCTTGAAACCGGCATAGCCCGATATCAGCACCGCAAGCCCGCCGAGCAGAAGGGCGGCCGCTCCCCATCGAAGGCGCGTGATCGCCAATCGATCGCCGTTGCGCCAGCCGATCAGCAGCGCGCCGATGATCCCGACCACCGCCATCGACAACGCGATCGCGATATCGCTGCTGTGCGCGCTGATGGCGAAGGCGGCGATCAGCGTCAGCGCGATCATGGTCGGGCGCGACAACCGGTTCGGCCTAGCCGCCAGCAGAGCGATGATGGCGATCAGCAACCCCGCGAAGATATCGGGCATTGCAAAGCTGGCGATCACCGCCACCGGCGTCAGGAACACCACCGCGACAGCCCAGAGCGTATTCGCCAACACCCCGCGCACACCCGAAGCATCAAGCAGGACAACAATCACGAAGCCCGTCATCAGCGCCTGCGCCAGCGCCAGCAGAAGGAGCGATCCGCCCGGCCAATTCAGCAGATAGGTAAAGAGGCCATAGGATATCGAACGCGTGATTTTGACGCCATCGTCTGATGCATCCGGTGATTGTGTGACCTGTTCATCGACGGTGACGCCAGCCGTCGGAGGCTTTGCAGGAGAAGGCGCAGGCGCGTGTTGAAACGGCGCAGTGACCTTCCGTTCTATGAAGGCGGCGATCGTCGCGCCGCTCTGATAATAGCTGGCGGAATCGGGATAATAAGCAGGCCTTCCGAACAGCATCAGTGGCCAGGCGAGCAGGATTGTCCAGACCAGCGTCCGGATCGCAATCGATCGATCAAGGCGCGTCATCGCTGTGCCCACCGCAATGGTCGCCGCGCAATCTGTGCCAGAGCCGCCTCGGCGGTAACGCCAAGATCGGCCAGCGTCATCGGCACGATCGACCAGAGATAGGCTGGGTGGCCGAGCATGCCGGCCTTCGCCAGAGCCGTCAGGATGATCACAGCCGGCACCGCCACCGAGGTCGCGAGCAGCCACCACGGCAACAGGCCGAGCAGGGTCAACGCTAGCGCGGCCACCAGGACAAGCCGGTCAAGATAGCCGGCCACCACGAATAGCTCCTCGATCCCGCGCGCCTTGTGTCCAATCGCCATCATGCCCCGGCTCCAGCGCAGGCGCTGTAGCCGGAAGCCATTGAGATCGGCCGGCACGTCCTCGCGCGCAACCGCACTACCGATCCAGCGCGTCTTCCAACCGGCACGGGAAAGCGCAAGCGACACATGGATATCCTCGACCATCGTTCCTTGCGGGAAGCCGCCAATGCCCTGCAATGCCTCGGCGCGAATGCAACAGAAGGCGCCGATCACCGGCGGCTGCGAGTTCAGCCGATCCTTGGCCGCGAAGGTGACGAGATGCGACACCCAGCGCTCCAACGCCGCATATTTCGCCGCAGTCGAAGCATGGTTCTTGCCGGGATCGGGATAACCGCAGGCTGCCCCCACCCTGGGATCCCGAAATGCTCCCACGATGCGCGCGATCGCCGGAGGTTCGGGCACCGCGTCAGCATCCAGCACGATGATCAGCTCGGCGCGAGGTGCCGCTTCGAGTGCAACCTGTAACGCTGCCGCCTTGCCGCGATTTTTTTGCAGTAGGGTCGCCTTTCTGTTGAGCCCCGCCTCGGCCCAGCGGCTCATGATCTCGCTGGTCTGGTCGGTCGAGCCATCGCTGACCAGGACGACATTCAGTAGTTCGGCTGGATAGTCGATCCGCTCAAGCGCGGTGAGCAGGCGAGGTAGCCCGGCTGCTTCGTTGCGCGCCGCTACCAGCACGGAGACCGAGCGCGATCGATCCTCGCTACATGCTCGCCAGGGCAGCAGGCTGGCGATCCAGCAGAGCGCGCGGCGTAGCGTGAACGCGCCGAGCAGTAGTCCCACGATCCAGGCGAAGACGTCAGCCACGAACCGCGGGTGTTTCGTGCCGCAGCCTCTCATAACGCTCGGTGATCTCTTCCGGTGTGCCCGAGGCAATGAGCTGGCCGCGATCGAACAGGATCGCGCGCGAGCAGAAGCGCTCCATATGACCGTCGCCATGGTTGACGATCAGCACCGTCCGTCCCTCGCTCGCCAGCGTCTGGAGGCGGTCGAGGCATTTTTGCTGGAACTCATAGTCCCCGACAGTGAGGATTTCGTCGAGCAGGAAGATGTCGCGATCGAGATGCGCGGCGACCGCGAACGCCAGCCGCATCCGCATCCCGCTCGAATAGCGCTTGATCGGGGTATCGAGGAACCCGCCGATGTCGGCGAACTCGACGATTTGGTCGATATGGTGGCGGACTTCCTTGCGCCGCATGCCAAGGATTACGCCGTTGAGATCGATATTCTCGCGGCCGGTCAATTCCGGATGGAAGCCGGTGCCGACTTCCAGCAAGGGCGCCACCCGCCCGATCACCTCGATCCGGCCGTGGGTTGGCCGCATTACCCGCGAGATCAGCTTGAGCAGAACGGACTTGCCGGCGCCATTGCGCCCGACCAGCCCAACGACCTCACCTTTTCCGATCTCGAAGCTGACGTCCCGTAGCGCCCAGAAGCCTTCGGCGTAGGGATCGGCCGCCTGCACTTTCTTGCGGAACGGTCCGCGCACCGCATTCTCGATCGCCTGCCGCGCGCTATGCCGCTGCAACAGAAATGTCTTGCCCACATTCTGGACTGAGATGGCGACATTAGACATCAAATCTCATCCGCCAGGGCGGGTTCGCGCACCCGGAAATAAAGCAGGCCGGTCACCGTCAGGAACAGGATCGAGCCAAGCGACACGAGTGTCGACCAGTGCAAGCCCCCGGCGCGATCACCGAGCAACGCCCAGCGGAAGCCATCGACGACGCCGACCATCGGATTAATCCCGGCCACGGTGCGCCAGGGCTCGGGGATCATAGTGGTGGCGTAAGCGATCGGGGTCGCGAAGAACATCAGCTGGGTGAAGAAAGGCAACGCGTTGATGATGTCGCGGTAGCGCACATTGATCACCGCGAACCACAGCCCCAGCGCGAAGGCCGCGAGAAGTGCCATGATCACGAAGGCCGGGATCGTCAGCAACGCGATCGTCGGCACGACGCCATAGGCGACCATGAAGAACGGTAGCAGCAGCGCCGCCACGAAGAAATCGATCGATCCCGCCAGTGCGGCGGCGACGGGCACCAAGAGTCTGGGGAAATAGATCTTCTCGATGATCCCGCTGTGCGAAACGAGGCTGTAGGTGGTGCTGGTGAAAGCGTGGGTGAAGTAGGTCCACGGGATCAACCCGCCCATCACATAAAGCGGATAGGGGATATCCGCCATCTTGACGCCAATGACCGACGCGAAGCCGGTCAGCACCATCATGATCGCAAGCGGCTGGAGCAGGGCCCAGGATACGCCGACGGTGGTATGCTGGTAACGCAGTTTGATGTCGCGCAAGGCAAGCATATAGAGCAGGTCGCGATAATCCCACATCGAACGCAGCCCCGTCCAGAACCCGATCGGCGTGGCATCGATGATCGTTTTCTCGGGCGGCGCCTGGTCAGGCGCGAGCGGCGTGGACGTCTGGATGTTCATGCGCTGGCCGCCTGGCGATAAAGATCGAGCATTTCGGGGATGACGCGGCTTTCGTGATGATGGCTGGCTTCGAAGTTCCGCAGCGCGGCCGCGCCCAGGCGGTCGCGCAGATCGGCATCTCCTGCCAGAAGGACGAGCGCGTCGGCAAGCGCGTCATCATCCTCTATGGCAACCAGAAGGCCATTCTCACCGTCCTTGATCACTTCCGGCATGCCGCCGGCGCGGGTGGCGATGATCGGCCGCGCGCAGGACATGGCTTCGAGCAGCGCCAGCGGCAGCCCTTCGGATCGAGAGGGCAGCACGGCGATATCGGTGCGGCGCAACGCCGCGAAAATATCATCGGGCGGCACAGCTCCCAGAAAGCGGACGCCATGATGAATGCCAAGCTCGCGCGCCAGCATTTTTAGCTCTGCAGCGAGATGACCGCTGCCGGCGAGGGTCAGCCGCAGCCTCGGTTCACGCTGAATGGCCGTCGCGAAAGCGCGGAGGAGAATGTCGATGCCCTTATAGGCTTCCAGTCGTGACGTGCAGATGATCTCGATGTCGCGATGATCCATCTCGCCGCCTGATCCGAACGGGCCAGGGGGCGTGTTCATGATGTGGCCGGTTACGGTGATCGGATGGGCCTTGCCGATCAGGCTTTCGAGGCTGCGCCGCGAATGCTCCGAAACACAGGCGAGAACGTTGGCCGCGAGCGCCTGCCGGATGCCGTCCGGCGCGAGGGTACCGCCACTCTCTGTGATCGCGACATGTTCGGTGTACATCGTCGGGATGCCGCGCGATCGCGCCCATTCGCTCAGCCAGGCCTGATTGAGACGGCAGCCATGGATATGAACCATATCGATTGGCGTCTCGGCGTGCAGACGCTCGATCGTCCGGGTCAACCGTCGGCTCAACAGGCCCTCGCCATGGATCAGCCGGCGGATATCATGGCGCGATCGGTGCAGCGCGATGTGCGCGGCGTTCGCGATCCACACCAGCCGCGGCGCATCGAGCAGAGGGATGCCGAGTTTGTTGAGTTCGCGCGCATAGCTGTTCGATCGCGCGACCGGCATCTCACTGACGATGGTGACATGCGCCCCCGCGCGGTGCAACCCGGCCGCCAGCTGGACGACATGCTGTTCCATCCCGCCAAAGGACTCGAAGCCCCAGACGACCTGAACGACGCGCGTCACCGGAACAGGCCCACCCGCGCACCCGGAACGGCGGCTGTCAGGGACAGCGCCGCCAGTTCCTCGATCAGAAGGTCGCAATAGCCTTCCGCGGTTTCCACCTTGTCGTGGAACTCGATCACATCGCCGGGCCGGGTCTGCCGCAGGGTCTCGCGCATCTCGTCTTGCGGCGGCAGCGCCCAGTCGCGCGTGTTGATGGTGGTCGGCCAGTCGACGCGGCCAATATCCCATTCCTTGACCCTGCGGCCGACGATCTCGGGCTGCGCGAAGCCGAACTGCTTGAGGAGCGCCTGAAGCGGCACGAAATTCTCCTCGCCGGTGTCGAGATAGGGGAAACGGAACCACTGCCCATGCCGTTTTACCCGCGCCTGCTTGTAGATGGATTCGATCAGCACCTCGGTACGGGCGATCTCGGTGCGCGCCAGTTCGAGATCGATCTTGGAGAAGAATGGGTGGCTGAAGGAGTGGTTGCCAAGGGCGAAGCCGCGCCGCACGGCATCGACCAATACCTGCTCGCCATATTTCTCGATATTTTCGCCCAGTACGAAGAGCACGGCGCGATGGCCGGCGCGATGCAGTTTCTCGATCAGCGTCGCCGTCACCGGCGACGGGCCATCGTCGATGGCGAGCGTCACGATACGCGACTGGCGGCGAAGGAAAGGCAGCGTCATTCGGCCGGCTCCGGCGCCGAGATATAGCGGTCCGGTCCGATCCGGTCGATCGCCCAATAGGCGATCGCCTTGGGCAACAGCGCATGCATCAGCGGCGCGCACCACACATAATAGCCAGGTCGAGCCAGGATGCGCGGCGCGGCCAGCAATGCGCGCCACATCCAGCGCCGTGTTGCCGGCAGGTTGCGGACCCAATATTCACCGATCGCCAGATTGACGAGCAGGTTGCCGCGCGCGCGCTTTTCTTCCGGTCCCATCGGCGCGTTCTCGATCTCGAACAGATGCTTGCGGTTCACCGTCATCCATTGCGGGGCGCTGCGCGTCCAGACATTGGCGTGATTGTGGGGAAGCGTGCGGTGAAGCACCAGCGTTTCCGGCACGGTGCGGACTTCGAACATGCGCGCGACCCGCCACAGCATGTCCCAGTCCTCAAAGTGGGACAATCGGGTATCGAAGCCGCCGCAATGCCGCAGCGTCTCGCGACGGAGCACCACGGCGGAGGTGTACATCCGGCACCAGGTTTCGGTGATGCCGCCATAGCCATAGCCACGCTCGGTGGCGAGCTTGAACTCATGCTCCAGCGCCTTGGTCTCCGCTTCGAGCAGCGCACCGCTCTGGTCGGTCTTGCCGACCCAGCAGTGCACCAGCGCGACCTCCGGCTTGTCGAAGAGCGGGATCTGTTTGGCCAGCTTGTCGGGCAGCCAGAGATCGTCGGAATCGAGGAACGCGACGAACTCGCCCTTTGCGATCGCCCAGCCGACGTTGCGTGCGGTCGATCGGCCCTGGTTCACCGGCAGGCGCTCGATCCGGATGCGGTCGCCGAATTCGGCTTCCAGCATCTCGGTGGTGCCGTCGGTCGAACCGTCATCGACGACGATCACTTCCAGATCCGTGAAGGTCTGATCGAGCACGCTCCGCACTGACGCCGAGATCCACTGGCGCCGGTTCATCGTGGGGATGATGACGCTAACGGCGGGCATTGGCGCTGGCGCCCTTGCTGTTCGCGGCACGATAGAGCGCGACGGCCTCCCCGACCACGGCCATGCTGTGCAGGCCGTTGGCCTCAAAGGTCTTGCGGGCCGCTCGGGCGAGCTGGTGGGCCAGCAGCGGATCCGAGGCCAGCTCGATCACGGCGGCCGCGGGGTCGAGCGCGGCGGCGATGCCGTTGGCGCGATGGCTAATCGGCGACGTGTCGGCCTCCCCCGCGATCACCACGGGCTTGAAGGACGACATCGCCTCGGCGAGCGCCATGCCATAGCCCTCGATGTCGGGCGAAAGGACCGCGGCGTCGCTTTCCGCGATCTGGAGCGCGTGTGTGTCGAGCGCTCCTGCCGCGGTGACCTGGATCGACTTCGCGGCGAGCGTCTTTTCGAGCTTCTTGGTCTCGGCCGGTGGGAGCAGTGAGAAGACGCTGATCCGGTGTTCGCCATTGACGTCGGACTGACGCTTTTCAGAGGGTTGATGCCCGGCGTGACGGATAATCGGCACAGGCCGCTCTCCGCCGGTTCTCTCGGTGAGATAACGGGCGGCGCCAGCCGATGCCGCCGAAAGCGATCCGAACAGGCTGATAAGGTCGTGCGCCGTCTCGTCCGGTGCCGGGGAGCCATAATCGTCATCGGCATGCTCGACATAGACTGTGGCGAGCTTCTCTCCGGCCGCATAAGCGAGCATGCGGGTCAGCGACCACCAACCCGAGGCCATCCGCCAGCCGTGGACATAGACGGCGTCGGGCCGTTGCGACGCGCAAGCCTTCGCGAAGGCGCACGAAAGCGGTGTCGACAACCAGTCTTTGGTAATCCATGCGCGCGTCCGGTTGGTCATCGTCCTCAGACGTGAGCCATTGACGATGCGTACGCCCGCCGCACGCATGGCGCGCACGTAGCGATTGCGTTGCCTCACCGGCTGTTCGACAAAAAGCGTAACGAAGATGCCCGTCTCGGCAAGCGCGCAGGCCTGCTCGGCGAACAGGCGCTCCATATCACCCTCACCGACATGCCACGCGCAAAAATAGATGCGCCGCAGCGGGCCGATGATTTCCTTCGCCCACTCGAGCGTATCGCCGGTCATGATGCGGGCCATATGGACTTCTTTCTTGCGAGCGCTGGATTGAGCCGCTTTCTGGTAGATCGCGAGCAGCTGATCGGTAACCGCCGTCTCCGACCAGCCGCCCTGTTCGAAAGATTTCCGCGCGCCCGCCGCGAGGCTGGCGGCGAGCTGCGGATCGGTAATGATCCGGCGGAGCGCATCCGCAAGCGCGGCGGCATCGCCAGGGGGGGCAAGCAGGCCGTTTTCGCCATCGATCACCACTTCGGGAATGCCACCGACTTGGCTGGCGACAACCGGCCGTCCCTGTGCCATCGCCTCGACCACCGAGAGCGGCAGTCCTTCGGTCAGCGACGGCAACACCGCAATATCGGCATCGCGCCACAGCGCGGTGACCTTATCCTGCTGAACATGGCCGAGGAACGTCACACATTCGGCAAGATCAAGCGACCTGCTCAGCGCTTCCAGTTCGGCCTGCTGCTCGCCGGAACCGGCGATCCGCAGGCTCAACGCAATGCCGCGCTCGCGCAGGTCGGCAACCGCGCGCAGCAACGTCTCATACCCCTTGTGGGGGGCGAGGCGGCCGACAGCCACGAGCTTGGCCGGCCGATCCCGAGAGGCTTGCGGCAAACTTGCCGCAGGATCACCGTCCCATGGATCCCGAACGACGTGATGGACCACCTGCACCTCGGTTCCCTCCGGGAAATAGGAGAGCAGACTTTTGCGTGAATAATCGGAGACCGTGGCGATGACATCGACCGTGCTGGTCACGACCTGAGGCGATGTGGGATCGAACGGGCCACCCCAATCGCCGATCGTCACATGCTCGGTATAGACGCACGGATAGTGCCGCGCGGTCGCCCATTGCATGATCTCGCGCTGACCAAGCCGGCAGCCGTGGACATGGATGACGTCGGGCGGAAAGAGCTTTGCGCGCTTGGTCATCGCCTTGAACAGCGCGCGGGTCTGGAGACAGTTCACCTGTTCACGGCGATAGGTCTCCAACATGCCATTGGCCTTGCCAAGGCGGTCGAATTGCCATTGCTCGATACGACGGTTCAACCTGGAATCGGTGACGCGATCGGCCAGCTCGGAGGTCTTTCTAGGCAGGATCACGCAGATGCCCGCCTCTTTCAGCGCCCCGATATACTGGTTGCCCGGCGCGACCGGCATCTCGCTGAACACAGTGACGTTGCAGCCGCGACGCGCGAGCGCAATCGCGGCATCGGTCATATGCCGCTCCATTCCGCCCAAGGTGTCGAACCACCAGGCAACCAGATAGATGTTAGTCGCGGTCAAGCGGCGCGTCCCATGATCTGCCGCGCGCCATCGGCGATGCGCTTTAGCAAGCCTGCCGGCTTTTTCCGCGGGATGGTTTCGCCCAGCCATCCGAAATCTTCATCCGGCCAATATTCCGGCGGCTGGTTCACGCCGTTCTCGACCCACTTCCGCGATCCATCGCTGTTGATGACCGATGGGTGGAAGCCCGGGCGGATAAGCATGGGACTGGACGCGAATGCCTTGAGCTGGCGCGTCTTCACCAAGTCCATGTAGATGCGATCGACCGCGCTCGCGACCGGCTCCAGCGCCGCCAGCATCTTCCTGGCGCCTTCGAGCGTCACCGCATAAGCGGCGCCGCCTTGCGGAGTCCAGGGGATCAGCGTGCGCGGGGTGATCCGTACCGTGCGATGCTCGATGTCGAAACAGCGATAGAGATACCAGACCTCCCAGTCGCGCGGCAGATCGGCGAAGGCTTTATTGTAGCGCTTGCGCCAGACGCCCGGATCACCATCGAGCACGATGTCGTCCTCGAAGATCATCGCCGCCGGCCATTCATTCCTGACGATGTCGGCCAGCACGCCGGCATGGCTCAGCGCGCAGCCGATCTCCCCGGCTCGGGTCTTCTCATCAAAGCGCGACAGGTCGGTCGAAAGCCGGCCGGCCTCCTGCATCGCGCGGATTCCCTCCTCCCCCAGCGCGCGGCCGTCGACGGCGTCGAAACGGATGCGGTTGGGTAGCCCCGTCACGTCGAGCAACGGCTGCATGGTGCGCCAGCGCTCGGTGCTGGAGGCAAGGTTGATGATATAGGTGGCGGCGATCACAGCATCATCCTTCGGCGATGTGTTCGGGCTGCGCGTTCCAGTAGACAGCCCTCCGTTTGATATCGAAAAGGTTCGTGCGGCCGGGCTCATTGCGGCCGCCGTGACAAGAGAATGCGGCGCGGTAACCGCACTCGGCGGCAAGCGCCTGAGTGGTTTGGTCGAAGTCGGAAGGTCCGCCGACAGGATAGGCCATGACATCAATGGTCGCGCCGATCCGCTCTTCCAGGATGGCGCGGGAGCGGCGCATCTCATCACGCTGCTCCTCCGCGCTCAGCCGGGCGAGGATCGCATGCGTTTGGGTATGTGCCCCTAGACGCATGCCAGCATCAAGCAACGCGCGTGCTTCGCCCATATCGAGGAACATTCTGTCCGAAGGCGGTTGCATGCCTGCGGGTACGGCGGCCGCGAGGCTGGTGGTGAATGCGTCCAGGGTTTCGGCCGGGCACGCCTTGTAGAGATCGAGAACCGCGCCGATCGCTTCGGGCGCCGACATCTCGCGGACATCAACCGTCTTGATTTCGGTTCCCACGGGAAGCTGAAAGACCGCATCCTTCGCGGCGCGGATCTGCCAGGCCATCAGATCCCACCAGGCGAACAGCCCTTCGGTCATGAAGCCGGAAACGAGGAAGAAGGTCGCCTCGCAGCCGACCGCCTTCAATACCGGCAGCGCCATCTGATAGTTGTCCAGATAGCCGTCGTCGAACGTGATCAGGATCGCCCTGCCCGGCGATTTGTCGCGGCCGGCTGCGATCTCGATCGCTTCGTCCAGCCCGACGAGGCGATGGTGCTGCTGGAAGAAGCGGAGCTGACCTTCGAGCTGTTCCTGATTTGCGGTGATCACCCAGGGATCGAAGGCCGTCGTTTCCGGATCACCGACGCGGTGATAGGCGAGCACGGTCAACCCGGTTTCCACCGGGGGCAGGTTGTCCATATCAGGTTCCGTCGACGAGCTCATCGTATATTTCGAGTTGCCGTTGGGCGATCGCTTCCCAGTCGTGATGCGCGACGACATGGCGGCGTGCATTGTCCACGAGGGATCGCCACAGTTCCTCCTCATCGAATAAACGCGATACGGCCTCGGCGAAAGCTTCGGCATCGTCCGCGAGCAGTAGCTGGTTTTGATGTACAACTTCTAAACCTTCGGCCCCGATCGTGGTGGAAACGACCGGCCTTCCCAGGGACATTGCCTCAAGGATCTTGAGCCGTGAGCCACCCCCCGCCCGCAGCGGCACCACCGAGACGGTGGCGCGCCGGTAATAGGGCGTGACGTCGGGCACGTGGCCGGTCACGAAGATGCCGTTGCCGGCCAGATCTTCGATCTCGCGCGGCGGCAGCTTACCGACGATCCAGAATTCGAGATCGGGATAACGCGTCCGCAGGAGCGGCAGGATTTCCTGCGCCATCCACAGCACCGCATCGATGCACGGGCGATAGTTGAGCGTACCGACAAACAGCAGCGTGCGCTTGTGGGTTGGTTCGGGCAACAGGGCGAGCATCTCGGTGTCAACACCATTGGGAAGCACATCGATCGGAACGCGAGGGGCGATATCGGCCAGCAACGCGCGATCCGGCTCGGAAACGACGATGTTGCGATCGAAGCGGCGCGCGATCGCGGCCTCGAACCGTTTCATCAGCAGACCGTTGATATGGCGCCATAATCTTGTCCAGCGCGTCTGCTCGATCTGGGCGATACGCCGCGCCTGGACATAGTGAATGTTATGGAAGGTGATCACCGTCTTCGCGGTCGAGTCCTTTGGCAGATAATCCAGATAGGGTGCGAGAATGGTCTCCTCGACTTGGATCACATCGAAGCGCTCCGTCGCGATCAGCTTGCGCAGTTCAGGTGCCTGATATTGCACGACCTCCGGTGGCTGTCCGGAGGTCAGCAGCGCGCGCAGCGCCGGGATGGCATGGCGCCAGTTCCCCGCGACCAGCCTTCCGGTGACAGTGCGCATGCCGTTTCGGGTCATCCAGGCCGCGCCTGCTTCGTCGCTCTCGTCCCAGGAATGCGCGCCGACCACCACTTCGTGCTTTTCGGCGACCCGCTTCAGCAGATTGAAGATGCGCAGATGGACGCCGCCGTCCGGCGGGTAGGGCACGACATTGCACAGGAACAGCACCCGCAAGACAAATCCCCCAAGTCACTCAACCGGCCCGCGCCCCCGCGCGACCGGTATGACCGCTTCAAAAGCAGTCGGCGTAGACCAATCTGTAATCCCAGTTGCCGGCACTGAATATCGATGGGGTATTACTATCGGGATAATGCAGCCGAGCGCCAGCAAGGGATTTTGCCATAACCCGAATACCCATATTCTCCACGCCGAATCCCTGCGCTGACTGCTCGAAGCCACGGCTGACCAGCAATTGTCGGTAGCTCTCGGCTATTCCGAACGTCCAGCCCAGAAGGTAGCGCGGACCCGCGACCCGCAATGCCGCATCCAGCAGATCGCCCGCGATGCGTGTATCGCGGGCCTCCCAGTCCATGATCCAGACGACATCATCGTCCCGGTCCATCACCACGAGATAGCCGTCGAGCCGGCCGGTGAAACGGTTGCGGCTGTGCAGGAAGCGATAGCGGCTCAAGGGGTTGCGGTAGCGCCAGCTGAAGAAGGCATGATCGCGTCGGTGTCGGACGGGGCCGACGCCGCCGATCTCCTCGATCAGCGCGGCCATGGCATCCGGCCCTGGTTCGTCTTCCAGATCGATCCGCTGAAACAGGCGTGTGCGGGAGGTCGGTGGTCGGATTCCCCCGCCACCCCATTGATCCACCGAAGCGATCGATTTGAACCCTTGTGCCAAACCGGCCATCGCGGTCACGGGCGCGGCGCTCAGATTCAGAGCATAAGGGAAACCGCGATCGATCAGCGCCGCCGTCAGCGGCCGCATGATCTGGGTGAACAGGCCGCGATCCCGGTGTTCGGGCGCGACAACCAGATCGGCGAGGCAGGGCAATACTTGGAGGTCAGGACCCATCTCCCACAGCGAACCAAAGGCGCCCCGCATCGCGACTGGCTCCCCGTCGCACAACGCGACATACATCAGCCGTTCCGGCAGCCAGGGATTCTCCTCATATTTCCATTGCAGATAGCGGGCGCTCAGCAACGGATCGTCAAGGGGATTGAGCGTGCTGTGCAAGCGGGCGACGGCTTCGGCGAATTCCGGCCGATAGGGAACGATCTCGTAACCGGGAGCGCTCATAATTGCCCGCGTGCGCGCGCTATAAAGCGGGCTACGGCTTCGGGTGTGTTCCAGTCGGCCGCGATGTCCAGGCTCTCCAGCGAGAGCGGCGCACCGATCTGATCCTCGATCCACAGGCTGAGCTGAAACAGCGCCTGAGAATCGAGCAGGCCGGATTCGATGATTACCGTATCAGCCGCGATCGGCGCCGGAAATTGCGCCGACGTGGTCTCCAGAAAGGCGATCACGCTGGCCGCGCCACTCATGTGGCGAGCTCGAGACAAGCCTTGGCGACATGATCGCGGTTGATCTTGCCGCGCGACGTGCGCGGGATGTCGTCGGTCACGAAATAGCGCACCGGCATCTGATGCTTCGCAAGCTTGGCGCCGAGAAACGCCTTGAGATCATCCAGCGATGCACCTTCCATTACGACCGCCAGCCCGACATCCTGTCCATAGAGCCGATCCTCGACCGCAAAGGCGCAGGCATCGGCGATGCCGGGGCACTGGATCGCGACGCCATCGACATCGCTTGGATAGACCTTCATCCCGCCCTTGTTGATCTCGTCGCGCTCGCGCCCGCGCAGATAGAGCACGCCGCGCTCGTCGAACATGCCGATGTCCCCGGTCATGAACCAGCCGTCGCGCACCGCCTTGGCGGTCAGATCATCGCGTTCGAAATAGCCGGCCATCAGGGCAGGCGTGTTGAGCCAGATCATGCCGGCTTCGCCGGTCGCGCAAAGCTCGGGCTCGGCGGTCTCGTCCTCGGTCTGCCGGGTGATCTTGATCACCGCGCCGAAGGGGCGACCGACCAACCCGTCTTCCGGCTCGATATCATCGCCGACCGGCCCCGCAACCCAGCTTCCGGTCTCGGTGATGCCGTATGTGTTGAGCACCCTGGCGCCGCCTGCCCAGTCGCTTACCTGTTCCCACATCGCCTTGGTGAGTGGCGCCGAGCCGCAATGGATGCGCTGGAGCGTGCCCTTCTGTGGCGGCCGCGCCATGCGCAACGCAAGGTTCCACACTGTCGGCACCGACGACATCGCGGTGATCTCGTGCGTATCGACGAGCGTGCCGAGATTGGCGACAAAATCGGGACGGAAGGGCGGCAGGATGAAGAGATCATTGCCGCTGAGCCAGGGAAACAATGCATTGCAGATCAGGCCGTGCCCGAAATGGGTCGGCAGCATGCAAAGCGTGCGGCGATAGACATCCTTGCCCAGCGAGTCCCGCAGCGACGTCCAGCGCGCGCGTAGCGATCGATGCGTATGAACTACCCCCTTCGGATCGCCGGTGGTGCCGGACGTGAACAAGATCAGCGCAGGATCGTCCAGATGGATGCGGCCCGATCGCAGGCCCGGATCGGTAGCTGGCGCATCTTCGAGCTTTACCCGCTTCGCGCCAACCGCCTCCAGTACGGCAAGTATTGACGTATCGGTCGCATCATTGATCAGCGCGACAGCGGGACGCGCAGCCTTCGCCAGTGTCTCGATCTCGAACGCGGTCAGCCGGGCATCGATCGGCACCGCGCAGCCGCCCTGCATCCAGACCGCCATGAGATCGACGAAGAATTCGAGGCTGTTGCCATAATGGATGAAGACGCGATCACCTTTGGCAAGGCCTTGACCGTCAAGATGGGCGCCGCGCGCAGCGATCTTCCGCCTGATTTCCCCGGCATCCCAATGTCGGCCGGTAAGCGGTTCGCTCAACGCTCCCGTGACAGGCTCAAAGAGCATGATAATCACCCTTCGCAATTTCACGATACAGTGGGATTCAATGAGCGGACGCTATAAAATGCCGTTAGTTGACGAAAGGACAACGACGCCTCCTTGCGCGGTCGGTAACCCTTGAAGCAACCGCCAAATGCGCCTCTTCCAAACGTCCCCGTTGGTTCGTTGCAGCTAAATATGGCGATGAAGTACTGCGTGCATCGGGGCTGAAAAGACCGGCGGCGGTTCGATCGAACGCGTCCAAGGGGTTTCCCTTTCGGAGTTCAAGGCGGGATCCGATCATTATTGTAGTAAGTAAGCCTTCATGCATTGCGGGTGCGCCGCGCTACAGATCAAATGATGCTTAAGGCATTCTCGGCCGAACCGATAACCCTCTCGACATGCACATTCTGCCGGAGCGAATGCGGCATGATTGGCTGGTCACAGATGCCCACAGTACTAACCGCCGCCCAAACGTAAACCCAATGAAGGCATCAGGAATCTGTCGCGCAAGCCATTGTCACGTTATCGGGCCCAAGATGATATGAAGCGCCAGACCCAGCTTTAGCCAGCACCAACATATGTCGGCAGGATGATCGAGGACCAAAACAGGTTTTAAGCTTCGGCGTTCCCCTGAACGGCGTGAATCAACGTGAACCGGGATATTCTCCACCCCCAACGGTAGGAGCCTTCCAGCCGCCAGTCGTTGCGGCTTAATGTACGAAATGTCGGCGGAATCGCAACTCTCGCATCCTTCCCGTCACTAGCTTGCACCGCCGAGCTCGTCTTGATCCGGACCGTAGATTTTGATGAACGCATCCGCGGCCAGTCTCGCGACTCTTGCTATCTCTTTGGCGTCGGGGATCGAGCTTGCTCCCAATAGGCGTCGCTCGATCAACTCGCCTTCATTCAGGCCTTTCCAATGCATCGCTGCCACCCAGGGATCGGCATGCTTTAATCGCCCGCTGTTCATCAGCGATAAAAGGCGCTGGGCCAACAACTCCCACGCGGGCTTCAAGCTCGTTGCATAAAAATCCCTTCCTATGTTCGAGTCGACCGGCAGGCTGGCAAGGGTCCGCATGTTGGTAATCGGCAGGGGCGCAAGCCGCTCGGTGAGATATCGTATTCCGAGCCGAGTCAGGCCTTCGCAGATATCCTCGTCCTCGGGAAACTCTTGCAGAATTGCCATCGACTCTTGCGAAACGTCGTAGGCGAGCACCGCTCGGAGCAGGTCCTCCTTCGACGGAAAATAGCCGTACAAGGTCGCCTTCGATCCGCCGACCCGCTCCGAGATCGCGGACATCGAGGTTCGTTCATATCCCTGCTCGACGAACAGCGAAGCGGCCGCTTCCACGATCTCACGACGTTTCTCATCGGTTCTCACTCGCATGACGCACTCTCCTGCAAAACACAATACCGTACATTACGGTTTATTTTTGCATTGACAAGAGTGCGAATCATATTTAAACCGAACTGTACCGTTTAAGAGAACAGGGAATTCAATAGATGGTCCGCCTTTCTCCTGCGCGACGCGCTCGCGCGGCTCTGCTGTTTGCGCTCTGCACGAGCGCTTGCGCCTCGGTTCCGGATCTCGGGCCCATGCCCAAGCCACGCGTGGCGCCAATACAGCACTCTGCCCGAACACTGGCCGGATCCGCCGCCGAATGGCCCGCGGATCGATGGTGGGAGCGGTATCGCGACGGACAGCTCACCGAGCTGATCGACGAGGCGCTCGCCTCATCGCCCGACCTCGACATCGCGGGCGCCCGCATCCGTCAGGCCGAAGGTTTCGCGCAGCAGGCGGGAGCGGCGCTGATGCCCTCGATCGATGGCACCGCCTCTGTTCAGGCGACCAAGCTCAGCAAGAACAATGGCGTGCCGGCGCAGATCGTGCCCGGAGGCTGGAATGACACTGCCGGCCTCGGCCTGGGTTTCTCCATCGATTTGGACCTCTGGGGCAAAAACCGTGCCGCGCTGCGCGCCGCCAAGCTCGACCTCGAGGCTGCTCGCTACGAAGCCGAGGAAGCGCGGCTCGCGCTGACCACTAGTATCGCGTCGACCTATGCCGGACTGGCGGCGCTCTATGCGCAGCGCGACAGCCTGGAAGCAGCGCGTGAAATCCGCGTGCAAACGCTTGTGCTGATCGAGCAGCGCGTCACGCAGGGTCTCGACAACGAAGCGACGCTGCGTCTGGCGAGAGGACGCCTCGCGCAGACCCAGGCGAACCTCCGCGCGACCGACGAAGCGATCACGCTTGCCAAGAACGCGCTCGCCGCGCTCATTGGATCGGGACCAGATCGCGCGCAGAGTGTCGCGCGCCCGGCGATCGCCGCGATCGAGCAACAGGGCGTTCCGGACAATGCGTCGATCGACCTGATCGGCCGGCGCCCGGACATCGCTGCCGCCCGAGCGCGCGCCGATGCCGGAGCACAGCGGATCAAGCAGGCTCGCGCCGATTTCTATCCCAACGTCAACCTGAGCGCGCTTATCGGACTGCAGGCATTCGGCGTCGACAATCTCTTCAAACAAAACTCGGTCTTTGGCAGCGCAGGCCCTGCGGTGAGTCTCCCCCTCTTCCACGGTGGCGCGCTCCAGGGCCAGTACCGCGCGATGCGCGGTCGATATGACGAAGCGATCGCGCTCTACGATCGCCAGGTCATAGAGGCGCTACGCGAGACCGCCGACGCCCTGACGAGCCGGCAGGTGCTCTCGTCCCGGCTGGCGG